>CAAGKR010134712.1_pt1 | contig 19266 bp, 16 predicted proteins | sample 2556971 | NCBI WGS metagenome assembly CAAGKR01 (sample SAMEA5207829, study PRJEB30636) | soil metagenome | biome: forest; feature: boreal; material: soil | place: USA | collected 2011-09 | depth 1 m | reverse complement strand
CCATCGAGATCGGTCGCCACTCCACCCATCGTGTAGTGCGCGGCCGGCATGATCGGTACCGGCTCGCGGAGCGGGTCGATCCCAGCGCGGCGGCAGTTGCGCATGAAGTTCGGAAAGCCTAAGCGGAGCACCTCCGGATCCATATGCATCGCAGAGATGTACGCGGCGCCGTGGTGCGTGGCCAGCGCACGAGCAACCTGGTCGCGCGGCAGCAGTTCGTCGATGAAGCGCCGTCCACCGGCGTCGACGATATATGCGCCGGCGCCACGAAGGGCCTCGGTGATCAGGAACGGGTGCGCGCCGGAGAAGACCGTCGGATGGAACTGAACGAACTCGAGGTCGGCGGCGCACGCGCCGGCGCGGACGGCTTCGAGGATGCCCTTGCCGTTGCTGAGGCGGCTGTTGGTGGTCCTCTCATAGAGGCCCGCGTAACCACCCGTGGCGAGGATGGTGGCGCCGGCCAAGACGATCAGGCCGCCAGAGAAGACCGCGCCCTCGCAGACACCATCGCCCAGCAGGGTGTGCAGGCGCGCGGGAAAGCGGGTGACGCGTGGCTCCCGCTCGATGGCCGCGTGCACGAAGCCCATCAGCGTATGGCCGCTCTGGTCGCCGCCCAGGTGAAGGACGCGAGGCCGCGAGTGCGCCGCCTCACGAGCCGCGCCACCGTCGAAGTGGACGCCCAACGACTCGAGCCACCGGACGGTCTCCGGCCCGGCCGAGGTCAGCATCGCCACGGCGTCGGGATCGCAGAGCCCGGCGCCGGCCGCAAGGGTGTCGAGCGCGTGGAGCCGGGGCGAGTCCTCGGGCAGCACGGCGGCGGCGATACCACCTTGGGCGCGCTCCGACGAGGCCGGCCCAGCGGAGACGAGTGCGACCACAGCGCCCAGCCGTGCAGCCTCGAGGGCCGCCGCCGACCCCGCCAGCCCGTCCCCGATGACCAATACGTCAGCGACGACTGGATTACAAAAACCGGGGTCCCCGCGAAATAGAAGATTTCGTGGGGTGGTCATAGCTCAACCATTCGAGTGATTGCACCGCGAGCTCTGTCGGCTACGTCGATGGGGACCGTGACCTCGAACACGTCGTCGCGCAGCGAGGTCAGCAGCTTCTCGAGCGTGATCTTCTTCATGTAGCGGCAGATCGCGCGCTCGCTGGCGGCGTAGAAGCGACCCTGCGGCGCCTCCTTGGCGAGCCGGTGCATGATCCCCAGCTCGGTCGCCACCACGAAACTGCGGGTGGGGTGCTCCTTCGCGTGCCGCACCATGCCCTCGGTGCTCAGGATGTGCGTGCGCTCGGCGTCGATGTCCCCGCTGGCCTTGAAGTACATGCACTGGCTGGCGCAGCCGCACTCGGGGGGCACCAGCAGGTCGGCGTCGCCATGCTCCGCCCGTGCGCGATCGATGTCCGCGGGCCGGATCCCGGCGTGGACGTGGCACTCGCCGGGCCAGACATGCATCTTCCGCCCCGTCACCTTCTCGAGGTAGGTGCCCAGGAACATGTCGGGCAGGAAGAGGATCTCTTTGTCTTCGGGGATCGCGCGGATGACGCGCTCCGCGTTGCCGGAGGTGCAGCAGTAGTCACTGAGCGCTTTGACCTCGGCGGTCGTGTTGACGTATGAGACGACGATGGCACTGGGATACTCGGCCTTCCAGGCGGCCAGCTGATCCGCGTTGATAGTCGCCGCCAGCGAGCAGCCGGCCGCGAGATCGGGGATGAGGACGCGCTTGGTCGGGCTCAGGATGACCGCCGTCTCGGCCATGAAGTGGACCCCGCAGAAAACGATGACGTCAGCATCCGTCGCCGCGGCCTGGCGCGAAAGGCCGAGCGAGTCGCCGACGAAGTCGGCCACGTCCTGGACCTCCGGCACCTGGTAGTTGTGGGCGAGGATGACGGCCTTGCGCGTGCGCGCGAGCTCGCGAATCTCCGCGCTCATGCCCGCCACGTCGCGTGGGACCACCCGCTCCGCGTACTCCGCGGCATCAGCCTCGAGTGAGATGGCCCCTCTCCGCTCGGCGGGGAGGGTTGGGTAGGGGGATGGAGAAATCGACAACCGTGCTACTGCCGCCATGTTCTTGTCACCTCCAGGCTCAGGTCGAGCGCAGGTGCCGAGTGCGTCAGCGCTCCCACCGAGATCCGATCCACCCCCGTCTTCGCCGCGGCCACCGCTCCGTCCAACGTCATGCCGCCCGAAGCTTCCAGCAGCGCCCGGCCGGCGGTGATTTCAACCGCCGTGCGCATGAGCTCAGGCGACATGTTGTCCAGGAGCACGATCTCGGCCCCGGCTTCGAGCGCCTCGGCGAGCTGGTCAAGCGTGTCCACCTCCACCTCGACCGGCTTTCGTGCTTTGCGCGCTCGCCCCACCGCGATGGCGACAGCGCCCGCAGCCGCGACATGGTTGTCCTTGATGAGGATCGCGTCCCACAGGCCCTCGCGATGGTTGTGGCCCCCACCCGCCCGCACCGCGGCGCGCTCGAGGAACCGCAACCCTGGCGTGGTCTTGCGGGTGTCCAGCAGGGTCACCTTCGGGAAGGGCGCCAGCGCATCCACGTAGCGACGCGTCAAGGTGGCGATTCCGGACATGCGCTGAATGAAGTTCAGTGCCGTGCGCTCGCCCGTGAGCAGTGAGCGCAGCGGGCCGGTCACGCGAGCCACCTCGTCGCCCGGCTCCAGGCGCGCACCGTCGGGCACCAGCGCGTGGTACTCGCAAGGAGGCCGGACCATCTCAAACACGCGAGCCGCAACATCTCCACCGCTCAGCACGCCGCGGCTGCGGGCGACCAGGCGCGCCTCCCCCAACAGATCAGCGTCGACCACGAAGTACGTGGTGACGTCCGCGTCCTGCATCTCGCCGCCGAGGTCTTCCCGCAGCGCCGTAGCGACGATGTCGTCGAGGTCGGTCCGCTGCGCGGCGCGGTCAGGCTTCGATGAAACCATCGGGCTCCTCACGCAGGCCGAAGGCTTGCTGGGTGAAGCGGAAGAGGTATGCGCGCTTGCCGCGGACGCTTCGCTCCTTGCCGGTCGGCTCGATGACGCCGCGGTCGACGACCCTGCGCCAGAAGTTGCCGCGGTTGATCGAGAGCCCCAGCACCGCCTCGTAAACGTGCTGGAGCTCCGAGATGGTGAACTGTGAAGGCAGCAGCTGAAAGCCCACCGACGAGTACCCGACCTTGCTGCGCAGGCGGCGCACGGCGTAGTCGACGATTTCGCGGTGGTCGAAAGCCATCTCCACGGGCAGCCGCCGAACCGGGTGCCACTCCTGTTGGGCGCCGTCCCTCTCGCCGGCGCACTCCTCGGCCAGCGCGGTGGGCACGATGGCGATGTAGGCGACTGAGAGAACATCGCCCCGCGGGTCGCGGCCCGGCACGACCACTCGGCCGGCAGCATCGGTTTGCTGCGGCCTGTGGAACGTCTTCAGCTGCTCGATCCAACCGCCTTCGACGCCTGTGATGCCGGCCTGCAGCGCCCGAGCCTGGGAGTCGAGCGACGTGCCGGGGCACCGGAGGCCGCCGGGTAGCGCCCAGAAGCTCGGATACGGCGGTTCGCGTCGCTCGCGCAGGAGGACGCTGAGCTCCCGGCCGGCCAGGGTGAAGACCGCCAGGTCGACGGAGACCGGGCAGCTGGATTCGATGAGGTCTCGGGCGACCACCTGCTCCACCATCCTATGCCCAATCTTATCTCAATCCGAAGCGATAAGGGGAAGCGGAGTTAACCCAATGTCAATCCCGGCCGGCAAGGGCCGTCGCCAAGGCGACCAGCGCAGCAGTGTCGGCGCGAAGGTTGCGCTGCCCGAGGCTGGCCTTCACCGCCACAAGCTCCATCTCGCGCTCCGACCAGCCACCCTCGGGACCCACGAGCAGGGTCAGATCCTGGGGCGCGGGCATGTCGGCCAGGCGCAGCTGCGCGCCGCGCGCCATCATCACCGGATACTCGGAGGCGGCCACGATCGCATTCAGTGGAGAGGGGCCCTCAACCGCCGGTACTCGCAGCCGGCCTGCCAGCATTGCGGCCTCGCGACAGATGGTCTGCCAGCGCTCGGGCTTGGATCCGCGAGCCACACTGCGATCCGCCTGGATGACGCAAAACCCGAAGGCGCCGGCCTCCGTGCACCGCGAGAGGACGAGCTCCAGCGCCGGCGCCGGTAGGTTGGCGATCGCGATGACGATGCGCGCGGACGGCTCTGGCCTGTGCTCGCGTTCCGCCAAGACCGTGCCCTCAACGCGGTCGGCCGACACTCGATCAAGGCGGACCGTGAGCATCAGGCCCGCGGGGTCGACGACTTCGATCCTCTCCCCCACCCGCGCCCGCAACGAGCGAGCAAGGTGGCGGGCGTCGTCACCTAGGATGACCGCCTTCGCACCGTGTCGCTCAACGAAGAAGGAAGGCAATCAGTTAGGCTCCTCCTGCCCGCGCCCGCGCGTCAACGCCCGGTGGACGCTCCGGTTTACATCGCGTTGAAGGTTTCGTAGACGGCGATCTGGCCGCCGCTCTTCAGGATCGGGCAACCCTTTGCCATCCTGGTCGCTTTGTCGAGGGAGGCTGCCTCGATGATGCTGTAGCCGGTCGCCCTCTTCCCGATCGGCCCCTTAGCGACGCTGCCATCCGGCTGGATCTTGTTGACCGCTCCCGACATCGGGTTGCCGCCGTCAACCATCCCCGTGCCGAGCTTCCCAAACCAGGTGCCCCATTGCTTCATGACCCGCGCCTGGGCCGCTGCACCCTCGGGCATACCCCCGCCGTAATAGACGAGTAGATACTTCAATCTCTTCCTTCTCCTGTGTTGACGGATGCCGGCACCCTCAGGCTAGCTGCTGCGAGGCCTCGTGCTCAATGTTCTTCTCGGGAAACTGGGGCGCGAAGCTGCGAAACGGGAGCAATCAGTTGGGCCCCTCCTTACCGCGCTTTGCGCGCCAATCAGTTGGGCTCCTCCTTACCGCCGCTCTGCGCGCCGAAGCTCTCCCAGCAGTCCCAGCGCGGCGGCCAGCAGCTCGCGATTGGCGGGATCGTTGAGCCAGCGGCTCTGCCCCGACGGATGGGGAAGCGGGACCATCACCGGGCTGCTACCGAATCGCCTTCCGACCCGATCCTCCAGCCGGCCGGGACCGAGGAAGCGCTCGATCGCCATCTGTCCAACCGGGATCAGCACGCGCGGCTCGAGGATTCGCAGCTCCGCGTCCAGCCAGTGCGCGCAGTTGGCGATGGCGGCCGGCGGCGGTCGCAGGTCACCCGTGCGGCTCGCGTTGCGCCCGGGGAAGCAGCGCATCAGTGCGGCTATGTACGTGAGGCGTCGGAATTCTTCCGGACTCTCGAAACCCGCTTGCACCATCCAGCGGTCCAACTCCTTGCCGGCGCGGCCGGAGAACGGGCGCCGCGACTCACGTTCGGTCCTGCCCGGGGCCTGGCCCACAAGCAGGAATCGGGCCCCCCACTCACCCTGGAAGGTGGGATTGGCCTCAGGGATGATGCCCGCTTCGACGCAGGTGACACATTGGCGGCAGGCGGCCTGGTGCGCTTGCAGAATCGCTCGATTCATCCGGGCCACGAAATTAACAGGCAGGGTTGCATAGGCGGCGTTGGTGAGATCCAGTCACGGCTCCCGGTAACATGCCTTGGCGATGGCAGCCCCCTCTCCTGACCAAGTCCTCGGGGTGCTCGCACACATCCAGGACCCCGACCTCGGCCGCGACGTCGTGAGCCTGGGGATGATCAAGGAGCTCGAGGTCAGCCCCCAGGGCAAGGTCAGCTTCACCTTCGAGCTGACCACTCCCGCCTGCCCCGTTCGCGACCGTTTCAAGTCGCAAGCACAGGACCTGGTGGGTGAGATTCCCGGCGTTACCGGCGTCGAGGTGCGGATGACAGCCAACGTGCGACAGGCCTTCATGAGGCCCAATCCGTCGGAGATTCTCCCGGGCGTGAAGCAGACCATCGCCGTCGCCTCCGGCAAAGGCGGCGTCGGCAAATCTACGGTGGCGGTCAACATCGCCGCCGCGCTGCGCAAGGCCGGTGCTGACGTTGGCCTCCTCGACGCCGACATCTACGGACCGTCGATTCCCGCGATGGTCGGCTCGAACAGCGTTCCGGAACAGCTCAACGGCCGTCTACAGCCGATCGACGCACACGGCCTCAAGGTCATGTCCTTTGGCCTCATCTCCCCGCGCGACCAGCCGACCGTCTACCGCGGGCCCATGGTCGGCAAGGCGATCGAGGCCATGATGGTGCAGGTCGACTGGGGCCGCCTGGACTACCTGGTCATTGACCTGCCCCCAGGCACCGGCGACGCGTCCCTGACCCTTGCGCAGGCGATCCCGCTGACCGGCGTGGCGATCGTCTGCACGCCGCAGGACGTCGCCACAGACATCGCGGTCAAGGCCCTGCAGATGTTCCGAAAGCTCAACGTGACCCCTCTGGGACTGATCGAGAACATGAGCTGGTACGTCTGTCCGAGCTGCGGGCATAGGCATGAGATCTTCAGCCATGGTGGTGCTGAGGCGGCGGCCAAGCGCCTTGGTGTGCCGTTTCTCGGAGCGGTCCCCCTTGAAGAGGGCATTCGCGAAGACGCCGACGCCGGGATGCCCGTGGTGCTCTCGCGACCCGAGTCCGCCGGCGCCAAGGCTTTCGTCCACATCGCCTCGCAGGTCGCCGCCCGAACCTCGATCCAATCCTTCCGCCAACTGCCGGTCATCAACGTCCACTAGCAGCTTTCCTGGGCACCGACAACTGAAAGACCCCGATCCTTTTCCTCTCAGCGTGGACGTCGACCGCGTCCGTCAGGTCATGGAGATAGCCTGGGAGGGTGGCCACCGCAGCACCTACTCCGGTGAACAGCTCCGATGGGCGTGCCCATGCGCGGAATGTCGCGGCGAAGGCGGGTCGACCGGCCGTCTGGCGCGCGTCAAGAACCTCGCCCCCGATGAGCTGCGAGTCCAGGACGTGAGCCTGGTCGGCCAGTACGCGATCCAGATCGCATTCCAGAGCGGCCATGCGACCGGTCTGTACACCTTCTCCCTTCTGCGCGGGCTCTGCGTTTGCGAGGAGTGCCAGGCGCGCCGTTCGGAATCGTGAGCGGGCCTATCCGCTGATCGGGTCCAAAGTGGGATAATCCCCGCGGCCCGTTGTCCCTATTCACGTCCTTGCAAGAAATCGAGCCCGCGTCCCCGCCGGCCCCAACCCGTCGGCGATCCACGCGCAAGACCCGGATCGGGCGCCCGGGCTGGATCGCACTGGGCGCTGCCGTCGCCATCCTGTTCAGTGCAGTCGGCGCCTACTTCGCTTACGCGAACACCCTGCCGACGGCCGTCACCGCCAACGTCAAGGACGGCCAGAAGAACGTGCCCACCGATTCCAAGCTGCTCTTCAAATTCAGCCGGCCGGTCGCGCTCAGCGTCGTTCGGTCAGCCATCTCGATCACCCCCGCGACGAATGGGATCCTGACCGCGGTATCCGGACAGACTGAGTACGCGTGGTCGGCGACCAAGCCCCTGACCGACCTGACGACATACACCGTGACGCTGACGGCGATCACAGATCTCGGCCACCATCACGTTCAGGCCACCCATTGGACCTTCACCACCCTCATCGTGCCCCGCGTCACCTCGATCACCGGGGCCGGGGATGTGGTCCTCGCTGACGGGGCCGAAATCGACCCCGGGACCCCGCTGAAGATCAACTTCAACGATGCGATGGAGCACGTCACGGTCAAGGTGACGCTCGGCACGCAGATCGCCGACCTGAAGTGGGCCAGCGACGACCGCAGTGCCTCGATCTCGACGGCGGGGATCCCCTCCGGTCCGCTGGTCGTCCAGCTGGCAGCGGGCGGCCGCGACCAGACCGGACACCTCGTACCGGCAGCGTTCACGCTGAAGACCGGGGTCTACTACCAAGACCACGAGCAGACGACCCCGCTGAAGTACCCGGCGCTGATCCAGGTCCCGAACGACGAGTTCGCGCGCGACCAGAGCGGCCTGCAGGCGGCCGACATCGTCTTCGAGTACCTGGCGGAGGGCGGCGTCACCCGCCTGACCGCCATCTATCAAAACGTCCCGAACCTGGTCGGGCCGATGCGCTCGAGCCGCTTCATCTCCTTGAAGATCGCACGCCACTACAAGGGACTGCTGTTTCAGTCGGGAGAATCACAAGCGACCGCCGCGCGAGCCAGCGGCGATCCGGTCCCGCAATTCTTCGACACCATCGGTTACTCGTTCCGCACCTCATCCCGCTACGCGCCCGACAACCTGATGATCGGCGGCAGCGCCGTCAACTCTGCGGAGCAGAATTTCTTCTCGAATATCCCCGCTTTCACCGTCCCGAAGGCCCGACCCACCTTGACTGGCGGCACCTCGGCAGCGACGGTCGGCGTGGACGAGCATTACTCCACCTACAGCTACGACCCGGTCATGGGCACCTACCAGAAGACGGAGGAATCGCACGCCTACGTCGACGCCAGCACGGGTCAGCCTCTGCGCATCGAGATGCTGATCGTCTTCCACACGCAGGAGCAGGTGCTGGATGTCGGTGACGGCCACGGCGCGTACATCCACGACTTCAACCTCGACTCGAGCGGCCGCGTCGACATCTTCTACAAAGGCGTGCAGTACGCCGGGTTCTGGAACTCAACCGACAGCCATGGACCGCTGACGTTCACGCTTGCCGACGGCTCAGCGCTGAGCCTGCCGCCCGGATTGGTCTGGATCGACGTCACCGCGTGAGGGGGGAGGGGTTGGGGAGAGGGAGTCGGAGCGCAAACATCCACTAAGACCGCCCTGCTGCGGGTCGGGGTCCTAGGCGCGCGCGGCGTCTTTGAGCGAGGTCACGTATAGAGACGCAGCCACCGCCGCGGTGGTGCCGTCGCCGACCGCGGTCGCGATCTGCTTGGTGAGTTGGGCGCGCACGTCGCCCACCGCCCAGATCCCCTCCACCGACGTTTGCATGTCACGTCCGGTGATTATGTAGCCACCCTCGTCGTGATCGATATGCACCTTGAACAGCCCCGAGTTGGGCACGAAGCCGATGAAGATAAACACTCCACCGACCGGCAGCTCCCTGGCCGATCCGCCCTGTTCGTATCGAATGGCCTTGACCTTTTCGTCGCCGGCGATCTCCTTGACCGCCGACCCGAGGATGAACTCGATCTTCGGGTTGGCTCGCGCGCGGTCGACGAGGATCGGCTGGGCTCGCAGCTCGTGGCGGCGATGCAGGATGTAGACCTTGGATGCATATCGCGTGAGAAAGTCCCCCTCCTCAACGGCAGCGTCGCCGCCGCCCACCACCGCGAGCTCCTGACCCTTGAAGAACGCGCCGTCACAGACAGCGCAATAGCTGACCCCCCGTCCCCAGAAAGCCTTCTCACCGGGCACGTCCAAGTAGCGGGGCAGGCCACCCGCAGCCATGATCAGCGCCGGGGCACGGAGCTCCTGGCCCGACTCCAGTCGAACCACCTTGGTGTTCGCGCGCGAGCGCGGCCAGGATGGGCCCAACTGATCGCCCTCGACGTCGATCTCCTTCACCGGCTCGAAGTCCCTGACCAAGAGTCCGAACTTGCGGGCATGATCACCCATCTTGGTCGCGAGCTCTGAGCCCAGGATCGTCTCGATTCCAGGGTAATCCTCGATCAGCTCGGTGTTGAGCAGCTGGCCTCCGAGCGCGCCGCGGTCGACCAGCACGGTCTTGAGGTTCATCCTGGCCGCGTACAGTCCGGCCGCCAGCCCCGCCGGCCCGCCCCCCACGATCACGACGTCGTAGTCACTCACTGCACTAATAGGAATTGCGCAAAGAGGGGTCGGTATTCCTACCCGTGCTTGAACTGGGCGCCATAACCTCCCCGCGGGCTGTGGCAGGTGATGTTGTCGAAGGGGCAGCCGATGGAGCAGGCGCCGCACTCGATGCAGTTGCCGAAGCTCACCAGCGTCTTCTTCTGCTCCTCATTCCACTCATAGACGCCCGCCGGGCAGAAGTGGGTGCAGTACTTTCCCTCGCACTTGGTCGCACACACCTCTTGGTCGACGATCTCGATGTGAGGCCGCCCGGTGTCCTCGTTGTACTTGACCGTGAAGAGCTTGTCGGTGAGCTTCTGCATCGCGCCCAGTCTAAGCCGCGCCGAACCGTTCCCAGACCCGGCACATCAACCTGACCGTGTTGATGTAGTCGGCGGTATGGATGTTCTCGTTGGGGGCGTGGACCCGGTTGTCGGGGCGGCCAACACCGACCGGCAGAACGGTCGGGATGCCCAGGTCGGAGACGACCGAGTGCATCGGTCCAGTGGCCTGCATGAACGGCCACAGGACCGGCTCGCCGTGCAGGTCGCGGACGCATTCGATCACGGTCCTGGCCACGTCCGACTCGGGGTCGGACCGTGCCGGCTTTTCCGCGTCGCTCCAGACGATCTCGACCTTCTCGAATCCGTGCGAGTCGAGGTGCTTTCGCAGCCGGTCGAGGATGTCCCCCGGGTCCTGGTCGGGAATGAGGCGGAAGTCGAGCTTGGCGGTCGCCTCGGCCGGTAGCACGGTCTTGGATCCAGGTCCCTGGTACCCAGTGGTGACGCCGGCGACGTTGCACGTCGGCGTGAACAGCAGCTGCTCGATCACCCCTGCAGCCTCGGGATCTCGGATCAGGCGATCGAACCCGACCAGCTTCTTGCGCTGCTCGACCTCGGGGTCGATCTTGGCCATCATGCCGCGATCGGCGTCCGTGGGCTTGATCACCCCGTCGTAGAAGCCGTCGATCCGGATGTTCATGTCCTGGTCGCGCAGGCTGGCGAGCGCTCCAATCAAGTACATCGCGGCGGACGGATAGATGGACGCGAACCCTGAATGCTGGTCGAACCCGAGCAGCCTGACTCGAAGCTGCACGTAGAGGAGGCCGCGGCAGCCGAACTGGAGCGTGGGCCGTCCGGCGTCGTCAAAGGACGCGCCCGACTCCCACAGGCAGCCGTCGGCCGCCAGCTTCCCGGCATGCTGGTGCGCGATCCTCTCGAACGACTTGGAGCCGATCTCCTCCTCACCTTCGATGAGAAAGCGCAGCGTGACCGGCACCACACCGAGGCCCTTCAACGTCTCGAGCGCGTGGATGCGGGCCATCACGTCCGCCTTGTCGTCGGCGACTCCGCGCGCCACGATCCGGCCGTCCTTCTCGACCGGCTCGAACGGCTTCGTGTCCCACAGCTCGATCGGGTCCACGGGCTGGACGTCGTAATGCTGGTACAGGAGGAGCTTGCGCCGGCCTGCCCCCGGCACCTCGGCGTACAGGGCGGGCATGCCACCGGCCTCTATCGACTCGACGCGGTCGGTATACCGAGAGAGGCGCTCGGCCAGCCAATCACGCGCGGGCTTGACCGCCTCCGCTCCGTCATTGGAGATGCTCGGGAAGGAGCACAGCTCCTTGAGCTCTTCGATGAAACGGCGTGTGTTCTTCTCGATGTACGCGTCAACGGCGCTGGTTGAGATCACAGCGCCATTCTTTCACCCGCGTAACCTTGTCGTGTGAGCAAGGGCGAGTTCCATTTCTCACCCCGACCGAACCGCGCCGCCGAGATCAAGTGGCGCCAGTGGTCGGAGCAGGCATTCGCGGAGGCGAGGGATCTCAACCGTCCGATCCTGCTCTCCATCTCCGCGGTGTGGTGCCACTGGTGTCATGTCATGGACGAGACCAGCTACTCACATGCGGGCGTGATCGACCTCATCAACCGCGAGTACGTGCCCATCCGTGTCGACAATGACGTCCGGCCTGACATCAACCAGCGCTACAACATGGGCGGCTGGCCCACGACCGCATTCCTGACCTCCTCGGGAGACATCCTCACCGGCGCCACCTACATGCCGCCCGATCAGATGGCCGAGGAGCTGTCGCGGGTCGCGGGCTACTACCACAGCCACCAGCCTGAGATCGCCAGCCGGCTCCTGGAGGCGCGCAAGCGTGTCGGTTCCGGGGTGGCCCTGAGTGCAGGTGAGCTGGACGAGCGGATGGTCGACTCCATCCTGGACGCAGTCAAGAACACTTACGACCCCGAGTACGGTGGCTTCGGCAACGCACCGAAGTTCCCCCAGACCGACGCCATCCTTCTGTTGCTGGAGCAGGCGCTGGTACGCTCGGATCCGGAGCTGCGTCAGATGGCCGTCCACACGCTAGGCCGCATGGCGGGAGGCGGCACCTACGACCACGTGGAGGGAGGCTTCTTCCGCTACTCCACCACCCAGGACTGGAGCGTCCCCCACTTCGAAAAGATGCTCGAGGACCACGCCGGCCTGGTGAGCGCGGTGGCGCAGGCCGGCCTCGACGAAGTGCTCGATTCCACCACCGGGTACCTCGACGCCGTGCTGCGCGACCAGAAGACCGGCCTCTATGCCGGCAGCCAAGATGCCGACGAGCACTACTACTCCCTCGGTGCCGATGAGCGCCACCCCGACCATGCGCCTTACGTCGACCGCCGAATCTACACGGCCTGGAACGCCGCTTTGGGCTTCGCCTACTTGGACGCGTCGCTTCGCTGCGAGCGCCCAGCGCTCCGCAAGCACGCGGCCAAGCTGCTGGACCGGCTGTTCCACGACGCGTACACGACTGGCGCCGGCCTCAGCCACGCCGAGGGCGTAGGAGGTCAGCTCGGCGACCAGGTGTGGGGACTCTGGGCTGCCGTGCGCGCGCACCAGACAGGACTGGGCGGCCAATGGCTCCCGGTGGCGGTGGACATCGCGAAGCACCTCGAGGAGCGCTACGCCGACCCTGAGCTGGGCGGCTACTTCGACCACGCGGGCGGCGACCAGCTGGGCCGGCTCGGCGACCGAATCAAGCCGCTCGGCGAAAACTCGGTGGCAGCGATGGCGCTCGTCGAGCTGGACCTCCTGACCGGGGATCCCGACATGCCCTACCTGGCGCGCGCGCGCCGCACGCTCGAGTCGGTGGCGGGACTCCCGCGCCAGTACGGCCTGATGGCGGCCATCTTCGCGCGGGCGCTCGACCGCCAGCGTCAACCGGTCAAGGTCAGCACCGGCAATCCGGCGCTGGCCCGCGCCGCCGTGCTCGCCCACCCGTACGTTGTCATCGATCCCAACGGAGACGATCGCGCCGTGGTGTGCGTCGGCACCATATGCTTAGCCCCGGTGTCCACTCCGGCCGCTGTTGGCGACGCGCTGCAGGAAGCCGCAAGAGCTCGTGCCTGAGAGCCGACACCACTTCGCCGGGCGCGTCAACAGAGCTCTCGATAACCCCGACCTTCAGAGAGCACTCATCGAGGCCATGACCGGGCTGCGCGCGCGGCGCGACCGAGCATTCGAAAGCTTGGATTTCGCCAAAGGCCGCGCCGACTTGAAGAAGCGGCGACGCGCCAACCTCAAGCGCCTACCCGAGCTGGTCGCGCAGTTCAAGGAGAGACTCGAGGCTGTGGGCGGCAAGGTCCATTTCGCCAAGGACGCCGCCGAAGCTCGCGACATCATCGCCCAGATCTGCTGGAACGCGGGTGGCGCGAGCGGACCGCCGGGCGGGCGACAACGGATGGTGGTCACGAAGGTCAAGTCGATGGCAACCGAGGAGATCGAGCTCAATCCGCACCTGGAGGCGTTGGGCATGGAGGTCGTCGAGACCGACCTCGGCGAGCGGATGGTGCAGCTGACTCACACGCGTCCCTCGCACCTGATTGCGCCCGCGATTCACCTAACCAAGGAGGACGCGGCACGAGTCTTCGGCACGGAGGCCACCATCGAGGCCATCCAGCGACATGCGCGCGAGTCGATGCGCCAGAAGTTCATCGAGGCCGCCGTGGGCATCAGCGGCGCCAACATGGCGATCGCAGAGACAGGCACCATCGTGCTCGTCACCAACGAGGGCAACGCGGACCTCACCACCACTCTGCCACCCGTCCACATCGCGTTGTTCGGAATCGACAAGGTGGTTGCAACGCTGGACGACGCGGTGGCTGTGCTTCGCATGCTGCCGCGCAGCGGCACCGGCCAGCTGATGAGCAGCTACGTCAACTGGATCACCGGACCCTCGCGCTCAGCCGACATCGAGCAATCGCTGACCATCGGCGTCCATGGACCGCGCGAGATGCATTGCGTGATCCTCGACAACGGGCGGGAGGAGATGCGGGCGGATCCGGATTTCAGCGATGCCCTCACCTGCATCCGCTGCGGCGCGTGCTCCAACGCCTGTCCCCCATTCATGGCCGTCGGCGGGCACCAGTTCGGGTACATCTACAACGGTCCGATCGGGCTGGTGCTGACGCCCTTCCACCATGGCGTCGACCAGGCCGACCTCCCCAACACCCTGTGCACCCAGTGCAACGCATGCCAGGAGATCTGTCCGGTCGACATCCCGCTTCCGCGCCAGATCCTCGAGCACCGGCGCAGGGGCCGCAAAACGCTGCGCAAGAAGGCTCTGCTTGGGGTGTGGAAGCGACCAGAGCTGGCGGATCGCCTCCTTCGTGCCGGCGCGCCGTTCAGCGGCCTCGTGCCAGGTACGCCTAGACTCGCGAGGACGCCCTACCGAGACCGCGTAGAGGAGGGCACCGGCAGCGGCGAGCCCTTGACGATCTTCGCCTCCTGCATGGTCGACCGGATGCTTCCAGGGTCGGCGGTCGCGCTGCAGCGCGTCGCAACCGCAGCGGGCTACACGGTTGGGTTTCCCAAGGGTCAGTGGTGCTGCGGCCTCATCGCCGCCAACGCCGGGGACTTCCAGGGCGGAGCGGACCTGCATGACCAGCTGGCCCAGAGTCTTGGAGATTCCAAGGGTTTGATCGTGACTCCCTCTTCTTCCTGCTTCGGAGCCTTCACGATCGACGCCTCGGACTCGGGCTCCACCGCCGGTGACGCTCTCCGGTCGCGCTTCCGCGACTCGACCCGTTTCGCCCTCGAGCTCTTGACCAGGCGCCCTGAGCTGGTGCGGACCGAGGAGTTGCGCCCCAAGGTGGCATATCACGACTCTTGCCAGACACTCCGCCAGCTCGGCCTCAAGACCGAGCCGCGCCGCCTACTCGAGCTCGCCGGCTATGAGGTGGTCGACATACCCGACATCGCCAACTGCTGCGGCTTCGGTGGCACGTTCAGCCTGGAATGGCCGCGCGTCGCGGGCCGGCTCGCCAAGTGGAAGCTGGACGCCATCGCGAAGACCGGCTGCACGGTCGTCGCCTCGGACAACCCCGGTTGCCTGATCCACATCGCCACCGCCGCGCGGCGCCGGCGCATGGACCTGCGCGTGGCACATGTTCTCGAACTGGTGGCGGACCACCTAGTCACTCCGATCTAGGCACCCGACGGAGGGGTCAGAGCGCGCAGCTGCTGTTCGTTCATCCACGTGTGATCGCTCGCGGCCAGATAGCGCAGCAGGTAATACTCGGAAAGCGGACGGTCGTCGGTGATGAGCGGTCCCGGCCCGACAAAGGCGTTGACCTGGGCGTCCTTCAACCAGTCTTCCGACATGATCGTCTGCGCCCACCGTGCACCGTCCCAGCCTGGATCGTCAGGCGCCGATGCAAAATCGGCGGCCGCCGTGGGCGACCCCAGAAGTGCCTCGAGGTTGGCGCGATCGAACGTGAGCGGTGCGTCAGAGCCCATCAGGTACGCCCCGTTGTTGCCCGGGCTGAGGACGACCTCGACGTGGGGGAAGGCCGCGCGAAACGTGCGCAGGTGGGTCTTGAAGTCGTCGACGGTCGCGGCGTACGGGAACCACAGCAGGAAGATTCCGCCGGGGTTCAGCCGCTGCTGTGCTTCGGCGAAGAACTCTGATGTGTACAGGACGACGGTCCCCGCCGACTCGATCGGCGGTGGAGGATCGACGACGACCACGTCGTAGCGCTCGGTCGCGAGCCGAACGTAGTTGCGCCCGTCCCCGATGATGATGCGGCCCCGTGGATCGTGCAGGAAGCTGTTGGCGTCTGAGAAGAAAGCGCCCATCTGCCCTGGCACCGAAGGCGATAGCTCGACGGCGTCGGTGCGTGTGCCCAGGATGAGCGACGAACGGTATGTCGAGCCCATGCCGAAAGCGATGTCCAGCATGCTGGCGGTCTGCGGCCGCAGCGCCATAGGCAGGTACGCCATCAGCTTGGTGCTGACGGTCAAGTAGGTCATCGCCACGCCAGTCACGAAGAGCAGGCGGTCAGATGGCGGACCGCCCTGCACGTCCACTGTCGAGATGTTGTCTTCAGCGTGCGAGACGAGGACGCCGTGGCTCTGCAGGCGGTTCTCGGTGGCAGACCGCGCGATGGGCAAACCCACGCTGGGTGCGATGACGGCCACCAGAGCCAGGGCCGCAAAAGCCCCGGCCAGAGCAGGCGAGTCGAGCCGGCGTGGACGGTGCATGAGGACGAGGGCAGCGCCAACGCCCAGCTCCACCGCCGACAGGAGAAGGATCGAGGTGTTGGTGCCGAGCGTTGAGGCGAGCACGAAGGCCGCCGCGAACGAACCCAGGATGGAACCCGCGGTGTTGCTCGCGTAGAGCCTTCCGACGCTGTTTGGAGCGGCCGCCGCGGAGGTGGTCACAAGTCGAACCGCGAGTGGGAATGCATAGCCCATCGCCACCGTCGCGGGCAGCAGGATGAGCGGGCGGACGGTGTAGTAGCCGTCGCCGAGCGGTCCGCTGCAGAGCACCACGGTGGCGCCCGCGGCCACGCCGATCGCACCCACGCAGACGCCGAGCGTGCCGAGCGTGTCCCGTTCTGGCCGGCTGCGCCGCCCGAACCACACGCTGCCGACCGCGATGCCGAAGAGGTAGATCGCGAGGATCGCCGCGAACAGGTAGATGCTCGAGCCGCTGCCCTCGGCGAACAGCCTCGTCCAGAGCACCTCGAAGGCGAGAGCCGCAAAGCCGGCGACGAACGTGGCCAGATACACGATCCGGCGTCTGGGCGCGTCCGCGGCGCCCGCCTGCGAGATGCTGGCGGGTTGGGCCGAGGTCTCAGCGGGCGCCTGGGAGACTCGCCGGCTGGCCGCCAGCGCGACCCCACTTGCGACCAGGTTGAGGCCGACCGCCACCAGGGCCGTGCTGCTCAGGCCGATCAGTTCGATCAGGAAGTAGCCGGCGATGACAGTCCCCGTTACCGCGCCCAGCGTGTTGGCGGCATACAGCTCGCCCAGCCGGCGACCGACTTGGTCGAGGGACCGCACCATGAAGCTGGTCAAGGCGGGCAGCGTCATCCCCATGCAGAACGTCGCCGGAGTCACCGCCGCGAACGCGAGGGCGAAACGGATGAGGCCCAGCTCGGTTGGCGATGCCGACGTGTACGCCGACCCGTAGACGCCACCCAGTGAGGGGAACAGCGTCGGCAGCCCGACCGCGAGCACCGCGACGCCCAGCTCGATCAGGCCGTAGAGGCGCAACGGATTCCGACTGCGTGCGGCGAGTCTGCCTCCAACGAGTGCTCCCCCACCGAGGCCTGCGAGGAATGCCGTGACGATGGTGGAGATCGCCTGACTGGTGTTGCCGAACAGCAGCACCAATTCGCGTGACCAGACCACCTGGTAGATCAGGCCGGCTGCGCCTGAGGCGATGAATAGTCCGAGCACGAGTTGCTGCAACGCGCGATCGGCGGAGGCGCTCGGCTTCGACGGGTTCGCCACCTCGGCAATAATGAGCGAAGCCGCACAGCGCGGCGGGACGCGCGCACGGGCGGGTAGTCTTATGGTCTCTTGAGGGTCACCCTCGTCGCCACCCCTCCCGCCGACATCACAGTTGACGCCCTCGCCGTACCGGTGGCGACCGGACAGCCTCTGTCGGGGGGCGCGCTCGACCTCGACCGGGCGTTGGGCGGGCTGTTGGGCGAGTTGCTTACAAGCTCGGAGTTCCGGGGTCGAATCCACGAGATCCTCCCTGTCCCCACTCACGGCGGAATCGCTGCGCGCAGGGTGATCCTCTACGGAGTTGGCGCAGTCCACGACCTCGACGGCCAGCGGATGCGATCGGCCCACCACGAGCTGGTCCGCGCCGCTCGCACCTACAGCTACAAACGCCTGGCGGTGCTCCGCGCCGAACCACTCAAGATAGACAGCCTGCGAGCCGTCGTGGAGGGCTGCGTGATGGGCGCTTTCGAGCGACGCTCGCGCCAGACCGGCGCGCGGCCCGAGCGAGGCGAGATCGATGAGCTGGTCCTCACCGGCTTCGGCCACGGCCGCGAGCACGAGGTCGTCGCCGCGCAAGAAGCGGGCGAGGCGACCAACCACGCGCGCGAGTGGCAGAATGCGCCGCCGAACGAGCTGACTCCCGAGGCCCTGGCGCAGGAGGCGGCGCGGATCGCCCAGCGGCACGGGCTCGAGCTCGAGGTCCTCGGCCCGGCCGAGCTACGCACCGGCGGCTACAACCTACTGCTCGGAGTCGCTGCCGGTTCCGCCAAACCACCGCGTCTCATCCGCCTGCGCCATCGCGGCACGCAACTCGCCGGCTTGCCTCCTCAGGCAGACGGCACGGTGCTGGCGCTGGTGGGCAAGGGCATCACCTTCGATACGGGCGGTATCTCGCTGAAGGACCCCAAGGGTATGAGCCAGATGAAAGCGGACATGGCCGGAGCCGCCGCGGTACTCGCCGCCATGGACGTCATCGGCGCGCGGAAGCTGCCGCTCGACGTCATCGCGGTGGTCGCCGCCACCGAGAACATGCCCGGCGCGTCCGCCCAGCGCCCGGGGGACGTGGTGATGAGCGCGGACGGCAAGACTGTCGAGATTCTCAACACCGACGCCGAAGGACGACTCGTGCTCGCGGACGCCATCACGCACGCCTTGCGCAATGGCGCGACACACATCCTCGACCTCGCCACGCTGACGGGCGCGGCGTCAATCGCAATCGGGCACGCAGCGACGGCGGCCGTGAGCAATGACGATGCCTTCTGGCACCTGGTCGAGAAGGCGGCACGGCAAGCCGGGGACCGCGTGTGGCGGCTGCCCATCTTCGCCGACTACCGCGTCCTGCTCCGCAGCCAGATCGCCGATCTCAGAAACTCCGAGTACGGGGAGGCCGGGACCATACTGGGAGGGATGTTCATCGGTGAGTTCGTCGGCGGCAAGCCCTGGGCCCATCTCGACATCGCCGCTTCGAGCTGGAACACCAACGCCGAGCTGACGACCGTGCTGCGCGGTCCCAGCGGGGCGGGAACGCGACTGTGTATCGAGCTGGCGGAACTCATGTCGGGCGCGCCGCGTTAGGAGAGGAGATGGGGATCCTGGAGACCATCGGCTCTCCGGCAGACCTGCGCCGTCTCGACCAACCGCGCCTGGCGCTGCTGGCCGAGGAGGTGCGCGCGTTCCTGGTCGAGCAGATTTCCAAGACCGGTGGCCATCTCTCCCCGAACCTCGGGGTGGT
>CAAGKR010384121.1_pt1 | contig 19293 bp, 21 predicted proteins | sample 2556971 | NCBI WGS metagenome assembly CAAGKR01 (sample SAMEA5207829, study PRJEB30636) | soil metagenome | biome: forest; feature: boreal; material: soil | place: USA | collected 2011-09 | depth 1 m | reverse complement strand
GCGCGTCCGGCGTCGCTCCCGCGCTTAGGAACTGGCAGAAGCCGCCCGTGACCCGCGAGGCCCCGCCGTCGGTGGCCTGCTTCGCCACGGTGTAGGTGATCCCGAAGTGCCCGCGCGTCACGCTGGCGTTGACGTTGACCAGCGCGGCGTAGCCCGCCGTCAGGACGCGCCCGGTCGCATTGTTGGCGATCGTCTCCTGCGCGACGCCGACGATGCCGAGGAAGCTCCCGGCCGTACTCGTCGTGAAGGCGTCGTTGTTCGTGGTGTCCACGATCACGACGTCGCCGGCGATGACGCCCGCGCCACTCTTGTTCGTAAGGCTCTCGACGACCTGCCGGCCGTAGGTGTTCATGTTGTCCTTTCAGGCCGCGGCCGCAATGAGATCGACGATGATGGGGACAAGACCGAGCCCCGCCGCGTACAGCCCCGCGACCTCGGCGGCCGTCAGCGCGCGGTCCCAGATGGCTGGCTCGTCGATGGTGCCACCGAAAAAGCCGCCGAACCCGGCCCTGCCAATGGTGGATACGGTTCCGGCACCGACGAGCGTATCGTTGGCGCCGGAACCAGCCATGACTGCGCCGTCGTAATAGACGATTGTTGTAGCGCCGTTCTTCGTAACGACAACGTGATGCACGTTCGTGTCGGTGATCGTGGCGGTGGACATAAAGAGGTTGCTTGATGACTCTTTGGAAAAGTACAGATGATCGTCTGCGGCGTAGATCCACACCTCGGCGTCGTTTGCACCGTTGTCCCAAATCACGTCATTCACCCCGGAACCCGCCCGCTTGAACCACACCGAGATGCTAATGACATCGCCTGGGTGAAGAGCCGCCGCATAAGGGATCGTGACGTACTGACTCGACGCCGCCGCGAACCTCGCCGCCGTGTCACTGTCGCCCGTCAACAACCCGGCCACGCCGAGCGTTGGGGAGTTGACGTAGGCCCCGTTGTTGGCGCCCATCTCGTCGCGAGCGACAGTGCCGGTCGCCTCGCCCAGACGCCAGTAGCCAATGGGATCGAGCGCCATGACAGCGGCGCGATAGCGCGCTCTCGGAGCTGTGGCGAAGCTCATCGTCGTGAGCAGGCCCCCCGAGAGCGTCATCGGCGTCCGCAGGCCATTCACGAACGCCGCCACCGAGTAGGCATCGAACGGCGCGGCGGGCAGCTCGAACGCCGCCGTGCTGCCATCTCCGGTGAACTGGATGTCCCCGATGTGCTCGTGGTCGCTGGCAGCGGCGTCCACGTCTGCCGCTGGCGTCTGCCACGTTGCAGCGCTGGAGCTCGTGGCCGTGGGCACCATTCCGACGCTCGGCGTGCCCGTGACGGCGATGCCGTTGAGCTTCGCGACGGTCGGGTTGGGATAGGTCCCCGAGAGATCGCCGCCAGCCGTCCCGGTCGCGCCGGCTGTTCCGGTCGGGAAGCCGTACCACGTCGTGCCGCCGTCCAGTGAAAAGAACGTCAGGACTTGCGCCGTACTCGCCGTCGTCACGAGCGTCGGCGCGCTGCCACCGGGCCAGATGACCGAACCCGGCCATGTCGTTGTCCAGCCGCCCGTGCCGTCCTGCCGCAGCAGGAGCATGAAGCTGCAGAGCGTCCCGGCGGTCGCTCCCGCGAAGGCCAGGGTGCAGTTCGCGGTGAGCGTGGCGTCGAAGCCGTTGCCATTGGCGAGGTCGAGCGTGTGCGTCGCCCCGAGCGCGGCGATGGTCTGGTAGACCTCCTTGCCGCCGAGGGTGTTCGTGACGAAGCCCGTGGGGGTGACGCCGGTCGTAACGGTCCAGACCGCGGCTCCCGTCGTGTCATCGACGAGGATGTAGGCCGTGCCGGTGGTCGTGTTGAGCCACGTCGATCCCGTCGCGTATCCGTGGGCGTTGTCCGTTGTGGCAGTCGGCGCGGTCGTGGCGATCGTCGAGCTGACGGTCGGGATGGTGCCGCCGGTTGTCGAACCGCTGGACGTCTGCGTCATGTAGAAGACGGCGGGAACATAGGTAGCGAACAGGGCGCTGTAGAAGTTGGCCAGATCCCAGACGTTATTCCACGTGACCGTGATCGAGACGACGTCCCCGTCGGCGAGGACGACCCCCGACTCGTCCATGTAGGTGTCCGGGGCCTGGGTAGAGAAATACGGCGGAACGACTACCACGTTCGACCGAACGGCGGACCCGTTTACCACGATGGCATAGGTAACGGTCCCACCAGCGTTGAGGATCCCGTCGTCGGGATTGACGATGGCGTGCCCCGGCACGTATGCCGTGGCAATCGGCGCTGGTGGATGCCCGTCGGGGGTGCCGCCCGGAGACGGCCACCATGCCGTTGCGATGTTCACTCCCTCGATGCCGATCCGATACGCCCCGCCCATCCCCGTTGGGACCGTCAGCGAGTAGATCGGCCCGGCGTTCCGCCAGTCACCGACCGTTCCGGTGTACCCGTCCGTGTCCTGGACGACCGACGGAATGGGCGCGGTGGAGTTACCGATCACCTGAGTCGGTGACCCGTTCCATTCCATCGTGCGGGGAGCACCGCCGTTCGGCTGAACGCCGAAGCCACCGAAGCCCCCCGCGCCCGGCTGCGGCTCCGCGCCGTTGCCGTTGCAGATCACTACCTGGTGGAGCCCCGAAGTAAGCGGAACCTGTGGCGCCACGAGCTCGAGCGAGACGTCATACCAGTCAGCCAGATCGTCCACCGGAGCTGGCGCACAGGCGACGATCCGCATGCTCGTGCCAGTCTCGTACCCCGGCATGTGGGTGAACGTGCACCTCATCCGCATCCCGGCCTGGATCAGCCCCACCACGGATGACGGCACGTGGATCGTCGTGGCGATCCGGTCAACCTCGGCGTTGTTCCGCTTGAGGTATGCGTCGCCCTGCGCTGAGGCAGTCGCAGCCGTTCCGGTGTACGGCCGGCTGATCGTCGTCCCGCGCTGGATGAAGTTCGTCGCGGTGGATGCGAGATACCGATGGACGGAGCCGTTCTTGTAGTTGACGATCACATCGGAATAGACCGTCCCGGGGTTCCTCTCAAGGCGCGCCGGATGGTCCGGCTCGAAGATCGTCGTCCCGTTGTCGTCGCCGGCGTTGCTGATAGAGATCGTGCAGTCATAGGTCGAGGCGTCGAGGGTGTCGAAGAACAGCGCGGCCCGGGGACTGCCACTCGCTGGCGTCGGGTCCCAGAACGCGAAGTAGTTCAGGACGCCGCCCGTCCGGTCATTGCAGTCCGTTAGTACGGCGTCCGGGAACTGGCCGCGGTAGTCGGTCGCGTCCATCATGTCGGTGGACCCGAAGTTGTGGACCTTGCCCGTGTCGTCGAGCAGACCCGTCAGATAGCTCGATGCGAGGAGCCACGCCACGCGCGTCGAGAGGTATTCCGCCGGCCGCTTGCCGTCGGTGTCCCAGATGAGCCGCATGGACAGCGCGGCGTTCAGATCGGTGATGTTCGTGTCGTGGATGCGCGGGTTGGCACCGACGAACTGCGTCTGCTCGAACGACCGGCCGATGTGGCGATCCGCGACCCAGCCCGTGAAGAGGCGCGTCTGGCTGCAGTCGCTCTCGTCAACGTGGAACGGCTTCCAGCCGACGAGCGTCAGCGCCGCGGTCGGGTCCTCCGGCGAGACGCCGCCGATGCTGATGCTCCCGAGTTCGGCGCGACTGGGCAGCGTGGCCTTCGTCGGCGGGACGTCGTAGCCCAGCGCCGAGCCGTTGTAGGTGTAGGAGAGGCCCACTAGATCTTCCGGTCCGGGCCGTAGGCCTTTCGGGCGTTGTCGGCTATGTTCAGGTCGCGGATGGTGACGGGCACGGCGGGCGGCGCCTTCGGGGTATGGCCAGGCATCGAAGCGTCGCCCAGGAGGCCGGTCGCGATGAACTGCTTGAGCTGGATGGCGAGCGTGGTGGCGTTGATCGCGGCGGTGAGTTTCGCCTGCACCGCGCGAAGGTCGACTCCGATGGACGCGGCGAGCTTCGTGTCGCCCTGCGACAGGTACCGCGCCTGCATGTCCTTCATCTGCTGCATCGCCGAGGTCATCGAATGCAGCGATGGCGAGGTGGACTGAGCGAAGATGCCGGCGATTGAGTTCGCCATGCCGACACCCGCCGCGCCGATCGTGCCGCCTGCGAGTAGACCGCTCATCCCGCCCGAAAGCTGGTTGACGGCCTTCAGTCCGCCCGTTTGCGTGGGATAGAGGTCCGATCCGACGTTCCCACCCGTGCCGCCCGAGGACGATGGACCGACCGCGGCCGGCGGCAGGCTGGAGTCCCCACCGAGGATGTTCTTCCACGGGCCGAGGTCGATCTTGGGCGTGTTCTTCGGGCCCCACGGCCACGAAAGCTGGTTGAGCGGGAGGTTCTGGTTGTGGGCGTAGTCGGTGCCGAGGAACTTCTGGATGTCATCCGCGAAATAGGCTAGCCCGACGGCCAACGCGGCAGTGATCGCCGTCGCCATGATCCCGCCAGCCGCCAAGCCCATCGCCTCGCCCTCTACGGCCGCAGCCGGACCGCCGAGCCCGCCTCCAAGCCCACCGGAGACGAACATCGGGTTGACCGGAGACGAGCCTCGCTGGAAGAGACCGCCGAGGATGCCGCCGAGTCCCTTCTGAATGGCTCCCTCGGCCAGGCTCACGACGGCATGGATCGGACTCATCCCGAAGAAGAACTTCATCGTGCGATCGGCGACGACGCCCTTGACCAGCAGGTCCTTCATGGGCCCGGGGATGCTGTTCCAGATCCCGGTGGCGGCCCCGGCGACGCTGGAAATGGCCGGGACCAGCGTGCCCGTGATGAACCCTCCGAGGGCTTCGGCGACATGCAGGCCGTCGGCGAAGAACTGCTGTACCTCAGGCTTGTGGGCTGAGAGGAACGTAGTGAACGTGAGCAGCCCGGCCGTCAGATCAGGCATGACGAGCAGCCCAAGTTGCAGTTCAAGCCCGGACACCGCTTGGTGCGCGGTGTTGCTCGCGTCCTTGAACTTCGCGAGATCCTGGACGTTCTTCTCCGAGAGCGTCAGTCCGAAATCCGCAGCCTGCTGCTGGGCAGCGAGGATGCCTTTGCGGCCGAGTTCGAGGATCGGAACGAGCGGCAAATATCCCTTTGTGAAGACACCTGCCGCGAGCGCTGCCTCCTTGGCCTTATCGGTGCCCTTGCTATAGGCGTCGGCCACATTCAGCAGGAGATCCGTGAAACCGAGCGCCTTGCCCTTCTGATCGGTCAGCGTCACGCCGTATTGCTGGCCGAGTTGCACGAGCTTGTTGGCTGGAGCGATCCCGCCCGTCTGTGCGGCCGTGAGCGCGTCGCGTGCCTTCTGCTCGCTGATGAGCTTGTTGATGAGCGTGGTCTTGGCGCCGGTCTCCTGAATGTGGAGCTTCTGCGTCTCAAGCGATTGGAGCGCAGCGCTCTTTCCCGCCTTCGTCGCCTTGCCCGTCGTCATCTCCAGTTTGCCGACGTTTTTCTCCGTCTTGGCGACGATCGAGGTAAGCGAGTCGGCGGAGATGTTGTATTTGTTCGTGACGGCCAGCAACCCCGAGAGTTGCGCCGTCGTGTCATTGCTAACGGCCTTCAGGGTCTCAAGCGCTGTGGCATCCTGCTCAGCTCTAGAGATTCCTTGCTCGAGAGCGCCGGCAACCGAGAACAGGCCGCCGGAAAGGCCGATCATCGCGAGCGGCGCGGCGAGGCTCGTCAGGCGATTCTTGAAGTTGCCGAGCGCCTGCTCGCCCTTGGTGACGGCCAGCATCCCGGTGCCGAGCCCGACCGAGGCGATCTTGCCGGCCGTGCCCATGCCGGCGAGCTCCGTTCGGACCTTGCTCAACTTCCCCGAGGCGAGGTCCTGTGCCGTGACGACGATCGCGAGGCGCTGAGAGTGGTCAGCCATCGCCGTCCTCCGGGTAGAGGAGCGCTTCCAGTTCAGCCAGCGAGCCGCGCAGCTTCGTGCGCCGCGCCATGAAGGCGGTCAGGTCAGCGCCCATCAGGCCGTCGGGCGGATCCGTGGCGACAGCGGAGCGGACGGCCGGCAGATCGGCGGCGAGCTTCTCGGCGAACACGGCCCAGCGGACGGCGCGCAGGAACTCAGGAGCCGCGAGCCGAAGCTCAGTCGGCCCGAGCCCGCGACGCGCGACCAGCACCGCGTCGTAGGTCATCGCCGCCGCGTCGTTGTCCGGGTGCGGGATGCGCTCGCCCGAGATGAGCCCCGAGATCGAGCGCCTGATGCGTTTGGGAGCGGGCCCGAACGGAAGAGCGCGTCCGCCTCCTGCAGGGCCGTCAGGAGCTTCAGGCGCGCCTCTTCGGGGAGCAGGGCCACCATGCGCCGGGTGATCGGCGCAGGTTCCCCGTTGCCGTCCCGGAGCGTCCACGCGACGATGCCGCGGGCGAGGAGTTCGTTGTTCGTGGCCTCCGGGTCATAGGTGCCATCGGACCCGATGGTCCCGTCGGCGCGGAGCCGCATGCCCGCCCCGGCATAGAAGATCGACTTGCGCTCACCGTCGCCCCACTGAGTGCGGAAGGTCGCGCTGTCGTGATCGTGCGGCGAACCCGGGCAGCGACACGACCCGAGATCGACCTCATCCGTGGTGTCAGGATCGGCGAACCAGCCGCTAAGCGCGACCGGCTCGCCCGTGTCCTCAGCCATCTAGAGAGTCGCGATCGAGTTGGTCACCGTCCAGACGACCGGAGCGGTGAGCGTGGCGTCGTCGACGAACTCGCCGCTGACCTTGAAGATCCGCTCGCCGTCGACGTCGTCGAGAGGCACGGCCATGATCGCCACGCGCATGTCGATCGTGACCATCTTGGAGCCGGTCCCGATGACCTTGATGCGCCAGCGTCGCTCTCCGAGCGGGGCCGGTGAGGCGACGTTCCAGACGTCATGGAAGTCGGAAAGGGAAGTCGCGCTGACCCCGATCTTGGCCTCGAGGGTGCCCGTGCTCATATCCTTGAAGCCGAAGCGGACCGGGACGTCGGTCGAGCCGCCGTAGGCGCGGCGGGCAAGGTTCCGGTTCGTGGTCATCGTAAAGGCTTTGAGCGAACCCGTGAGCTCGGCGAGCGAGGCGAAGACCGTCGACGTGGTGCCCTCAAGGAGCGTCGTCAGGTGGCCCTGCATGATCTCCATGCCGGACCGCGGATTGAGGGAGCCCGTCAGGGCGGTGACCGTGCGATCGAAGCCCAGGATGGTCGCGCTGATCGTCCACGGGTAGGCGCCTGGCGCGATGATGTCGGGGAAGCCCATCGTGAGCTGGTCGACGAGGCAGCTCGTCAGGCGCATCTGCGTCTGCGTGGCGTCGGTGTTGCCGCCCTCGATCGTCCGCGGGACCAGGGTCGGCGTGCCACCCTCGAACGGGTAGACCCGGACGTAGGAGCCCGACGGGGTGACGCCGCCCGCGGCGTGCATCTCGAGGAGGTCGGGGAGGTACTCGAACGACGCGATCGTGGGCAGCGTGCAGCCCGAGCCGCGGATGCCGTGGAAGCCCTGGCCGGTGCTGTTGCGGACGTTCCGGCCGCGGTCCTGCTTGGGAAACGTGCTCGCGCGGTCGAGTTCGAATGCGACCGGCGAGTCGATCGGAAAGAGCACCGTCGCGGCGACGGCAGTCCCCGGCGAGTAGGCGGTGCCCGACTGCGCCCCGAACTGGACGATGGAGAAGACGTTTTCCGAACCGCTCACGATGCAGCCTCCGGCTCTGCCGGCGGCGCCGGCGCTTCAGGTGTTTCGGCGATGACGACGGGCCCGTACTCCGTGCCGATGAGGGCCGGGTCGGCGGGCGGGAGAGCTGGCCGCACTTCGGCCGCCTTGGCAGCGGCGACGGGGGCCGGCGGCGGGTCGATCGGTCCGGCTTCCCGCGCCCAGCTCCCGGAGCTCGAGAGATCGGTTGCCAGCGCTTCGAGTTGCGCGGGAGTCGCCGGCACCGGTCGGCCCTTCTCGAGGTCGACGTGCGCGCGGACGTAGAGGATGCGGGCGAGATCCCCGCCGTGAAGGTCACGGGCCGGCACGTCCCGCGGCGTCGGCCCTCCGTTGTAGAAGAGGACGATCGCGTCCGATCGCGGGTCGATCGCAGCTGACATGCGTGCTCCTTTCAGGCGGGCTGGGGGACGACGGTGCGGTTGCAGACGACTTCGACGGTGAAGGGCAGCGTCAGGAACATCCGCTCGCTCTGGCCGCTTGGGACCGAGCGCGGCACGATGCCGGGGCCACCCATGAGGATCGCTGACTGCAGCGTGTTCTCGACGAGGTACGCCTTCGTGTGGGCGATCCAACCATCGGCTAGGGCGTCGCGGTCGGCATAGAGCGCTGCCGTGTTGTCTCCCAGCGGAACCCGCGGCCGCCAGATCGAGGCGACGATCGTGACGTGCAGCCGCTCGTTGCCGGGCTGGAGCGTCGGCGCCCAGGCGCCCATCGCACATGTCACGGCCGGCATTCCGGCCTCACTGAAGTCGTCGGCGAGCGGCACGACCTCGGGCTGCGCCGTGGTCACGCTGGCCGTGACGCCGGCGGCGAAGACATGCCCGCCGATCACGCCCGCGATCACCCTGGCGCAGCCGTCGACGATCGCAGCGGTGTTCGTGCTCATGCCGGCGTCTCGCTGGTCATCTTGAAGATGGCGTTCGCGATGGCATCCGTGGCGGCGCCTTCTGCGGCAGCGAACGCAGCTGGCAACTCCGGCCTCGCGCGCATCCCCGGATGACTCACCGGCCCGCGAGCAAAGAACGCGCCCTTGCGCTTGCGTCCCTTCGCGTCCCATCCCCCGCCCCCGGCTGGGCCCGCGAGCATCGCCTTTCGACGCGGGGCGATCGTGTGCGACCCGGCGCCCGGCTCGAAGATGTTGAACAGCGGGGAGGACGGCCGGACGTAGCCCTCGATCTCGCGGCCAGAGGCACCGCCGCGCGTCGTCACCTTGCCGGCCGGAACCTTCGTGAACGAGTGCGGGTGCCCGGGCGTGTCACCCTCGAACTTGAGCTGCGCCTGGAACGGCTTGAGCCCGGCGCGGACGGCCGTGCGCATCTTGTTCTGGAGCTGCTGCCCCTCGAACTGGTCCAGCATCTTACGAACCGCCGGGAGCCCCTCGAGGTGGACGACTTCGATCATGGCCGGTCACACATGGCAGGCCATGAACCTGCTGTGCTCGGCCTGGAGGAAGTTGTACATGGACTGCGGCCAGAAGCGATCGGTGCTGCTCACGCGCCCGTACTGGTCCTCGCCGCCGGCGGCGCCACCGGAGTAGCCCGCGCTGCCGAACTCGAGTTGCCGCACACGCTGCGCGGTTGCCTCGACCAGCGCCGCAGGGATCGCCGGCCAGCCGCGGACACCCGTCAAACGCGCGGCGCGGACGGTCGGGACGAACGTGACGTACTTGCCGAAGCCGGTGAACCGGACGTGGAAGTAGGGCTCGACCGTGGCCTCCGTCGACGGCGGGATGCCCGAGGCGTAGGTGTCCTCCCCGATGATCGGCTCAGAGACGTAGGGCGAGTCCCCGCGGAGCACGTAGTCCGACGGGACCGACAGGCTGCCCGGGAGCCCGCCCACCGGGACGTAGGTCAGGCCGCCGTTGAATGAGAGCTCGAGGAGGTCGAGGCGCACCAGCCCTTCGTGGATGTGCAGCGTGTCAGAGCCGTCTCCGTCCACGACCCACGTCGTGACGCCACTGGCCGGATGGCGGAAGTAGTCCCGGTGGCCGCAGGCTTCGATGACCTGGTTCGTGGCCGTGGTGAGGAGGCCGGCCATTCGCTGGAGCTTCTTCGGATCGGTGATCGTCGACTCGAAGGTGGCGAGCACATCGTCCAGGCCGGCGTAGGCCAACGGCGGCGCGAAGGCGGCCGGGTTCGTCCCGTGGAACGGCGCCGAATACGGCGAGTCCACCGTGTTCCCGGAGTCGCTGACGCGCCACTGGTACCACGTCGTGCCGTCGCCGGCCGCGTCCCACCATTGGTATTGGACCTGCGTGGCTACGACGGCGAGCGTGTGGACTTCGGTCCACGGGCCGGCCACTGGATCCGTGGCGCTCTCGATCCGAATGAGAGCGCCAGCGCCGAAGGCCCCGGCCGCGAGGACCGAGGCCGGATCGGGGAGCCAGGGGTCGACGCGGATCATGGGATGGTGCTGCCCTTGACCCACGCCGACCCGCTCCAGGCGTACAGGCCGCCCGAGGTGCCGGTGGTGTCGAAGGCGATGCCGTTCTCGCCGGCAGTCGGGGCGCCGGACGGAACACCGGCCGCGACGCGCGGATGCGGGATCGTCTCGGCGGCGAGTGCATGCTTGTGGGCAGCGTCGGCCCAGCGGCCCGTGGCGCCCGCGGCCGCGCTGCCCCCGTAGGTCTCCGCCACGATGTCACCCACGAGCCCCACGGCCGTCCCGGTGGTCGTCAGTGCGGCCTCTAGGGTCTCCACGCGGTCAGCGATGCGCGGGGTCGTCTCCTCGACCCAATCGGTGAACGGCGCGTTCGTGTTGACCATCAGGTCATGCCTCCGTGTTCTCGACGAACCGCCGATGCGGGGCCTTGGCCACGTCGGCATCCGTCTGGAAGCGCCGCGGCGTCTCGGCCTGCCGACGGCCAGCCGTGGTCTCGCGCTTCGGTGTCGTGGCGCGCTCGATCGGCGCTGCGGGCTGCGGGGTCTCGGCCACGTCTGTCTCCTCTGCGGCGATCCCAGCCGCCAGCCATGCGTCCAGGACGGGCCCAGCCGCGTCCGCGCTGATCTCCTGCCCGGGCATGTAGGTCCCGAAACGGGAGCTGATCGGCTGCGTTGCGCGGATCGTCATGTCAACTCCCCGACGGGTAGAAGTCAGCCGTGAGCGTCTCGCTCGTATTCGAGCTCATGACGATCTTCAGGAAGCGCCAGAAGATGCCTTCCTGGAGGAGGTAGGTCCGCGTGGCGGCAGTCGTGATCGTCAGCTGCGTGAGGACGAACGTCCGCGGGGTCGCCACGAGGGCGTAGGGGATGTTGAAGAAGGCGACGCCATCGGCGCTGCCCTGGATGTCCACCTTCGTGGTCCCGGACCCACCGTCCACGTTCGTGATGACGACGGCACCGCCGCCGGTCAGGCCGCCGCGGTCCGCGACATTGGTGGAGTCGACGTTGCCGGTGAGGGCGGTGCAAAGATTGACGGCCGCCTTCGCGTTGGTCGCGCGGAGAGTGCCGTCGCCGGCTGCGACTGCGACTGCGACGGTGGCCATCGGTTCGATCTCCTGTGGGTGCGCCCGGGACCGGAGGAGCAGCCCCGGGCGCGATTGGGACTACTTCGCGGGCTCGACCGCGGCGGGTGCCGGGGTTGCGGGCTGATGGACCTGCTCGACCACCACCGTTGTCGGGGTTGCGACCGTCACCGCGGGGGTCGCGGGCAGCATCGCCGTCTCGACCACCGTGGTCGGGGCCCCCTTGGTTGGGGTCCAGCCGTCCTTCGGCTCCTCCGTGCCGGTCATGGGCCCGGTGGCAACGACACCTGACTGGAAGCGCTCCTGAGCCGGCCCGCCGTGGGTGTCGACCTTGACACCGTCCGACGCCCGGACGATGGTGCCGTCCGGCTGCGGGACGACTTCGGTCGCCGTACCTGCGGTGCGGACCAACGCCCCGTCATCGAGCTTGACGACGGCGCCGTCCGGGACCTCGATGACCGAGCCTGACGCGAGCCATTCCTTGATCGTCTCGGCCGGCGTGTCGGCGTCGATGATGTCGGGTTTCTCCTTTGGATGATTGGGACTACGCGGTGCCGTCTGCCGGCGAGTTGAGGAGCGAGCGGCCGAGCACGGTGGCCGTGTCGTCGGCCTTCGGCTGGACGCGTTCGCCGTACTGCTCGGCGACGATCCCGTCGATGACCGTGTTGCCGGTCCCCCGGATCACCACGCACTTCACGAACCGGCGCTGGGGCCGGTAGATGTCGAGGATCCAGACCTTGTCGTCGTCGGTCGTCGGCGTGAACGCCGTGCCGGCCGAACCCGCGATGTCGTTGTAGCTGCCGCCCGTCGTGTCGCAGTCGGTCGCCTTGACCTGGCCGACAGAACTCGCCGAGCCGACACCGAGGAGGACGATGAACCGGACGCCCTGGAAGCCGGCCATGTCGACGGCCGTGCTCGTCTGCGGCGTCGAGACGCCTGCCGCGACTCCGCTGAGGACGCGGGTGATCTTGGTCGTATTGCTGAGCTGCATTTCTTCTCCCTGTGTCTCGGCGGTTAGCCCTATCCCCGCATCTGGGGGATGGCGGGCGGCAGCGTCGCCACCGCCGCCCGGATTGCTACGTGCTCTGGATGCCGCGGACGAACGCCTCGGCGAGGACGGGCATGCCGTCCGTTTCCTTGCGCCCGATGAACCCGATCTGGTTGGAGCGGGCATAGAGCTCCACCAGCCGCTGGACCGTCAGGTCCAGGGCGTCGGCGATCCAGTAGAACCGCCAGTCGCCGAGCACGACCGTGTAGAGCGCCGACGTGAATGTGTTCGGCGCGTACTCGCTGGCGTAGAACGGCAGCCCGAGGATCGTGTCCGGCTGGCCGTCCTTGAGGTTGGCCTGGCCGATGCCGGACGGCGCCCAGATGTACTGGCCGTTGCTGTCCGTCAGCTTGCGGATGATCGAGAGCGCGTCGCGATGCAGGCACCACGCCGTGCTGGGGCTGGCCCAGTACTGCTGCTTGAGCCCGTACTTCATGTTGATGAGCCCGGCGGCCAGGATGGTCGTGGTCGAGCCCAGGTGGATGTCGCGGGTCGTGTCGACCCCGTCGGCCGACGCCGTGAAGACGCCGAGCGGCTGGAGCCAGCCACTTCCCGTGAGGTACGCCTTCTCTTCTGCGACCGCGAACTTGTAGGCGAGGCGGTCCATAACGAGGCCGTCGACCGACATCGGCGACTCGGTCTCGCTGTCCGCGGCGAACTGGGTGAGCTGGCCGGCGGCCCGGATCAGCTTGTTGCTCACCTTGAGCAGCTTGGCGAGCGGCTGCGGGCGGAACTCGCGCTTCCCGAAGGTCATCGCGCTGTCTTCGTTGCCCGTGTTGAGCTCGGTCGTCCAGTCCGCGTCGTCGGGATCCGCGGTGAGCTGCGGCACGCCGAGGCTCTGCGCGTTCGGGACGCGGTACTTCGTGGCCAGGCGCCGGATGAAGACCTGGTTGTCGACGAACTTGATGATCTGGTCGCTGAACTCCTGCGGCGCGACGATGAAACCACCCGTCGTGTCGGTGTCCATCGCCAGGGCGCGGGCCTCGGGCGTGCCGGTCTCGACGAGGCCGGACATGTTCCCGCCGAGGAGGTAACGCACGAACGCCTTCCGGTACTCCGGCGTCGCGTTGGCGCGCTTGGCGGTGCGCTTCTTCGGGTCGGCGTCCGGCTTGACCGGCTCGCTCAGCGAGCGGCCGAGATCCTTCTCTGCCGCCGCTGAGCGCGTGATCGAGTCCAGCGTCGTGCCGAGCTTGTCGTATTCGCCCATCAGGGCGTCGTAACGTGTCTGGTCCTCGGCGCTGAGCGCGGCGTCAGCCGGCCCACCCTCAAGGACACCGCGCGCCTCCGTGACCAGGCCGGCCCGCTTCTGGCGGATGGTCACTTCGCGCTCCGTCATCGCGAGGGGACCCGCCGCGAGGAAGAGCCCGCTGCCGTGGAGGTTGCCCGTGACGTACAGGGCCGCCATGAGCAGCACGACGAAGGCCAGAACGGCCGTGCGGCGAGAGATGCGAATGCCCGTCAGCGACGGGACCCCGTAGGAGCCGAAGGCGTTCACCGCCCCGGCGTATCGCTCGAATGGGATCTGGTTCATTGCGATTGTCTCCCGCGAGTAGGGATGCCCTGTCCCGGCCAGCACCCGCGCTCAGGCCGGAGGGGGTCTTGGTTGGTCAGACGGTCACTCCGTCCACACGGATGCGGTGTTCGAACTCCCGCAGGAGCCGCGCTCGGCTGGCCTGCTGACCCGTGCGAGACGCCTTGCCGGCGTTCGCGCCAGACGGTTCGCCACCGTTGGCATCGGGCGGGAGGTAGGAACGCAGGATCGTCACCGTGTCACGGACGAGGACGAGGTCTTTCTCATCCATCGCCGTGCCGCGGAAGGTGCGGGCGAAGAAGGAAGTCAGCGACGGCAGGTCGAGCCCGAGTGCACCAGCGAGGCGACTGCGGAGCCCGACGTCCGTCTGGTCATATGCGGGGAAGGTGACGGCGCTGACGTCGAAGAGCTGGACCTCGTGAAGGTCGCGCTCGTAGAGGCCGTCGGTGAGCTTCGGCGCGCGCCATTCGTCCTCGACGGGCAGGAACGCGAAGCTGCACTGGTTCAGGTCAGCCGTGGTCCCGCCGTTGCGCGGCGTCATCGGAGCGATCACGAGGTCCCGGATCGTCTGCGTGTCCGGCGGCGACGCCTCGAAATGGAGGCCCTTCTTCTCGTCGGCGAGCGTCAGGGTCCCGGACTTCGTGCGGCCGAGCAGGAAGTTCGGATCGTGGTTGAAGAGGGCCCGCTGGTCCCCGCCGTCCATCGTCTTCCCGAAGGCGCCCGGCATGACCCGTTCCTTGAACCCGCCGAGGTCCTGACTCCACTGGTTGTAGACCGCGGCGTGGCCGACGATCTTCGGCATCTGGCCCTCGACGGCTGCCCGGAGCTCGAGGTGGGCGCCCGTGAAGGCGGCCCGCTCCTCGAAGGCGCCGCCCATGCCACGGAGGCCGGGCGGCTCGTATTCCGGGTCCGCCTTGTTCGCGTCACGGAGGTGTGCGGCGACGTGGTCCCAGACTCCCTGCCGGTCCCCGTCGGGGATATTCGGATAGCTCGCGGACGATTTGTCGCGGTTCAGGTAGCCCACGGCGCTCGAGCAGGCGCCCGCGTTCGCGTCGCCGACGTTGCCCTCGCCATCCACCATGTGGTGGGCGAACTTGTAGCTGCCCTTCGCCTCGGGGTCGCCGTCGGGATCGACCCACGCCGACATGGCGCGGAGGTGCGCAGCATCGGCCGTGCAGCTGGACATCATCGCGTTCGCATCCCACACGGCGTCCGTCGTCGCGGTGTGGTGGGCGGCGATCGCGGATCGGAGAGCGAGGATCACGGGCATGGTCAGGACTCCTCGAATGCGAGGGCACGCGCGGTGGCTCGAACGTCGCCCGGATCGCTCGGATCTAGGCCCATCTCGGCCGCGATTTGCCGAACGGAATAGCTGCTCTCGGTGTATTCCCGGAACGCGGTGACACGGGCCTCCGAACGCTTGGCGGCCCGGTCATCGTCGTAGTGCCTACGACAGAGGAGGCGGGCGTAGTGAGCGTCGCCGCAACCCACCACTGTGCAGCGGCGAGTCGTTTTTCCTGCCCACCGGCGCTGCGCCAGGATCATCATCGTCTGGCGTCGCAGGCGCGCGGCGGCTTGCTCGAGCGCGTCCGGGGTCAGGGGTCCGCCGGCGGCCTCGAGTGCCTGCCGTTCGAACCGGAGACGGGCTCCGGCCTTCGTTCCGCGGCTCGCCGGATTTCGCATGGGCATGGTCAGGGCCTCCCTGGGACTGGAATATCGGCGTGGCCGTTGGAGCGGCCCTCGAGGATGGCGAGCAGGCGACGGCCTACCTCGTCGTCGAGGAAGCGCATGGAGGACCCATCTGCGGAACTGGCTCCGTCGCCAGACGATCCATCGCCGCTGACATCAGCCTCGCCGTTGGCCTCGCCGGCGGCAGGACTGGTGGTCCCGGGCATGAGGCCCGTGTGCCGGAGGTCGCCCAGGCCGAGGAAGGCGTTGATGTCCTCCGGAACCCAGCCGCCCTTCGCCATGTCGAGCGCGGCCTTCGCGAGTTGCAGGACCGTCATGCCGTCGGGCCGGAAGGCGCTGGCGGGCATGAGGTTCAGCGGGATCAGGATCTCGCCGGCGGCCTTCTGGCCGGAGGGCGCGAAGTTCTCCATCGAGCGGATGTCCTCACCCGAGATCGCCCCGTCGACACGCAGCGAGTGGTAGTACGCCGCACGGGCGACCGAGTCGCCGCGGAGGAGGGCGATGTAGTCGTGGATCGCCATGTGGCTGGAGTCCACGACGCCGTCTGCGCTGAGTTGCTGCTCGAAGCGCGTCGCCCGCGGCGTGAGCGTGTATCGAACGTAGTTGATGTCGCTCTGTTCCATGTTCGAGTAGGTCGCCCGCTCGAAGTTGCCGAGCTTGTCGGGCGGCATCCGCAGGACCATCCCGAGTAGGTCGCGCTGGAACTTGCGCGTCTCGAGGAACTGCGCATCGATCGGGTCGATGCCCACCTTCGCGAGCGACAGGCCCTCTTCGAGGATGGCGATGCGGTGCGCGTTGTCGAGGCCCTGGTGGGTATCCTTCCAGCTCGTCTCGATGTTCGTGCGCGCCTTGTCCGAGAGCGTCTTGGGATGCGTGAGGACGGCGCCCGGGGATGCGTCATTGGCGTAGAACTTCGAGATGTAGGTGTCGGCCGCGAGTGAGAGACCGATCGCCTCCCGCATGAGAGCCACGAGCGAATAGCCGCGCAGGCCGTCGGGCCCGAAGCCGCGCGGGTGGAAGATCAGGCTCTGGTCGAAGACCTTCTCCTGGCCCGATGGAAGCGTGTAGAGGAAGAAGAGCCTCCCGTCTGGCGCTCCATTGACGATGAACCCGACCTGGCCGTTGCGGGCCATCCGCATCCGGGCCGGGTTCATCGGCCAGAGCGCCTTGAGGCGTAGCCCCTGGTCGAGCTCCTTCTCCGCGAAGCCGTCCCCGCGCAGGGCGACATGCCCGTGGACCGTCTCCTTGAACGACATGGCCGTCATCTCGGGGTTGGCCATGCGATTGAGGATCGCGTAGGCGGGCGTCGAGTAGTCGATGTCGGCCGGCCGGACGCCGGACGCGTTGCCCCGGTAGATGTTGATCGGCAGCGCCGCGAGGTCTTCGGCGAGGTTCCGACAGGCCGCGAAGACCGTCGCCTCTGTCAGTGCCACCTCGGGCGTGACGGAGATACCCGAGGCCGTGGAGAAGCCGCCGCCGAAGAGCTTGGCGACCCAGTAGGCGGTCGACTGCGGACTGAACTGCTCGAGGCGGTAGCCCCGGAACTCGGTGGCTCGGGCGAAGCGTTCCATCAGCGCCATCAGGCAGCCTTCTTCCCGCTATCGGAGGCGGTGAGCCACAGGAAGACGCCGATGGCGAGCCACGAGAGCGCCAGCGAGACAAACGAGAGACCGACCGCAATGCAGGCGATCGCCGCGAGGGCGAGGAGGCCGCGCTCGTTGCGACGGAGGGCGACCCGGGCGCGGCACCAGCGTGCGTTCATATGGCGATACTCGAGATGCCGCGGGTCTCGTAGATGCTCGGGGGCTCCGGCAGGATCGCGCCGATGCCGGCAGTCAGGGCGTCGTTGCGCGCCTCCCAGGACAGGCCACCGGCGACCGCGGAGTCCATCTTGAGCTCGCTCATCGGGCGATCCTTGCGAACAACCCAGAGCGAGTTGCCCTCATCGTCACGGAAGCCGAGGTAGTGCCGGACGGCGTTGCCTATGTGCGTGGCGAAGACCGGATCGCCGTCATGTGACAGTTCGCCAGCCGTGATCGCGTGCTCGTAGGCGGCCATCGCGTGCGCCATCGGCTTGAGCCGCGTCGTCCACCATTCCACGACGCGCTCATGACCGAACGCGCCGGCCCAGGTCGCGATCCACGACTCCCACTTGGGCGGGTCGGCATACATACGCCACACGTCGAAACCCGCGAAGGCGGCCCGGACGGTGAGGTCCACTTCCTCGAGCGGGATCGGGCGGTCGGCGAGCGGGTGCCAGATCCCGAGCGGCCACTGGTAGCCCGTCAGGATCTCCGTCGCGATCAGCGCCGTGTCGTCGTCATACCGCGAGCCGTCGAAGCCGAGAACGATCGCCGATCCGGGCGCAACGGTGTAGCCCGGCCGGAAGAGCGCCTTCCATCGGTCGATGTCGAACGCCTGGCCGGCCCCGGCGACGAGGAGGTTCCCGTAGAAGCGGGCGGCCTGCGGCGCGTCGCGCTTCACGAGATCCGCCGCCTCATTCTCGATCGAGTCGAGGTCGAGATGGCCGCCGTTTTCGCGCAGGACGTCCGCCGGGTAGACGATGCGGTGGATCTTCCGGCGCTCGGAGCGGTCCGTGTACGAGAGCGCCTTCGGCGGCTGGATGAACTGGCGGTAGACGTCGGTCACCGGCGACTCGAACTGCTGCTGCGCGACGGAATGCTGCGAAGGGTCCCAGGCGTTCGAGCTGAGTGATGCCCGCCCGCCCATGCCCGAGAGGCCGCGGTACTGCGTGTCGGCGAGCTTCACCATCCCGTTCGTCGGCCAATAGAGCCCGACCTCATCCTGCGGCACGAACGTCACGCGCTGGCCCAGGCGGGACTGGGCGGAGCTCGTCACCGTGTCGATCCGGCCGCCACCGGGGAGTCGGATGAACTCCTCGCCCGTGTGCGGGATCAGATCGTGAAGCGGGCCCTCGTCGATCATCGGGCGGAGGGCGTCGTAGGTGTTGTCCGTGCTCTCCTGGCTGAACGCCGTGATCTGAATGAGCGGCGTCGGCCAGGGCATCCCCATCGGCTCGCCGTCCTCGTACTCGTAGGTCCAGCCGCACCGGCAGCCCCAGTCGCGACAGGCGTAGACATCGCCCGGCCTGGCCCATCCGGCGAAGAGTGCCGGGCCGACTCCCTCGAGGCAGACCTGCGCGGCGATCAGTGGGTTCTTGCCGATCTTCTGCGGACCGACGAGCAGCCCGCGGCGATAGACGAAGGCCGGCGCGAGGATCGGATTCGTCGGATCAAACGCGACGTCCCCGCGGACCTTGTAGAAGTTGGCGAGGTAGAGGAACTGGTACCCGTAGAGCTTGAACGGAGCCCCCTTGCGGAAGCCATCAGGCACTACGCAATGCCGTTCGACCCAGTCAACGGAAACGGCCATCGTCTGCGGATCTCGTGTCATGACGCCACCACGAGCTTCAGGCGATCGCGGGCGGTCGGGCCGGCCGTGTGGGGTGACGGTCGGCTCGCAGCGGCCTGTTCGTCACCGGAGATGATCCAGCGGTTGCGCAGTAGGCCGCCGATGTTCAGCCCGAGTTCGGTCTGCTGCCGCATGACGATCGTCCAGTGCGCTGGCGTGGACTTCGAGCCCTCGGCGCGGCGCAGACATCGGACGTAGTTCGCGACCTCGATCTCCTGGCCGTTGCGTTCCCACATGACTGCCTGCGGACGCGCCCATTCGGCCGCCCAGAGGACGAACTCCCGTTTGGCCGGACGGGCGAGAGGCCATGCGGGCGCCGGACCCTCGCGACCGGAGGCCGGAATATAGGTCCAGTCCGCCTTGTCGCTCGGCCGGTCACGGCGCAGGGCGTTGGGGTCGGGAGCCGGACCAGAGCGGGCGCGTGCTCCGCCGCTAGCCACGGGGCCCAACCGCTTGAACCTGACTCACGTTTTTCGTGGC
>CAAGKR010088211.1_pt1 | contig 19299 bp, 14 predicted proteins | sample 2556971 | NCBI WGS metagenome assembly CAAGKR01 (sample SAMEA5207829, study PRJEB30636) | soil metagenome | biome: forest; feature: boreal; material: soil | place: USA | collected 2011-09 | depth 1 m | reverse complement strand
TGGGGCATGAGCGGCGGAGGATAGGGGGACGGGGTGCCAATGTCGAGACGCGCCCGGCCGGCAAAGGTTGCGTGCCGGGCGCCGCTAGCGGCCGTCCCCCCGGCGCCGGTCGTTGGTAAACACATAGTTCACAAGGAAGCTGAGACCCAGCACGCCGCCCAGGGTTCGAATATTCCGCATGGCCCCGACGACCGTCGAGAAGGGGCTGGCGGCGGGCTCGCGGACCCGCAGGAGCAGGAAGGCCCCGCCGAGGGCGATGACCGGCTGGACGAGGAAGCAGGCATGGTAGGCCTCGAGCGGTCCTCCCCACCCCGCCGGGGCGTGCGAGAGGACCCAGCCGCCGAGGATCGGCGCGACCGCGGCGACAAGCGAGGTCACGGCGAGGTTGAACCCGATCGCGAGCATCTTCGCCTCGACCGGGATCAGCCTCAGGCCGATCGTGAACTGGCCCAGCACGAAGCCGGCGCTGGTCGCCCCGATCCAGGGCCAGAGCGCGTAGAGCATCACCCGGTTCCCGGGGTTGACGGCGCACCAGAGGAACATCGAGAGCTGCCAGAGGATCAGAGACAGGACCATGACCGGCTTGTTCCCGTACCGGTCGAGGAGCCGCCCCCAGGCGGGCAGCGAGAACGCCCCGCCCACCTGCGAGAGCGCCGTCACGACGCCCACGTCCCACGCGGAAAACCCGATCCGCTCGAACATGAACACCGTGTAGAAGGGCCCGAAGCAGTTGGTCGCGAAGCTCCACACGGCGCCGAACGCCACGAACACGAGGAACGAGCGCGACCGCATGAGGACGTCCGCCTCGTCGCGGAACGACCCGCGCGCGGAAGGCGGGGGCCGATGGGGGCGGGTCGGGCTGATCCACTGCCAGCGGAGCGAGAAGAGCCGCAGGAACACCGAGGCGAATATGACGGCCTGGAACGCGGCGATGGAGTACTCCCAGCCGGAGAGCACCCATCCCGACACCATCAGGAACACGACGGCCGAGAACTGGAGGATCTGGTTCCTGCGCCCGAAGAACTTGCCCCGGATCCGCCGCGGCACCCATTCCTCGATCCACGTGCTCCAGGTCACGCCCGCCACGGCCCCGAAGCAGCTCGAGACGAAGAACCAGCCCAGGATCCACAGGGCCGCCTCGTGCATGGAGCCCCGCGGGATCCTGGGAAGGAGGAGGCCGAGGGCGACCCAGCTCAGCATGTGCAGGGTCGCCGCCGCGACCGTGACCGACTTGGGGGGGCGCCACCGCATCAGCAGGGGCGAGACGAAGATCTGGAGGAAATTGCCGACGAACGGCAGCGAACCCAGCACCCCGATCGCGGTCGGGGAGATCGGGAACGCCTTCGTGACCAGCGCGGTGAGCGCCATGCTCGCGGGAAGCGCCATCGTGACGATCGGGATCGCGACGATCCCCTCGCTCGTGCAGTAGCGAAGGCAGAGCCTGAGGTCCGCCCTCTGCCGGAGCGCGAGGGCGCGGCCCGCGGTCTCGGGCGGGGGGGCTTGTTCGACGGACATGCTTCGGTGCCGGGCGAGGATCGCCGCTTGCGCCCCCCAAGACAAGGCGGCACCGGGCCTCCCCCGGGCGGATTAATCCCGGCGACCGCGTTGAATCGACACGGGGGGGCTTGTTGGGTACTCCCTCAGGCCGTGGAATCCCCGTTTCCATCAACGCATCCGGATCGCGAGGGTCGCCCGTGACCGGATGGTGGGCGAAGAGGCTCGCGCCCCCGGCGGCCTCCGAAAAGGGGGGCCGCGACCTGGCCCTCGAGGGATTGCGCGGGATCTGCGCCTGCCTGGTGCTCTATGCGCACACGACGGCGCCCATGATGCGGCTCGACCCGGCCTATGCGCCCTCGGGCCGATTCTGGTGGTTCAACCTCGGGGCCGTGGCGGTCCTCTTCTTCTTCGTCTTGAGCGGCTATGTCATCGGGCTCACCGTCCGCGGGCCTTTTTCCGGGCCGCAGGCTCGCGGTTACCTGGGCCGGAGGCTCCTCAGGCTCGCGCCCGTCAACACGGCGGCGGTCCTCCTGAGCTGGAGCCTGCTCCCGCAGATCGCGCTCGGGACGGTGCTCGGGAACATCGGGTTCCTGCAGAACTTCAGGGCATATCCCTTCGGCTGGCATGTCGACGTGATGCCGGACAACCTGAACCTCTGGTCGCTCAACTTCGAGGCCCTCTACTACCTCGCCTTCCTCGGGGTCTGGTGGCTGGCCCCGCGGTCCGGCATCGTCGTGTGCGCGATCGCGGCGGTTGCGGTCGCCGCCGCGGCGCTTCCCGGCGAGCACCTGATGGCCTCCAGCTATGCGTTCGGCGCGCTCTACTGGATCGCGGGCCTCTCCGCCGCGTGGCTGGCGTCGAGGGATGCGCGACCCGGGAACTGGCCGAGCGCGCTTCTCGTGGTCCTGACCATGTGGCCCCTGGCGCCCCTTGCGAACCTGCTTCGGCTGGCGCATGTGCCGAACACCGAGGGGCCGCTGCCGCTGCCTTCGCTCGACAAGATGGACCTGCTTCCCGCCCTGGCGTGGCTTCTCCTGGCGGTCACGGGGCGGGGGGGATCGTGGCGGCGGTGGCTGCCGGGATTCTGCCTGGTGTGGGCCTCGGCGGGCCTTGTCCGGGGGATTTTCATGGGGGATGTCGCCGGGCACGGAGCCATGGCGACCTATGCGGCGGCCCTCGCGCTTGCGTGGATCCTGTTCCGCTGGGAGCCCAGGCCGTCCGCGCTGGGGCGCCTGGCGCCCCTCGGGGCGATCTCATACGGGATCTACGCCGTCGGATTCCCGATTCAGTTCGGCATCCTCCGGGTCTCCTGGCTCCCGAGGGGAGGGCCCTGGACGTATGCCTTGCGCGCGCTGCTCCTGGTCGCGACGACCTTCGGCTTTGCCTGGATCCTCGAGCGGAAGCTTCAGCCCGCCCTGCGCCGGGTCTTTGGAGGCGGCAGGCCCGCGGACCCGGCCGGCGCCCGGCAGCCACGGCCAACGGCGCCATGAGGGCGCCTGAGACAGGGAACCCTCGTCCCATTCCCCGATGAACATCCAGCGCTCCCTCGTCCTGGCCCTGCTCGCCCTCGCCGGGACCGCCGCGGGTGTCACGGCTGACCCGCCGGCCGCCCCCGAGGCCGCCGTGCCCGACCTGGTCCAGAAGATCCGGCGCGAGCTGGCGGGGCCGCTCACGGACGACTCAAGGCCCCAGGCCGGCGTGCCACACGGGGAGTTCATCGAGGGGACCATCGCCGACTCGAGGATATATCCCGGCACCGAGAACAACTTCAGGGTCTACGTTCCCGCGCAGTACAACCCCGCCCGGCCGGCATGCCTGCTGGTCCACCTGGACGGGATCGGCGCGGACGAGCCCGCGGTGTTTGACAACCTGATCGCCAAGGGGGACATGCCGGTGACGATCGACGTAGGGCTGTCCTCGGGCGTCGTCTGGAAGACCAGGGGCGGCGCGGCGTACCGGTGGAACCGGTCCTACGAGTTCGACAGCACGGATGGGAATTTCCCGAGGTTCGTCGTGGACGAGCTCCTGCCGCGGGTCGAGACCCTCCTGACCAGGGACGGGCGGCCCGTCCGCCTGTCGCACGAGGCAAAGGATCGCGCCGCGATGGGCGCGAGCACCGGGGGCATCGGCAGCTTCACCCTGGCATGGGAGCGCCCGGACTCGTTCAGCCGCGTCTACAGCGTCATCGGGACGTTCGTTTCGATGCGCGGCGGAAATGACTACCCGGCGATCCTGCGCAAGACGGAGCCCAAGCCGATCCGCGTCTTCCTGGAGGACGGCTCAACGGACGCCTGGAATCCCCTTTTCGGGAGCTGGTTCACGGCCAACGAGAACATGGAGGCCGCTCTCTCCTTCTCCGGCTACGACGTGCAGCACGCCTGGGGGGTCCACGGCCATGACGGCGGCCCGGGAAGCGTCATACTTCCCGACGTCATGCGGTGGCTGTGGCAGGGATGGCCCGGGCCGGTGCGTGCGGGCCAATCCAGGAACGACATGCTGGCCTCGATCCTTCGCACCGGGGAGGGATGGCAGCGGGTCGCCGGCGCCTACGGGTCGGCCTCGGGCCTGGCCTCCAGCCCGCTTGGCGAGGTCTATTTCAGCGATGCGAAAAGCCACACGCTTTGCCGGATCGGAGTCGACGGGAGTCTGGGCGTGTTCTCACGGGAAACCCCGGAAGTGGGTGGGGAGGCATTCGGCCCGGATGGAACGCTGTATGCCACCGTGCCGGCCAGGAGGGGGATCATGGCCTTCGATGCACACGGGACTGCGCGGACGGTCGCGGGGGACATCCGGGGAGACCGCATCCTCGTGACCAGCGACGGCGACATCTATGTCACCGAGCCGGGCGGGCATTCCGATGAGCCCGGCAACCTCTGGCGCATCAAGCCCGGCGGCGAAAGGAACCTGCTCGACCAGGGCCTCCTGTCGGCCTCCGGGATCGCGTTCTCCCCGGACCGGACCTTGTTTTTCGCCGCGACGCGCAGCGGGGACCGGGTGTACAGCTTTGTGTCGGCTGACGGCGGTCCCCTGCAGGACAAGGAACCCTTTTACTGGCTGCACGCGGCTGGCGCGCCCGATGAAGGCGGCACCGGGGAGATCGCCGTTGACCGGCAGGGCGACCTTTACGCGGCGACCCCGTTGGGTGTCCAGGTCTGCGACCGGAACGGCAGGGTTCGGGCGATCCTCTGGCTTCCATCCCCGTCCGGGCCGGTCCAGGGGATCTGCTGGGGCGGAAGCGGCTTCGACACGCTGTACGCGACCGACGGCACCACGCTGTTCAAGCGCGCCCTGAGGGTCCCGGGATTCCCGCAGTGGAGCGCGCCTGTCGCGCTTCCAAAGTCCAACGCGGGATGACGATGGCAAGCTGGACGCCTGCCATGACGGCGCGCAAGGCCGGCCGCCGGCGCGCGCGAACGGGCTTCGCGTTCCTGCTCCTGATTGCGGTCTTTCCCGGGCCTCCCCGCATGCGCGCGGATAGCCAGCGTGTGCCGGCGGCAGCGGAGGAAATGCCACTGGTCCTGGTGGGCGCAACCATCCTTCCGTCCCCCCATGAGGCGCCGATCCCGGACGGCATCATGGTCATTGAGTCCGGAAAGATCACGGCGGTCGGCCGGGGCGGAGTCGTGCGCCCCCCGGCCAAGGCGACAACGATCGACTGCCGGGGCGAAACGATCGTCGCCGGCTTCTGGAACTGCCACGTCCACTTCACCGAGCCCAAGTGGGTGGACGCCGCCGACCTTCCAGCCGCGCAGCTCGCCGGCAACCTGCAGCAGATGCTGACCCGCCAGGGGTTCACGACCGTGGTGGACGTCGGGTCGGTGCTGACCAACACGCTCGCCCTGCGCCGGCGGATCGAGTCGGGGGAAGTCCCAGGGCCGCGGATCCTCACGGCCGGCATCCCCCTCTTTCCGAGGGATGGAATCCCCTACTATGTGACCGAGTCCCTGCCGCCGGAGGTGGTCAGGCTGCTCTACGTCCCCGCCTCGCCGGAAGAGGCCGTTCGCGACGTCGACGAGAACGTGGCGGGCGGCGCGGACCTGGTGAAGCTCTTCCTGGTCACCGGGGTTCGCCAGAACGGGAGGATCGTCCTCCGGAACATGGATGTCGGCGTCGTGGTGGCCGCCACCGCGGAGGCGCACCGACTGGGGAAAATGGTGGTGGTCCATCCCTCGAACATCGACGGCGTGGAGCTCAGCCTCGCGGGTCACGTCGATATCCTGGGCCATACCATCCAGGATCCCGGGAACTGGACGCCGGCCGTCGTCTCCCGGCTCGTCGCCGCCCACGTCACCCTCGTGCCCACGCTGACCCTCTTTGGGCCGACCGGGAGTTTCAGCGGGATCCTGGCCGAGGTGAAAAGCTACACGGACGCCGGCGGGCAGGTCATGTTTGGCACGGACGTGGGCTTCCTCACGAACTACCCGTCGCTCGCCCGCGAGTTCGCATTCCTCTCCGATGCCGGCCTCACGCTGCCGCAACTTCTGGAAACGCTCACCACGGCGCCGGCCCGCCGCTTCCGGTTCACGGGGCAGACCAGCCGCATCACCGTCGGCGCCGATGCCGACCTCGTCATCCTCAAGGGAGGGCCCTCGGAAGGCGCAAGCATTCTAACGCGGGTGCGCTGCACGCTGCGCGCCGGCCGCATTATCTACGCAGCCCCGCAATGAGCCCGGACCTGGCGCCGCGCCCGGACTTGACCCGGCACCGTGCCTCTGAGCTCTTGAGGATGCGTTCCGTTTACCCCCGCGTCCCCGAATGAGGAAACTGCGATTTTCTGCCTGGAGCCTGGCCGCCGTGGCCTTGTGCGTTCATGCGTCCCTGCGGGCGCAAAGCGGCGCAACGCCGCCGATAGCCGCCACGACCGACCCGGCCGCCTCCGGCATTGTTTCCCGGGAAAACGTGATGATCGCGATGCGCGACGGGACGCACCTTGCGACCGACATCTACCTTCCCGCCCGCCAAGGCGTGCCGATCGATGGCAGGTTTCCGGTGATCCTCACGCGGACACCCTATGACAAGTCCGCCGGCGGGAACGTGCTAGCCCGGATGTTTGTGCCCTTCGGTTATGTCCTGGTCATCCAGGACGTCCGCGGGCGCTACAAGTCTGAAGGCCACTGGCGCCCGATCCGCGATGACCCGAACGACGGATTCGACACCGCGCAGTGGATCGGGGTCCAGCCCTGGTCAAACCAGAGCATTGGAACAATCGGCACCTCGTACGGCGGCGCCACCCAGCACGCGCTCGCAATCGCCGGCGCCCCCTATGTGAAGGCGATGATTCCGCGCAACGCCATGTCCGACTTCGGGCTCTATGGCGTCCGCCATCACGGCGCGTTCGAGCTGCGCTGGCTGAACTGGGTGTTCACCCTCGGGAACGCGACGGACACCCCCGACGCCGTCCCGGCGGCCATTCGCGCGGCCGCCGATCCCGCCAGTGCGGCCGCCCTTGTTGACATGGGCGAGCACGTCCAGGACTACGCGCGCAGCCTGCCGCTCCGGCAAGGCACGACGCCGCTCAAGTTCGCGCCCGACTACGAGCGCTGGCTCATCGAGGCGATGAGCCACGGCGCCTACGACAGCTTCTGGAAGGACCACGGCTCCAGCGTGGTCGACCACATCCAGGAATATAAGGATATCCCCGTCTACCATGTGACCGGCTGGTACGACTCATGGGGCACCCAGGTGGCCAATATGAACTTTGTGGCCCTGACCAGGGCCAAGAAGAGCCTCCAGCGGCTCATCGTGGGACCATGGATCCACAGCCAGGAAAGGCTGAGCTACGCCGGGGAGGCCCAGTTCACCCCTGACGCCTCGCTCGAGCTGGGGTCGTTCCAGAGGAGGTGGTTCGACCATTGGCTCAAGGGAATCGACAACGGCGTGGACCGGGAGCCGCCCGTCCGGATCTACGTGATGGGCGGCGGCGATGCGCACAAGACGCCCGAGGGGAGGCTGTTCGTCGGCGGCCACTGGCGGGACGAGCGCGAATGGCCGCTGGCCCGCACGAAATACACGCCTTACTTCCTGCACTCCGGCGGATCGCTTTCCATGGACAAGCCGTCAAATGAGCCTGCCACGACCTTTCTCTTCGACCCGCGCAACCCCGTGCCGTCACTGGGCGGGAACGTCTCATCACAGGGCAAGCTCATGTTCCAGGGGGCCGCCGACCAGCGCGGCCGGGCCGGGTTCTGGCTGACTCCGGACACGAAGCCACTCTCGGCGCGCAACGACATCCTTGTGTACCAGACCCCTCCCCTCGCGGGCGACATCGAGGTCACCGGTCCGCTCGTCGTGAAGCTTTGGGCGTCGTCGAACGCGCGCGACACCGATTTTACCGTCAAGCTGATCGACGTTTATCCCCCCAGTTCCGACTACCCGGCGGGCGTCGACCTCAACATTGCCGATGGCATTGTCCGAGCCCGGTATCGCAACAACCTCGATCACGAGGAGTTCCTTGAACCCGGCAAACCCTACGAGTTCGCCATCGAGATGTACCCCACGTCGCTCGTGTTCAAGCGCGGCCACCGAATCCGGCTGGATGTCTCGAGCAGCAACTTCCCGCGTTTCGACGTGAACCCCAACACCGGCGAACCGCTGAACGACAACCGCAGGTGGCAGACCGCGGAAAACACAGTCTATTCGGACGCCGACCATCCCTCCGATTTGATCCTGCCAACAATTCCGAATTGACCCCGATCGACCTGCAGGGCCTGGCGGAACCGCACCAACGCATGAACAGAAGGACCTTCAACAAGCTGACGTTCCTGGGGGCGATGGCCGCGCTGACAAGGGGCGCCGGCGCATACTGCCAGCCCTTTCTGAAAATCTCTAAGGTAAATAGCACCCAAGTGTAGCAAATATCACATCATGGTAGACCGAAAACATCCTGCATTCAAAAAAGAGGCGGAGCCATTCTATAAGATTATCATGGAGGGGCTCAAAGGCGAGGTCGATGGCGCGCATTTCTGGGATGCCGTCGCGGAAAATGCGGTCTTCGAGTTTCGATACCAATTTGAAGGGTTTCCGACAAAGATCAAAGGAAGGAAAAAATACATGGAGTGGTTTGGCAGTTATAGCATGGCTCTCCATTCCGCCGATAATCTTTCAGTTCACCGGACAACCGAGCCTGGCGTCATCGTCTTGGAGTATGATGTCCACGGGATGAACCCTCGTAGCAAAAGAGAATACCACAATAGGTTTTGCTCAATTGTCACAGTCAAGAAACGCAGAATTGTCCATTGGCGTGATTACATGGATTCATTCGCAGTAGTTCTGGCGATGAGCTAGGCCCTTCAGAGGGAGTCCCACCTGTTTGCGCAGCACTGTTTTGGGGTATTGAAAGCACCACTGGTCTCAGCGTTATAACCTGCGCCCGATGGGGCCTTCAAACCGCGCCTCAGCCTCTTCAGCATCTGATCTGAGAAATCGCGTTATACAAACGCAGCCCAACCAGCATATGAGAAATAAAAGACCAATACACCCAGACGCGAATATGGATTACCCAGGTACCCTTTGCGGTCCACTTGCAAGGTCGTACATCAAATGGCTGAAGCAGCGTTGCCGGGAGAGCGACCAATCGGTCCTTAGGCCAAAGCGCATTCCCGTTGACGTCCGAGCATTTTGGATCCTCCAAGATGCCCAAGAATGACGAAGGGCGGCTTTTAGCCGCCCTTCGTTTTGAAGCCCCGGCAACAACCTGGACGGTGTAAAAATCCGGGAATCAATTCCGTGCCATTAGCAGAATCATCGAACGGCCGCAGATCGATGGAAGCAATTCGATGACCATCGTTTTTGGAAGCAATTCGCCTGCCTTTGGTCGTAAAATTGCTCCCAAACGACAGAAACATTTCTTCGCGCGCCGATTTTGGTATCCCCGCCCGGACTCGAACCGGAATACTTGGTTTAGGAAACCAATGCTCTATCCACTTGAGCTACAGGGACATCGATAATCAAAGTCCAAGGACGAGCGTATTCTTACAAGAGAAGCTCCATGTTGTCCATGGATTCCTAACCGCCTTGGAAAGAGGCGGTGGCACCTCCCCGCACCTTCCACCGAGCAAGACCTCCCGATGGCGTCCAGCTGCACGTTTTCGGCCGCCATGACTCGCATCATGGCCGCGGGCGCGCGCCGTCAGCCTACCTGGCATCCATTTCGTGCCTTGATTCGCCGCATGGAGTGATTTTCCGCACGCCCACGCCTTCGCCGCCGCCGTCGCGTTTCGTGAATGCAATCTGGTTTTGCGAAGGCTATTCCCCCGCGCATGCCAAGGAGCGCGTTCCCCCGGATGGCTCCATGCAGCTGGTGATCAACCCGCGCGGGGACCTGACACCCGTGTACGACCGGAACAACACGGACGAATGCCGGAGCCTCCGCGGTTTTGTTGTTTCCGGCGCACGCTCGGAATGCGCCGTCATCGACACGGCCGGGCAGGCGTCTGTCATCGGCGTGCATTTCAAGCCAGGGGGAGCGTCCCCGTTTCCGCGAATGCCCCACCGTCAAACTTCATTTTCTTCACGGCCCTCCGTGGACTTCCGCTGGGCCGGCACGGCTGTCAGGGCGTCGTGGCCGATTCATTAATGTCCGTCCAATTCTTCGTCTGGATCGTCTTGCCGTTGCGTCGAATCTCGCCACGAAACTGAACCAGCAGGTCCACGACAGCGCCGGTGCCAAGGCCAGTTCTCTCGATGGTCGGGAAATCCTCGCAGCGAAATACGCAGCCGTTGTCCCGATCTGTCACGCCTTTCTCGTCCGCATAGCGATTCTCGCCGCACTTTGCCGTGGTGCTTTCCTGTGTCGGTTGCTCGCGGTGGCCGTAGTTTTGGGCCGGGCAGGTCGTATTCCCGTCCTCCTTCATTTCGACCGGCAATTCCCCGCCGGGGATATGGCTGAAATCTCCCTTTAGATCCAAGGATTCGCTGCCGCGTGAAACCGAGGCGGCGCCAGCTATGAATTGGCGGTATTGAAACTCCGAACATTTGCAGCGCGAAGAGAAGCGCGCCTCAACAACGTGATGACCAGCGATCCGGGTCGTTCCGTTGGGTCCAGGGGTCGAGTTGACCCTGACCGGATGAAACACCGGCCGGAATGAAGTCAGGCAATTTTCCGTTTCCGTCCCCGCACCCTCGAGCTTCTGCTCGTTCATGATGAACTGGAACGTATCCGGGCCGACCTTGCCGTCCTTCTTGAGGCCGTACTTCTCCTGGGTGTCGGCAATGGCGCTGATGTTGCCCGCCGTCCACAGGCCGGTCACCGGACCGCCAAGAATTTTCTGGATCAACCGCGTGTTCGCGGCGTCGTAGAACTGGCCGTTGTACCGAATTGCCTCGCGAATCTGCGCATCCGTCAGGGCGGCCTTCACCGGTTGCGGCTCCCCGGGCTCCGGAGTCGCAAGGTCGCGCTGGACGGAGATGGCGGCGAACTGCGAGACGCCCGCCGGCGTGCCCGCAAGGACCCGGTCGCTCAGGGCGGACGCCTCGCGCTCCTGACTGCTTTCGGGGGAGGCGACTTCCAATCCCGAATTCGCGTGATCATGTCGCGGCTGCTGGAGCACGTGCGCCAGTTCGTGGGCGATAAGCTTGCGACCCGGCGACGTGTCCGGCGCATACTGTCCGGCGCCGAAGACCATGTGCGGTCCCACTGCGTAAGCCAGGGCGTTCACCGCCTGCGCGGATTTCGCCGCTTGCGCATCCGTGTGGACACGCACGTGGCTGAAATCGTGCCGGAAACGCGGTTCCATGAAGGCGCGCGCCGCGGGATCGAGCGGGCGGCCGGACAAGTTCAACACGTCGTGGACGATGGGAGGGACTCCCGGGTGTCGGGACCCCAGGGGCGAGGAATAGGGGTTTGTTCCGGAACCGGGAGTCTTCCGTTGCAATTCCTTCCTCCGGCATTTCTCGCATTTGCCGTCCGGGCCGGCGCCGCCTCCGCAAGCGCATTTGCGAAGCAGCTGACCGGAACGCATGGGCGCCAATACGCGCGAGGCTCCCGGTCTTGCACCCGAATGTACTGGAAACGGAGAATTCATCGTTCCTTGGCCGCCATATGCATATGGTTTCATCGCCGATCGAATCAATGTTTATGTCGGTCTGGGTAGCGTCTCCGGAGGAATGCGAAACGCTAATCCACCGTGATAAATCGTGTTTGACAGACATGGAGTCAATTTGGCGCCGGGCGCCGTCAAAGTTGTCCACGGACATTTCCGGCGTCGTATGATGAATTTCTCGCGCTGGCCCCTGAACCTCCTTGGAGGGTTGCTCTTGAAGCGCCCTTCCATTGGCGGCGGCAACTGGCGCGACAGCCGAGTGTTGGCCAGCCGGGAGCGAGTGGGCCGCGAACGCCGCCTCCTTTTCGGCCGGCATTGATTCCAGCAGATGGGTCTCGCCATGTCCATTGATGTTCGACCTTTGCCGGACCGCACGCGCCAGGAGCCTCTGACCCTCCCCGCTTGATGATGAATATTGATCTTTGCCGAAACCAGATGGCGCCCCGCGGCCTCGCGCCATTTGTTATTCGAATCTTCAGCGATCGTCCACGCGCATCACGGCGACAAGGCTGCTGGATTGCCTTGCGCCGGCCCTCGACGATCATGAAGAAGCATCACCGTGAATAACCATCGCGCGATCGCGCTCGCCGCCCTTCTCGGCTCAAGTGTCGTCCTGCCGACGGCACTCCTCGCGGGAAAGCCGTTGGTCTATGTTCCAACGCCGGCCAGCAGCCAATGGCTGACCTACACCAGCGAGGAATGCGGCTTCACGATCAGATATCCGTCGCCCGCGTGGCTCATCGGGGAGGCCAATGGCCGGTTGAACCTTCGTTCGGACGACTCGGTCCATATGAGCATAAGGTGCGACGCAGAGCCGATGAAAAAGGCCATGAAGGAGCTGAAGGACAACCTTCAGCTTTCGCGCTGGGCCGGCAGCGACGCCGTGACAGTCAACGGCCTTCCGGGCCGGAGGATGACCTATGCCCAGGGATATTTCGACAATGCAGGGGTCGAGGAAATAGAATCAATATTCCTGCAGCGGGACGACCACACCTATACGATTTCATGGTCGCTTGGCAGAGGGCGGGACAAGGGTTCCAGGGAATATGACGCGCTCTGCCGCGAGATCGTCGGGACTTTCGGCTTTGCGGAGGTGAAGCACCGGGACCGACTGAGCTACACCGACCCGGCCTATCATTTCTCCCTGGAGTATCCCAGTGATTGGGAGCTGCACGCGGGTGACGCGACGCCCCGTGCCGTCTTGAGCCACGGTACCGGCAACAGGATCACGGTCGACGTCAGGGCGAGATCAAAATTCGACATCCAGCAATGGCAGGGGAATTTCACGGACCTGGGGGAAAGGACGGAATTCTTTGAGCATCATCTGCCCGGACGCCACTGCATCTGGTTCGGCGATGAAACCTATCTTCTCGAGAAGGGGGACAATGTTTACATCGTGCAGGTGGACTCGCCCAGGGGAAACCCCCCGGAACCGAGGAAGGTCATCGATGAGATCCTGAACAGCCTGACCCTGTGACGGGATCCCCCCGGGTTGGATCGGCGGCCCGATGCTCCCGGTCGCCCGCCGGATTCACTTCCTGAGGCCTGCCGCATTCTGCCATGACAACGCTGCCGCCTTGGCGCGTGCGATCTGGTCGGGGGTCATGAGGCCGGCAAGGACGCCCAGCCCATGGCTGGCCCGCAGGTAGGCCTCGTACCCGGGTTCCGACCGGGCTTCGGATATCGCCCACCATTTGTAGGCCTGCACATAATCCTTCCGCGCGCCCTGGCCATTGTAGTAATTGAGTCCCAGGTTGAACTGCGCCTCGGCAAGCCCCTGGTCGGCCGCCTTGCGGTACCATTTCAGCGCTGCGCCGTAGTCCTGGCGGACGCCTTTGCCGGTGGCATACATCGCTCCAAGGCTGCACTGCGCCTCGGCAAGCCCCTGTTCGGCCGCCATTCGGATCCATTTCTCGGCCTCGGCGTAGTCCTGGGGAATACCCTGGCCCGTGGCGTACATGTTCCCAAGGTTGCGCTGCGCCATTGGGAGCCCCTGTTCGGCGGCCCTGCGGATCCATTTCTCGGCCTCAGGCTTGTTCGTCGGGACACCCAGGCCGAGCTCGAACAGGTAGCCCAGGTTATACTGCGCCTCGGCAAGCCCCTGGCTGGCCGCCTTGCTGTCCCAGTTCATTGCCGCGGCGAAGTCCGGAGGCTTGCCTTCGCCGTTGGCGTACATGGCCCCGAGGTTGCTCTGCGCGCTGGCGAGCCCCTGTTCGGCCGCCCTGAGGTACCATTTCGCCGCCTCGGCGTAATCCTTTGGGACTCCTTGGCCGTTTTCGTACGCGAATCCAACGCTGCACTCCGCCTCGGCCGAGCCTTGCTCGGCTCCTTTGCGGTACCATGTCAACGCCTCGGCTTCATCCTTTGCGACGACCTGGCCATCGCGGTAAAGGTTTCCCAGGCTGCACTGCGCGTTGGCAAATCCCTGGTCGGCCGACTTGCGGTACCATTTCACGGCCTCGGCGGCGTCCTTCGGGACGCCCCGGCCGTTGGAATACATGAAACCCAGGCTGCACTGCGCGCTGGCAGACCCCAGGTCCGCCGCCTTGCGATACCATCTTGCCGCCTCGGCGTCGTCCCTCGCGACGCCCTGGCCGAAGAAGTACATGAAGCCGAGATTGAGCTGCGCATCGGCAAGTCCCTGGTCGGCGGCCTCGCGGTACAATCGCAATGCCCCGGCGTAATCCTGCGGCACGCCGTTGCCGTTGCTGAACGCGACACCCAGGTCGTACTGAGCAAAGGCATACCCCTGATCGGCCGCCTTGCGGTACCACTTGACCGCCTCGGCGAAATCCTGGGGCATGCCCTGGCCCTTTGCATACAGGGTCCCAAGCGCGCTTTGCGCCTTGGCAAGCCCTTGGTCGGCCGCCTTGCGGTGCCATCCGGCCGACTCGGCGTAGTCCCTCGGGATTCCGCGGCCGTTCTCGTACATGTACCCGAGGTTCTCCTGCGCATCGGCGAGCCCCTGCTCGGCGGCCTCCCGGTACCACTTGACGGCCTCGGCGTCGTCATTGGGCACGCCTCGGGCATTGCAGTACATGTCCCCAAGGTCGTTCTGCGCCTTGGCAAACCCTTGTTCGGCCGCCTTGCGGCACCATTTCACGGCCTCGGCGTCGCCCTTCGTGCCGCCCTGACCGTCCCTGTACATTTTCGCGAGGTCGTACTGCGCCTGCGCGTCTCCCGCCCTGGCCTTCTCCAGCAGGGCGCTCGCCTGGTCGGTGTTCGCCTGCGCGCGGGCCCGAGGTACTGCCACCAGGAAAATCGATGCGATCAGGAGGGCGCCCAAGGCTCTCCCTATCGTGGTGCTGGCTCCCCGCCGAACGGTTGCTCTGGAACGATTCATCCGCCTTGGGCGTCATAGCGGCGCCAAGGGGCAAATACAAGCGGACGGGAGGCAGCGCCGGCCGCGACGATTCCCTCGTCCCGGACCACGGGAGGCGGACGACCGTCTGGGGTCGATTTCCCCGGGATCCCGGCTAGATTCCTGGCGCCGGGATCTCCCATGCACCGATCCGATGCATGCTGCGGAATGTCCTGCAGCATTCCCGGTGAGATCCAGATCGCGCCTTTCTTTCCTTGTAGCGCTGGCTGGCGTCCCCGCGGCGGGAAACGGGACGGCAGCAATCGCTGCGCCGGCAACCGAGGCGCCCGCCACGGAGAGCATGCCCGATGCGGTCGCCAAGGCGCTCGCGCTGCCCGCGGGGCCAGCGCGCCGGGATTCCCTCAAGGCGGCCGTGGAGGCGTGGGCCTGGAAGGACACCCATGCGGCGTTTGCATGGGTCCAGAAATATCCGCCGGGCGATGAACAGGTCAGCCTGATGTTCTCGGCGTTCGGGGTGTGGGCTCGGCATGAACCCCCCGGTGCGGCCGCGTTTGCGCTCGGTCTTCCGCCAGGAACCGGTCGAACCGTGTTCCTCCATATCGCGCTCGATGGATGGACGTACCTCGACCCCGCCGTCGCTTTCGCGTTTGCGAATTCCCTCCCCGTGGACACGCCGGGGACAGGGTTCCGGTAGGAGGTCCTCGGACGCTGGGGAGCGCGCGATCCGGCTGCCGCCATCGCGCGCGGTGATCGCCTCCAACAGCAGCTGGGGAACCAGCTCCGACCGGGCCCTTATCGCGAGCACGGCGGCCTCCGTCGGGGCCTTTGCCTTCACGGCGGGCAGCGCGCAGCTCGTCAATCTTCCGGCGGCCGCCTACACGATATGGATATCCGGGGTGAACTGCGCGACCGGGGTCGCCTTGGCGGAAGTCTACGGGTTGCCGTAGCAAACAGGGTCGCTGACCCCGTGTCCCCAGGGCCCTTCAACGGCGTCCGCCGCTCGTCCGGCGAGCACCGGCCGGTTGGGCCAAAGAGGCCCGGATTTCGGCAAATCAGACGATTCCCCACAATCTTCCGACCCGAAAAGCCTAGGTGGCAATTCCTTCCGAAACTTGCCCAGATCGGCCGGAAGGGCAAAAAAGCAGGCCTTGGCGGCCCACGAAATTTTACGCAACAAGCTAGCCCGGAGCAGCTAAACACGAGTAAGCGTTTATTCGTATCGTGACCTCTGGGCAAGGCTCTATGAAAGTATTAGGAAAACTGCGCATACCCGATTTCTATTATTCCCCGTTTCCCATGAATAAATCGTCCCTTTCCCCGACACATTCCAAATCCGCGTCGCCCGAGCGCTGGATTCTCGTGGTGGACGACGAGTCGACCATGCGCCAGCTGATCGAGCTTGTCCTGACGAAACAGGGATGGACCGTGCGCACGGCGGGCGGCGCCGAGGCCGCGATGGACGCGGTCAAGACGTCGGCTTCCCCGCCGTCCCTTGTCATCTGCGACGTCCTGATGCCCAAGGTCGATGGCCTCGAGCTGGTGAGGCGGATGTGCGGGCGCCTACCCGGCTTGGACGTCATATTCATAAGCGGGCACCTCTCCGACGTGTCCTGGTGGCCCACCGACCTCAGGGAGCACCGCTTCCTGGCTAAGCCCTTTGATAACGCGCACCTCATCGCCGCCGTCGGCGAGGCCATAAGCGGCGGGACCGTCCCCGGATAAGCGACGACCACATGGACGTTAATCTGATTCTTTCGGCGCAGACGCTCTGCCTTGCGCCGCAGCTGAAGAGGAGCGGGCTGATCAACGGCCTGTTCGTGCTCAAGAACGTTCCCGCCAAGACCTACCTTCGGGTAAGCCCCGAGCAATGGGTGATCCTGCAGCAGTTCGTCGTGCCCCGGACGGTGCCCGCCGTGCTGGGCAGCGCGATCCGAAACCGGCAATGCCTGCGCCTGGGCGAATTCTTCGAGCTGATACTGAAGGCGCTCCGGGCGAACATCCTTCTGGAGCCGGGAATCGGCCCGGAGCCCGTGCGCGCCCACGAGTGGCACTGGGAGGTCCGCCCCAAGGTCCTCGCAATGCCGCTCACCATGCTGTTCTGCATCGGCCTCGTCATGGCGCTCGTCTTCCACCCGAAATTGCCGACGACGTTCCTCGACTGGGTGGGAGGAATCCTGCTGCTGAGCGCAGCGCTCAGCCTCGCGGCCTTCCTCGCGGGCTGCATGATCCGCGGCGCGGGCGGCGAGGTCTACCGACCGCGCTGGAAGTGGCTGTCCCTGCCGCCCCGTTTCTCGCTGGAAACGAACGATGCGATCATCCTGCCGACCAATGCGCAGACGGTCATCGGCCTCGCCCAGCCGGCGATGCTCGCCATCGCCGCGGGTCTCGCGGCCTGGCGCCGGCCCGGGTGCGAGTTCTTCTCCCTGCTCGGCCTGATCATTAGCATGCGCCCCATCTTCGGCGGCCGTTTCTCCAAGCTCATCCACGTGGGCCAGAAGCGCGGCCTGAGCGACGCGGAGCAGTCCTACATGTTCCCGCCCAACCGCCGCCCCGAGACGCGTGGCTGGCTGCTGAGCCGCGCGCTTCGCCAGACGACCACCTGGGTCAGGATGGGCTACGGCGTGCTCTGGGCCCTGGCCATGCTCTATTGGGCCGACCGGCTGATGGAGATGCCCCCGTGGACCTTCGCCAGCTGGACGGAATTCCTTTCGAAGTACGGCGTGCAGGTCGTGCTGTGGATCGGCGGGTCGCTGGTGGCGCTGGGCGCGGCGTACCTCTTCTGGGAGATCTATCACTCGCTCAAGGAGCGCGCGCAGGCGCGGCGCAACACGCTGCGGTTGTGGCGCGAGCGCTGGTTTGGCCAGGGCAAGATCGTCCTGGATGAGTCCAGCCGGATGAAGGCGATGGCAGCGTCGCCGCTGCTGAGCACGCTGCAGCCGCCCCAGCGCCTGGAGCTCGCCCGCGCCATGGCGGTCAGGCGGCACGGCCCATGGACCTCGCTTTGGGAATACGAGAACCTTCCCACGCAGGTCGCGCTGATCGTCAGCGGGAAGGTCGCGCTGCGGCGCGAGCTGCCCACAGGCCGGTCGGTGGAGGTCCAGATCCTCACCGAGGGCGACATCATCGGCCTGCACGACCTCGCCGACCCCAAGTTCCCGAACTACCTCCTGCGGTCGCTCACCCCGATCACGCTCCTGTCGATGGACCGCGCGATGGCGGAGGAGCTCGTGGTCCGCAAGGTCCCGCAGGCGACGATCACCGACATGCTCCTGAAGATGCCTTTCCTGCGCCGGATCTCGCTGTGCCAGAACTGGCACCTGCAGGCCATCAACCGCTTTGCGCGCCTGTCGACAATCATCGGCTATCCGCCGGGAAGCGTCGTCCTGAGCGAGGGCCAGACCGTCGAGGATTTCTTCATCATCTTCCAGGGCAACGCCCGGGTCACCCAGAAGACGCGCCAGGTGGCCGTCATCCGCGCGGGCGAGTTCTTCGGCGAGATCGGCCTGATGCAGAACAGCTCGCCCAACGCCACGGTCACCGCCTACCAGGGCACCCGCTGCCTGAGCATCCCGCGGATCGAGCTCCTGCGCTTTGTCACGCACAACTACACGGTCGCGCTCGAGATCGAGCGGGTGAGCTCGGAGCGGCTGGGAAGGCCGCTCTTCCCGCTGGACCAGGGCGATTTCAGCGCGATTTGACCCGGGTCGCGGGGATGCGCCCGCCTCGGCAGGGCCGGCCGCCTATTTGTACCTGAAGAGGATGTCCACCGCCCTGTTGGTTGCCTGGTCCCTCGCCGGGATCCGAAGGACGTGCTTGCTCCGGAAGCTGGCCTGCAGGATCTCGTCCTCGGTGAGGCCGAGCTTGGCTATCAGGTGAACGATGTTATGCTGGCCCTTCGTCGGGCCCGTGTCCCTCTCCTGTTCCGATTTCAGGTAGGCCTCGAGCTGCCTGCGCTTCTGGGACCGGCCCAGATGGTAGCCAAAGAAGGCGATGCCGGCCACCGCGGCTGTCATGACGGAGGCCAGGTCCGCCCAGTCGTTAAGCGTGCGCAGGTTCATTTCGCCCCCGATGGTGATGAGACTGGAATCACGCTGCAAAATGGGAATCGACATGTCGAGCCGCGCCTGGGGAACGGGGACATGGCATCGGGCACGCCCCCAAGGTCCGGGGCGCGCCGTCCCGGGGCAATGCGAGATTGACAACAACCTGCCCGCCCGCACGATCCACCCCCCTTTACAAGACATGAGCGACACTGAACAGAAGCAGCAGACCCCCACCCCCGCGCAGATCCCGTTCACCGATCCGCCGGCCTGGGTCCGCTTCGTCACAGACACGGGCAAGATCCTGCCCCGCAAGTACACCGGGCTTTGCGCGAAGCACCAGCGCGCCGTCACGCGCACGATCAAGCACTCGCGCAACATGCTGCTCACGAAGTGAGCG
>CAAGKR010065926.1_pt1 | contig 19310 bp, 15 predicted proteins | sample 2556971 | NCBI WGS metagenome assembly CAAGKR01 (sample SAMEA5207829, study PRJEB30636) | soil metagenome | biome: forest; feature: boreal; material: soil | place: USA | collected 2011-09 | depth 1 m | reverse complement strand
GGGCTGGGAATGGAGCCGGCTGTCGGGGTTGAACCGACGACCCTCGGTTTACGATACCGATGCTCTACCACTGAGCTAAGCCGGCGTCAGAACGGTCAGTCCACCATCGGGCTTTGGGCCTGTCAAGTTCGCGCGCCCGCACGTCCTTTCACATTAGAATGGACGATTTCGAAGGGTTTTAAAACGATCCGGAAAAGGGATCAAAAAATCTGCTGACGAACGGACCTTTTGCTATATGAATTTTGCGAGCTGATGGCATTTTCCCCGCAAACGACCCTTGCATCCCGCCTGCCAGGAGGGGGTTTCCACAAGATTTCGTGACGGAAAGGGGTCGCAGCCTGAACCAAAGCGGTTCCGGTGGCCCTGGCTTCCGCGCCCCAAACACCCATGTCAGCTGACCCAATGGACGGCGAACAGGCCACAACCCTCCTGGACGACGACATCTGGGAGGACCTCCTCAATTTCGTCGAGGAGAAGCGGGTGATCCCGATCGTCGGACCGGAGCTTCTCAAGGTAGACACGGCATCGGGCCCCCGGCTCCTGATGGAGCTGCTGGCGGAAAGGCTCGCCGCGCGCCTGGGCGTGGACCCGTCGCCCCTGGCGAAGCCGCTGGTCCTGAATGACGTCGTGTGCAGCTACCTCGCCGGCCACGGGCGGCGCGAGGAGGCGTACACGCGGCTGCGTTCCATCATGCGCGAGGAGGCTTTCGCGCCGCCGCTGCCGCTCAGGCAGCTCGCCGAGATCACCGACTTCAACCTCTACGTCTCGATGACGTTCGATCCGCTCCTCGAGCTTGCGGTCAACCAGGTCCGCTTCGGCGGCGCGGCCAACACCGAGGTCATCGCGTACGCGCCCAACCGCGTGGTCGACTTGCCGGTCGAGCGCGAGGACCTCCAGCGCCCCGTGGTCTATCACCTCTTTGGGCGGCTTTCCGCATCCCCCACGTATGTCATCTCCGACGAGGACATGCTCGAGTTCGTCTGCGCGCTCCAGAGCGAGCACCTGACCCCAGAGAGGCTTTTCCACGCCCTTGAGCATAACCACCTCCTGGTGATCGGGAGTGACTTCTCAAACTGGCTGGCCCGCCTTTTCCTGAGGATGACGAAGCGCCGCCGTCTCTCGGACCCGCGGGACGTGGGCGAGATCCTCGCCGACAACCACAGCCTGCGCGACTTGCGCCTCGTCTCCTTCCTGCAGCAGGTCAGCGTGCGCACCCGGCTGTTCTCCGGTGCCGAGGCTTTCGTGGCCGAGCTTCACCGCCGCTGGATGGCCCGCAGGCAAACGGGCCGCACCGACGGCCACGCGTCGCCCTCGCGCTTCCTTCCGCCTGCCCGCGAAATGCCCGAGAACGCCGTGTTCATCAGTTACGCCCGCGAGGACCTGCCCGCCGTGCAGAAACTCAAGGCGGGCCTCGACGATGCCGGCATCACGACCTGGTTCGATCTCGACCGGCTCGAGAGCGGAGACGACTACGACCGCAAGATCCGCGGCAACATCGCCCGCTGCTCGTACTTCGTCCCCGTCGTTTCCGCAGCGACGCAGAGGCGGCACGAGGCCTATTTCCGCCGCGAATGGAGCTACGCGGTCGACCGCACCCGAAGCATGGCCGACGGCTCCGTGTTCATCCTGCCGGTTTGCATCGACTCGACGACCGAGGCCGAGGCCATAACCCCGGAGAAGTTCAAGATGGTGCACTTCGCACGGCTGCAAGCGGGCGAGCCCAACCGCGATTTTGTCCAGCGCCTCCAGGAACTCTTGAACGCCCAACGCGCATGAAGGACGCCCCTCCCCTGGCGACCGTGGACGCCCAGAACCCGTGGCTCGGCCTCGTCTCGTTCACCGAGGAGACCCGCGGTTACTTCCATGGGCGCGAGGAGGAGGCCGCGGAGTTGGGCCGGCGTGTGCAGCGCAAGCTGCTCACGGTTCTCTTCGGGCAGTCCGGCCTCGGCAAGACCTCGATCCTCCAGGCGGGCCTTGTGCCGCGCCTGCGCCCTGAGGGGTTTTGCCCCGTCTACGTGCGCCTTGACTACAATCCCGGCGCACCGTTCCCGGCGGAACAGATCAAGCGCGCCATGTTCGAGGCGACGGCGGCGGCCGGAACGTGGACACAATCCGGGGCGGCCCTGGCCGGTGAGACGCTCTGGGAATTCCTCCATCACAGGGACGACGTGCTGAAGGACGCGGGCGGCCGCACGCTGATACCGATCCTCATCTTCGACCAGTTCGAGGAGATCTTCACGCTCGCGCAGTCCGACGACGCCGGGCGGCGCCGCGCCCAGGAATTCCTGGCCGACCTCGCGGACCTGGTCGAGAACCGGCCGCCCGCCGCGCTCGAGGAACGCATCGAGCGCGACGAGACCGACGCGGCGCGCTTTGACTTTGCGCGGGCCGACTACCGCATACTCATCTCGCTTCGCGAGGACTACCTGGCGCACCTCGAGGGACTGAAGGCCCAGATGCCCTCGGTGACGCAGAACCGGATGCGCCTCGCGAGGATGACCGGCGCGCAGGCGGTCGCCGCCGTTCGCGCCCCCGCACCGCACTTGGTGAGCGAACCCGTGGCCGAGGCGATCGTGCGCTTCGTCGCCGGCGGCGCCGACCTGGCGCGGGCGGAGGTGGAACCGTCGCTTCTCAGCCTCATCTGCCGCGAGCTCAACAACACGCGCGTGGCCCAGGGCCACGCGGAGATTTCCGCGGACCTCCTCGCCGGATCGCGCGACACCATCCTTTCCGAGTTCTATGAACGGGCACTCGTCGACCAGCCGCCGGGCGTGCGCGTCTTCATCGAGGATGAGATGCTGACGGATTCCGGATTCAGGGAAAGCGTCGCTGAGGAGCGCGTGCGCAAGGGATTCGCGTCGGCGGGGACCTCGTCCGAGGCTCTCGCGACGCTCGTCAACCGGCGGCTCCTGAGGGTCGAGGACCGGCTGGACCTGCGCCGCGTGGAGATCACGCACGACGTCCTGTGCAGCGTGATTGCGGCCAGCCGCGGCATCCGCCGCGAACGCGAAGCACTTGAGGCGTCACGCAGGCAGCTGGCGCTGCAGCGCGAGCGGGAGGCGGCGACGCAGCGCGCCCTGGTGCGCGCCCGAGCCGTCGCGGCCGTCTCCATCGCCCTCATGCTGGTCGTCGCGGGCAGCGCCGTTTTCGGCTGGATCAACCTGCGGCGTGCCCGCGAGGCCGAGGCGCAGACCCAGGCAGCCCGCCAGCTCACTGAAAAAGCCCGGAGCGAGGCGGAGAAACTCGTCGGGTTCCTCCTCGAGGATTTTTACGAGGAGCTGCAGCCCACCGGGCGGGTGGAAATCGTGGGCAACCTGGCCGACAAGGCCGTGGCCTATTACGACGGCCTGCCCCCTGAGCTCATCACCGGGCAGACCCAGCTCTACCGCGGTATGGCCCTCGTCCGCAAGGCGGGCGCCTTGGGCGAAGGCGGCGACACGGTGAAGGCGGTGCTCGTTGCGAACGAGGCGGGAAGCACCTTTGAGCGCCTGCGCGCTCAGGGCGACAAGGGCGAGGCAACGTCGCTCGGGCTCGCGCTGGCGCGCATAACACGCTCGATGGCGGGCTTCAGCACAATGAGCCAGGAGGATCTCAATGAAGCCGCATCGCTCATGAGGCCCTTTGTGGCATCCGGCCACGCCTCCCGCCCCACCAAGCTCGCCCTGGCCGACGTGCTCCAATACATGGCCATTGAGATGAAAGCTGACGAGGGCATCGCCAAGTGCGAGGAATCCCGGGCGATACTGACCGAGATGGGCGGCCCTTCCCTTGCCGACCTCACCGCGGCGTCGCTGTACGGCGATGTATGCGACACGGAGTCGCGGCTGGCCCTGAGTGTGGGAAGGCTGGATGACGCGGAAAAGCTGGCCCTCTCCGTGGGAGACATCGCCGAGAAAGTGCTGGCGCGGCGGCCCGGCGACCTTCGGGCCATGAAGGACCGAATGCAGTCACCCGACGTCCTGGGCCGGGTGGCGAGGGCAAGGGAGGACTACAAGGGAAGCGAGGCCTTTCAGCGCAAGTCAGTCGAGGCGGCAAAGAACTATGCGCTGTTCAACCCCGCCGACAGCTATGGCTGGCTCTGCTGGTCCACGGCGAGCAACAGCATCGCAAGCGCCATGATGGACCAGGGGCGGGTGTCGGACGCTCTCAGGCAGTGGCATGAAACGGCCGAAATGGAAAACGATCCGCGCAACAACACGGGCTCAGGCGGAAGCATCTACTACGCGTGGAGGGGCATCGCCGGAACCGAGGCCCAGTGGGGGCACACGCAGGACGCCCGGAAGGCCCTCGTCGAGCTTCACCGCGACGGGTTGAAATTCATGAAGAATGAGGGCACCGACGAGGCTTTCAACCAGGTGGCCTCCATATGGGAGAACATTTACCAGCTGGAGATCCTCGCCATCAATGGCGATTACGAGTCGATTCATGACCAGGCCATTGCGCTGGATGAACGCCTGAAAAAGATCATCCCGAAAAGCGCTCTTACTCGCAACATGCGCACGGCCGCGCTTCGAATGGACCACAAATGGATCATTGAGTCGGCGCTGAGAACGGGGCGGCATGAGGAGGGAGTGACGACCGCCACGGACCTCGTGGATCACCCGCTGGTCACCCCAACAGATGAAAAGATTTTCGTCGATGCCGTCGACGCACGATCGAGGACGTACCTGGGCCAAGCCCGGATCGCGTCGGGGCAGGCCGCCGACGCGCAGGCTCCTCTCGCCGAGGCGCTCGCCTATTACCGCGCCCGACTGGCCCATGGAGCTGGCGACACAACCTTCAGGCAGGATTTTGGGAAGGCCCTTTACGAGGAAGCCCGGACGCAGAATGCCGACCCGGCTGGGCGCGCCCAGCGCCGAGCCCTGCTCGATGAGGCCCAAAGCGTGCTCGGCGGCCTTTCGCAGGAGGCGCAGCAGTTGCGCGATTCCAGGGAGCTGATCGCGGAGGTTTCCGAGGCCCGCTCGAACACCGGCGAATGACCCTGTCGGCCCGGCGCTGACCGGTTCTGGTGGCGCAGAGAGCCAAGCCCCATGATTGCGACCGACCGATTCGGCTACGACCTGCCTCCCGATCTGATCGCCCAGACGCCTGCGGCGCGCCGGGACGGCTCACGCCTCCTCGTCGTCGACCGCTCCGCGCATACGGTCGAGCACCGCATGTTTCACGAGCTCCCCGATTTCCTTCGGATGGGAGACACGCTCTTTCGAAACAATGCCTCGGTGCTGCCTGCCCGGCTCATCGGCCGCAGATCCACGGGCGGAAAGGTCGAGTGCTTTCTCCTCAGGAGAGAGGAAACACCCGCGGGCACCGGCGAAGTGTGGCGTTGCCTTGCGCGCCCCGGCAGAAAGCTGCCGGTGGGGGCGGTGTTCAAGGCGGCCGAGGACACCCTTTCGGGCACGATCGCGTCGATCCTGGACGACGGCTCGGTCCTGGTGCGGTTCGAGGCCCGGGGCGGCGAATCGGTGGTCGAGGCCGCAAATTGGGCCGGGGAGGTTCCCCTGCCCCCTTATATAGAGAGGAGGGACGCGTCCCGGCGAGCTGAGGACCGCGAGCGCTACCAGACGATCTACGCGGACCCGCGCCAGCAGGTGGCCGTGGCCGCGCCGACCGCAGGCCTTCATTTCACGCCGGAAGTCCTCGGAAGGATCCAGGCGAAGGGCGTGCGGACGGCGGACCTCACCCTGCACGTCGGCCTTGGCACGTTCCGACCGATTGCGACCGAAACTGTCGAGGCCCATCCCATTCACAGCGAAATCTACGAGATACCTGTGGGCACACAGCGCGCACTCTTCCCGCCGCATTCAGGCCGCCGGGTCGCCGTGGGAACGACAACCGTGCGCTCCGTCGAGGATTTCCTTTCCGGCCACGACTCACCTGGCGACAGCGCGTACATGGCGGAGGCGTCGCTCTTTATATATCCCCCCCGCGCATTTCGTGGCGTGGATACCCTTATCACGAATTTTCATCAGCCGCGCTCCACCCTGCTCTGCCTGGTGGCGGCGTTCCTGACGCCCGGATCCACCGACGGAATCGGATGGCTGATGGAGATCTATGCCGATGCGGTGGCCCGGCGCTACCGGTTTTTCAGCTATGGTGATTCCATGTTAATCGTTTAAAAGTAGCTTGTTGGGTTGAATTTCAATGGAACTGGGTGCATGTGTACCGACCCTCGTTAAATCCACTATCCTATGAAACTGCCCACGAAGTTCCTCGCGCTCGCCGCCCTCGGCTCCGGCCTCGTCTCCTTTGCCTGCGCCGCCGTAGAAACCTACACCATCGACCCCGTCCACTCCTCGGTGGGATTTCGCATCCGCCACTTCGTCAGCAAGGTGCCGGGCTCATTCACAAAGTTCAGCGGCACAATCCTTGTGGACCGCGACAATCTTGAAAACAGCTCCGTCGAGGCGACCATCGACGTGGGCAGCATCAACACCTTCAACGAACACCGCGACGCGGACCTGAAGACGGCCAACTATTTTGACGCGGACAAGTTCGCCACGATCACCTTCAAGAGCAAATCCTGGAAAAAGACCGGCGATGACACGTTCGATGTGACCGGCGACCTCACGATCAAGGGCGTCACGAAGGAAGTCGTTCTCAAGACCACGCTGCTGGGTTTCGGCCCGGGAATGCGCGGCGCCCAGCTCTCGGGATGGGAAGCCACGACCACGCTGAAGAAATCCGACTTCGGCGTCACCGGTCCCGCGATGCTCGCCACCGCCCTGGGTGAGGAGGTCGCGATCACTATTGGGATCGAGGCCGACATGAAAAAGGACGCCGACGCTTCGAAGTGAGCCCGGGCGAGCTCCAGGGTCTCATCGAGGACGCTACATTTGACTATGTCTCCGGCGATGCGATGATCGCGCTCGCAAAGCTCGGCCGCGCAACGTCGGAGTTTCCCGACTCGTTTGAGGCCTGGCATGCGGTCGCGGAGATCAACCTGAGCCTCCGGCACCTGGACGAGGCCCTGGCGGCGGCCGAACGGGCCCATGCCCTGAGGAAAGCAGACCCGCTCGTGATCGCCACCCTGTCGCGGACTTGGATGGAGCGGGGCGACAAGACCAAGGCTGAGCATTACGGCGCAATGGCCAGGGTGCAGGGCTGGAAGGACGAGCTGAGCGCGCCTCCCCAGCCCGATGCAGGCGGGTTGCGTTGAGGGAAGTGTCAGCCCGTTGACATGGCCAAGGGGCCAAAGGTATTTTCATGCAGAAAGCCCAATTGATGGAAACCCCTTCCTATTCCCTCGAGTTCGAGAAACCGCTTCGCGATATGGCGCGCCAGCTCGATGAGCTCCGCCAGCAGTCCCTGGAGACCAATGTCGACAAGGCCAAGGAAACCCGCGCCCTCGAGAAGAAGATCGATGTGATGCAGAAGGAGATATACTCCAACCTGACGCCATGGCAGAAGGTGCTTCTCGCCCGCCATCCGAAGCGCCCGTACGCGCTCGACTACGTCTCGGCGATCTGCAGCGGGTTCCAGGAGCTCCACGGGGACCGGCAGTATAACGACGACCGGGCCTTGGTGGGTGGCACCGCCTTCCTGGAGGGCAAGGCCGTGATGATCATTGCCCAGCAGAAGGGGCGCGATCCAAAGGAGAGGATCGCCCGCAACTTCGGGATGCCGCAGCCCGAGGGATACCGGAAGGCCCTTCGCATCATGAAAATGGCCGAGAAGTTCAAGATACCGGTCCTCTCGTTCATCGACACTCCCGGGGCCTTTCCGGGTGTCGGCTCGGAGGAGCGCCATGTCTCCGAGGCGATTGCCGTCAACCTGCGAGAGATGGCCATGCTGAAGACACCGACGATTTCGGTCGTCGTCGGCGAGGGCGGCTCGGGAGGCGCCCTCGGCATCGGGGTCACCGACCGCGTGCTTATGTTCGAGAACAGCTATTACTCGGTGATCACGCCCGAGGGCTGCGCCGCGATCCTGTGGAAGGACGGGGCGGCTGCCCCGAAGGCCGCGGCGGCCCTCAAAGTCGACGCGGATGACCTGGAAAAGCTCGGCGCCATCGACGAGGTGATCGCGGAACCGCCTGGCGGGGCGCACAACGACCCCGCAACTGCGGCAAAAGCGCTCAAGCACTCTCTCCAAAGGCACCTCAATGAGCTTCGCGCCCTCGACCTGGAGACGCTCCTCGAGACGCGCTACCAGCACTACAGGCACATCGGCACGTACGAGGAGGCCGGCGTCGTCAAGTCCTGAGCCGGCTTCAGCGCCGGACGGTCAGGAGCTCAATACTCGCGGCCCGGGCCATCGCGGGATCCACCTCGATCAGCGCCGCGGACATCCGGACGTCGCCGGTGGCGACCTCAAATCTCCTGGGCATCCCGTCCATGAATCGGGAAATGACCGGGGCCACCTCGCGTCCGAGCACGCTCGCATAGGGGCCGGTCATGCCCACGTCGCACATGAAGGCGGTGCCCTTGGGGAGCACGCACGCGTCGGCGGTCGGAACGTGCGTGTGGGTCCCGAGAACCGCCGTCACCCGCCCGTCGAGGTGCCAGCCGAGCGCCTGTTTCTCCGACGTCGCCTCGGCGTGGATCTCGACGACGATCGCATCCGCCTGTCCCTTGAGGCGCTCGATCATCCGGTCCGCGCAGAGGAAGGGATCCTCGGCCTTCATGTTCATGTACTGGCGGCCCAGGACGGTGAAGACCGCCACCTTGAATCCGCGCGATGCTATGACGACATGATCCCACCCCGGGCATGACGAGGGAAGGTTTGCGGGGCGGCAGACCTTGTCGATCTGGGCTATCTCGTTCTCCCACCCTCGCTGGTCCCAGACATGGTCGCCGAGGGTGATCGCGTCGACGCCCGACTCGAGGAGCGAGCGGGCGATGGTGCCGGTGATGCCGGCGCCGGCGGCGGAGTTTTCCGCGTTGGCGATCACGAAGTCGATCCCAAGCTCGCGCCTCATCCGCGGCACCCTTTCCTCGACAATCTCGCGGCCCGGCTTCCCCACGATGTCCCCGATGAAGATGAGCTTGAGCACCCGCCGACGGTTGGCGCAAAGGAGGGGCGCCGCGACCTTTTTTTGCCCGACGCTACGGCGCGAGCTCGATGGAGGTTCCTTTCGGCGGAGCGCCACCCTCCTTCAGCGAAAAGAAGCGCGCCTGGATCTCGCCCACGGCGCCGTCCGGCATGGGGAGGCGGACTTCGGCCTCGCCGGCGCCGGCCAGCTTTCCGGATTGCGAGCCCAATGGAGACACGACCGTGTAGCGGCAGGGCTCGGTGCCCCCGTTGTGAACCAGGAATCGCAGCGGGGCGGCCGACCACGAGCGCAGCAGGAGCTCATGGACGGACCCATTTGATTCGGCCTCGCTGGTCTCACGGTAAACCAGGGGGCGCGGCGACTCGCCGGGCTTCAGCGAACGGTAGGCGGCCACGCTGAAAGGGCTCTGCGGATCGCCACCGAAGAGCCAGGCCCGTCCCTCGACGGTGCCCTCGCGCCCCATGAAGCGCGCGGCCTGAACGACAATCCATCCGCCGCGCCCCCGGATCAGCTCCTCGGCCGTTCGGTCCGACGGATCGGGCTCCCGCTCGGGGCGTACCTCGCGTGAAATCGGAAGACGATAGAACGCGGCGACCGGCTCGTTGTAGCCGAGCGCGGGTCGCAGCGGCTCGGCAGGGGAATCGAGGCCCCCGAGCCACTCGCGCCAATGGCTGAAGACAAAGTAACCCCGGGAATGCCCGGGCTCCGCGACGGCGCGCCAGCCGGCCTGGTGGGTGGAGCCCAGGATCGTCCACGTCACACCCAGCGCAGCCGCGATGGAAATCGTCCACGCAATTTTCCTGATGGGCTTGGAAAGCGTCTGCATCCACCACGCCGCCGCCGCCACCATCCAGGGCGCGACCAGGATGCTGTACCGGAAGCCGTAGGGGTTCCAGAGCTGGAGCTGGTTGAAGCAGACCCAGAAGGCGGCGGTGCCGAGCGTCCATGCGAGGACGCTCACGGCCCCCGGCCGCATCGGCGAGGCCGCCGCGGTTGCAGCGGCTGCGGCCACGCCGATGAGCGCGAGTATCCCGAACGTCGTCGCATCGGCATCGGGCTCGGTTCGCGCGAACAGCTCCTCCAGGGCCGCGCGCCGGTTGATGTTCTCGTACGTGAATGAATCGTGGTCGGGAAGCGTGGCCGCCAGGGCGTTGCCGACCTGCCTGGCGCCGGCGCGAAGACCGGGGGGCTGGGAATTCGGGTCAAAGACCTGAGCGAACGACGACTCGAGGTTGAGGCCAAGCTTGGACAGGCGGGTGTCCGAGCCACCCTCCCCGAGGACCAGCCGAACCGAGTCCGCGGGACCGAGGATATTGCCGTAGGCGCGGGCGTTGCGCGCAAAGACCGGCAGGCAGAACACGGCGACGGAGAACGCGGCCGCGAGGAGTGTTGCGGCGCAGGCCCGCAGGGGCGGCCGGTAGAGGTACACTGTCCACGCCAGCCAGATCGCCGCGCCGGGCAGCAGGTAAAAGAGCGTTCCCTTTGAGCCGAGGGCAAGGCCCGCCGCGAGCCCGGCGAGGACGGATCCTTCGCCCCGGTGGGCCGCATAGGACCAGAGGCAGAAGGCCGCGGCCAGTTCCCCGGCGGTGAAGAGGTCCGTGTGAACGCTCGAGAACTGCGGCACAACGTTCGCCATCCCGAAGAGGAGCGCGACCGCGCCGAGCGAACCGAGCGGCGACACGCAGGTGCGCCGGGCTATGCCGTAGGTCGAGAGCATAAGCAGGGCACCCCCGTAACACTGCGCGAGCGCGGCCGGCCGGAAGCCGGAGCGCGCGCCGCCGAGGAGCCACGCCATCACGAGGTCGGGCGCCACCGGCATGTAATTCTGGCGCGGGTCGCTCGTCGGATAGTGGGCGACGCGCCCATCCTGAAGCCACTGCGCGATGCGCGGGAGGCGGTAGGTCAGTGCGTCGTAGACCACGGGGTGCGCGAACACTGCCAGTGCGGCAACGAAGAGAAGGATCGCCCCAAGGATGAACATGACCGGACCCTCGGGCAGGCGGCCGGAGCGGAAGCGGGCGATCTGGCGGCCAAGAGCGGCCAGGAGGGCGGCGTCCTCCGGGACCTCGCGCCGCCGCGCCCAGGCCAGGGCGGCGAGAAGCGCCGCGTGCGTCGCCCAGAAGCCCGGGGCACCGAGGCATCCCAGGGCGCCGAGGAGGACGCCGCAGGCCGCGACAACCGCGCCCATGGACCAGACCCATGCGAGCAGGGGCTCGATCACCCCGGGAAGCCCGGGAGCCAGCCACCGCACCAAAAGCCAAGCGGCTGCCACGACGATGATTGCGTCAGAGCCCAGGACACAGGTGGAAAAAACGGCGTTCACGAGGAGGCTTGCGTCAACTATGCGAAATCACCTCTAATGGCGGGCTCTATCAACCGGATCCCGCCATGAAGAACCACGCTAAGCAAGCCTCCTTTCCCAAGGCCGAGATCGGCCCCGAAATGAAGGGTTCCGACGCCGTCGTCGCGTGCCTGATACGCGAGGGCGTCGACGTCATCTTCGCGTATCCCGGCGGCGCGTCGCAGGAGCTGCACCAGTCGCTCGCCCGCACCGACAAGATCCGCGTCATCCTGCCGAGGCATGAGCAGGGCGGATCGTTCGCGGCGGAGGGCTACGCGCGGGCCACCGGCAAGGTCGGCGTGTGCATGGCGACCAGCGGCCCGGGCGCCACCAACCTCGTGTCGGCGATCGCCGACGCCTACATGGATTCCATCCCGCTCGTGGCGATCACGGGGCAGGTCAAGAAGGAGTTCATCGGCAAGATGGCGTTCCAGGAGACCGACTTCTTCGGCATGACGCTGCCGATCGTGAAGCACTCGTACCTCGTGATGGACGTGGAGGAGCTGCCGCGGATCATGAAGGAGGCGTTTCACCTCGCGCGCAGCGGCCGGCCGGGGCCCATCGTCATCGACATCCCGAAGGACGTCCAGCAGGCGAAGTTCCTGCCCGTGTTCCCCGCGGCGACGGAATTCCGAAATCCGATCCTCTCGGAGGAGCACAGGGCGGACGACGAGACCCTCAAGAAGGTGCTGGCGCTCATCTCCGGCGCCAAGCGGCCTGTGATCTACGCCGGCGGCGGGATCGTGTCGGCCGACGCCCACGGCGAGCTCCGAAAATTCGCGGAGAAGACCCACATCCCGGTCGCGACGACGCTCATGGGCATCGGCGTGTTCCCCGAGACAAACCCCCTCTCGATGCAGTGGTTCGGGATGCACGGCGCCGCCTACGGCAACTGGGCGGTCGACGAGTCCGACCTCCTCCTTGTCCTCGGCGCCCGCTTCGACGACCGGATCACCGGCGACACGCGCAAGTTCGCTGCCACGGCCACCATCGTCCACATCGACGTCGACGCGTCCGAGCACAACAAGAACAAACGCGTGGGCCTGGCCGTCGTGAGCGACATCAAGTACGCCCTGGGCCGCCTGAACGATCTCATCGCCGCCTCCAAGTTCACGCCGCCCGACACCGCCCCCTGGCACGCGCAGATCGGCACGTGGAAGAGGGACCATCCGTTCAGCTTCGAGGCAAGCAAGCACATCCAGCCCCAGGAGGCCGTGCAGGTGCTCTACGAGCTCACGAAGGGCGACGCAATCATCACGACCGGGGTCGGCCAGCACCAGATGTGGGCGGCCCAGTTCTACCGCTTTGACGAGCCCCGGCGCTACATCAGCTCCCTCGGACTAGGCGCCATGGGCTTCGGGTACCCCGCGGCGCTCGGCGCGAAGGTCGCCTGCCCCGACAGGCAGGTGATCGACATCGACGGCGACGGCTCGTTCGCGATGAACATCCAGGAGCTTGCGACCGCGCACATCGAGAAGATTGCCGCGAAGGCGATCATCCTGAACAACCAGCATCTCGGAATGGTCGTGCAATGGGAGGACCGGTTCTACGGCAGCGTCCGCGGCAACACGATCCTTGGCGACGAGAGCAACGTGGGGAGCCCTGACAACCCGGACGCCCTCTATCCCGACTTCGTCAAGATCGCCGAGGGCTTCGGTGTCCGCGGCAGGCGCGTGATCAGGAAGAGCGAGCTGCGCGAGGCCATCCAGGAGATGCTCGACTGCGACGGCCCGTTCGTCCTGGACGTCATCGTCCCGTACACGGAGCACGTCCTTCCCATGATCCCGGCCGGCAAGACCGTGAAGGACATGCTCCTGAAGTAGGGGGCTGCCGGTTATTTCGGCGGTGCGGCGGGGACGGTGATGGTCGCCGGGGCCGGGGCCGTGACCGTTGCGGGGGCGGCGCCGGGCGCGCCGGCTGCGGCAGAGGCAGCGGCGGCGGCGGCCTTCTCAGCCTGCGCCTTCTTCTGGTAGTCCTGGATCAGCGCGCCGACCCGCCGCTGGAATTCCGGCATGTTCGCCTGAACATTCGTCATGGCTATGGCCATGCTCTGCTGCACGAGAGTGGGGGTCTTCGCGATTGTCTTCTGGCCCGTGGGCGACTGGTAGAACGCGATGATGTCGCTCAGCTCGGCGTCCGTGTAGTTGTCGGCGTAGAGCTTCGCAATCTTGGGCTTCATGATATCCCAGTTGAAGTTCTCCTGGAAAAAACTCTTGGCCTCGGTGTGGATCGCCTCGACGAGGTCGTCCGGAGCGCCCTTTGCCTTCATCTGCATGAGGGAGGGCTTCAGGCCAGCCTCGAAGGACTGCTGCATGTAGGAAGCCGTGCCGGAGAGGTCGAGCAGCTTGTTCGCGAGCGTGAGGCTGTCATCGGCCCGGCAGAAGGGGGTGATGAGTGCCGTTAGTACGAGCATTTTGGCTATTTTCATATGGTGAAATTTTTTTGGCCCAGGGGAGCCCGCGCGGCGAATCCCGGCTACCGGAAGACGAGCTCAAGGAATTGGGGAAGGTACGCGCGCCAGTTGGCCCATTCGTGGCCGCCGTCGCTCAGCACCCAAGTGTGGACGATTCCCTTCTGGCCGAGCCACTCGTGGAACGCCACGTTGCGCTTCAGCAGGGAGTCGTCCTTCCCTATCGCCATCCACAGCAGGCGGGGGCGCGAGGACGGGTCGTTCACCACCTTGGCGAAGGTCGCATCGAGGTCCTTCTCGGGCGCGGCCGCGCTGAAGGCTCCCACCCAGCTGAAGAGCTCGGGATGGAAGAGGCCGATGTCAAGCGACTGGCCTCCCCCCATCGACAGCCCGACGATCGCCCGCTTCTCGGAGTGGGTGTTGGCCCGGTAGTCCTGCTCGACCAGCGGGATGATCTGCCCGATCAGGTCCATCGCCATCGCCTCGTCGTTCCTGGCGCCGTAGTCCTTCATCGTGTCCCTCTCCTGCACCGGCACCGGGTGGCCGTACGGCATCACGATGATCATCGGCTTGATGAGGCCCTGGGCGATCAGGTTGTCGGCGATCGTGTTCGCGTGGCCGGCGTCGATCCAGGCCTCCTCGCGGTCACCGAAGCCGTGCAGGAGGTAGACGACCGGGTACTTCGTCAAGCCGCGCGGGTCGTAGCCCGGCGGCGTGTAGACCTCCATCCCCGCGTCGATCCCGCGCACCTTTGAGGCGTAGAACTGGTGATGAACGATCCCGTGGGGCACGTTCTGCGCCTCGGCCAGGATCGGGGGATGGCCGGGAACCTCGAAGAGGCTCTCCGACGAGAAGTATTTCTTGATGTCGCGGTCATGCGGGTCGGTGACGACCGCCCCGTCGATCGAGAAAACGTACGAGTAGACGTCGGCGGGCAGCGGTCCCACCGTCAAGCTCCAGAGGCCCTTCTCATCCTTCACCATCGGCTGGTCCGGGAGGTGCCGGAGGCCGTTCACGGTCACGGCGCGGGCGTTCGGGGCCACGATGCGGAAGGTCACGCGGCCGTCGGCGGACACATCGGGCGAGACCACCGGCGGGGCCTGCTGCGCCCGGGAGGCCGTGGCACAGAGGCAGGAGACCAGGAGCAGGGCCGCGGTCAGGGCCATGCTGCGCGCGGAGCGGGGGTATTCGCTGGGGCGGGTCACAGCGGCAATATATAGGAATTTAAAGGGGAGCACAATCCGAGACCGGTTGACTCCCCTCGGCCGGGCTCGGGTATGCTCCCGCGCCCAGCCGATGACCCCAGCACAAAAGCCCAGGACCAGCCTCGTCGGGATCGCCTGGCCGATCTTCGTCGAGCAGACGCTGCGCATGCTGATCGGCACGGTGGACACCTTCATGGTGAGCCATGTGTCCGATGGCGCCGTGGCAGCCCTTGGCGTCTCGAACCAGGTCATCGTCTTTTTCCTGATCGCCTTCAACTTCATCGGCATCGGTACAAGCGTGGTCATCACGCACCACCTGGGGGCCCGCGACCGGGCGGGCGCCGACAGGATCGCGACGAACGCGATCGCGGTGAACACGTGGCTGGGGGCGGCGTTCAGCGCGATCGTATACTTCCTTGCCCTGCCGATGCTCAGGCTCATGCAGCTGCCGGGGAGCCTGATGGACTACGCGCTGCCCTTCCTGACGCTCATGGGCGGCACGCTGTTCATGGAATCCATGAACATCTCCATCGCCGCCGTCCTGCGCGCGCACCACCACACGCGGGACGCCATGCTGGTCACGCTCGGCCAGAACCTGCTGAACGTCGCCGGCAACTGCATCACGCTCTTCGGCCTCCTCGGCTGCCCCAAGCTCGGCGTCCTCGGCGTCGCCGTTTCCGGAATCTTCAGCCGGTTCGTGGCCAGCGTGGCGCTCTGGATCCTGCTCAAGCACCACACGCGCCTGCGCCTGCGCGCGTCGGACTTCCTCTCAATCCAATGGAGCCGCGTCCGCAGGATCCTGCACATCGGGCTGCCGGCAGCGGGCGAGCAGATGTGCTACTGGTCCGCGTTCATCGTCGTCACCACCTTCATCGCGCGGATGGGCCCGGAGAGCCTGGCGGTGCAATCCTACACGCTCCAGATCCAGCGCTTCGCGATGCTCTTCAGCTTCTCGATCGGCCTCGGGACCGAGATCCTGATCGGGCACCTGGTCGGCGCCGGCCAGTACGAGGAGGCCTACCGCAAGCTGCTGCGGAGCGTCCGGACCGGGCTCATCCTCGTGACGATCGTCATCATAGGCGTCGCGGCGGCGGGGGCTCCCATCCTCAGGTGCTTCACCCAGGACGCGGCCATCATCGCGACGGGAAGCCTGCTGCTGCGCCTGTCGATCATCCTCGAGCCCGGCCGCGTCTTCAACGTGATCGTGATCAGCTCGCTCCGCGCCACCGGGGACGTCGGCTTCCCGATCAAGATGGCCGTGCTTTCCATGTGGTGCGTCTGGGTGCCGCTCGCGTGGTTCCTCGGCCTGAAGCTTGGGCTCGGGCTCGTCGGGGTCTGGATCGCCATGATGACGGACGAGTGGCTCCGGGGGCTGCTCATGTACTGGCGCTGGAAGAAGCGGCGGTGGGTCAAGTACGCCGAGCGCAGCCGCGCGCTCGTCGTCGACGGTTCGGACGAGATGGCGCCGGTCTAGAAGCGCCTGGGGTTGCGCCAGGACGCCGGCAGGAGGTACTCCGGTCCGCGGATGTACATCAGGTAATAGAGCCAGAAGACGAGGGCCCCGAGCGCGAGGAGGAAGAGCACCTCGCCCAGCTCCCCCATCCCCTTGCGGCTGCCGCGTCGGAGCGTGCCCACGAGGGTCTCGATCGACGGGGCGAGGACGAACGCGACCATCGAGCCTCCGAAGAGCACCATGGCCATCACCGCGACCGTCTGCACGAGGGGGTCCTCGATCATCTTGGCCTTGTAGCCCACGAGGCCGATGCAGAGGTTCAGCAGCAGCAGGCAGCACGGCAGGACAAAGTAATTACGGACGATCGAGTATTTCTTCATGGCGCGGAGACCGCGGCCTCCGATACACAGGCCCGGGATTGCCGAGGCAACCCCGTTTCCCCCAAATCCGGCGCCCCGGTTGGTTGCCTGTGTACACTGGGCGCCCATGGGGGAGCCCAGGATTGGGCGTTTCCAACCAATCGCGGACGCGCCCAAAAGGGGCCGCGCGCCATTGACTGACGTTATTTGCTACCCACAAACAGGTTGCAGCACAACGTCGGTTTGTGGTATATCCCATGCAACAGGGGCGGCACCACTTCTCCTTTCACCAGGCCGGCCTGTCCCCGTGGGCCGCCCGTTCCAGCACGAACACCCCGTGATGAAATCCCCACTCACCCGTCTCCTGTTCATCGGAGGCTCCGCCGTGTTCCTTGCGGGCGTCCCGTCACGCGCAACCGAAGTGATCGCCATCTCCTCAAAGGCTGCCAAGGAATACGTCCGCAAGAAGCTCCCGGACGGGACCTTCCAGCCGGAGACCTACGCCTTCGGAAAGGGCGACAACCTGTCCGGTGCCCGGGTCGACCCCACCATCGACAAATTGGACTTCATGGACGTCGCGCGGACGATCGCCGTGCCCCTCGCGGAGAAAAGGTACCTCCCTACCCAGGACCCGAAGACCACGAACGAGCTCATTATGGTCTACTGGGGCACCACCCTCGCCCCGGAATTCGCCACCGAAAGCAACACCCACACCATGATGCAGCAGGCCAATCAGAAGGAGCTGGAGGCCGCCCAAATGAAGAAGATGGCTTCGGCGCCCGCCGCCACGCACAGCGACAAGATGATCGCACTCTCTTACGCGGCGTCCGTCGATGACGATCTCCTTGCGGCAACAATCGGGGTCCAGGCGGAGAACCAGGAGCGCGAGAACAGGGACATGAAGACGGCGACTCTCCTCGGGTACGATTCCTGGTGGGTGGCGGTCAACGGCGCGATAGACGGGTCCGCCATGGGCCGACGCAAGGCCGACATGCGGTCCGAGCTTGAGGAGGACCGGTACTTCGTGGTGCTGACCGCCTTCGACTACCAGGAGCTTGTGAAAAAGAAGAAGCAGAAATTCCTCTGGGAGGTGCGCTTCAGCATCCGCGAGCACGGGACGGCCTTCGACAGCCGTCTGGCGGGCATGGCGGCGCTGGCCGCGGACTACTTCGGGAGGGACAGCAACGGACTGCACCATGTCGACGTGCCCGAGGGCAAGGTCGAGATTGGGACCGTCAAGTCGCTCGGCGTCGTGCCACAGAAATGATTCCCCCAACGCCCGCGTGAAAACACCCGGTTCGACATTCACCCGCCTTCTCCTTCTCGGCTGCTGCGCCGCCCTCATGGCGAACCTCACGCTCCCGGCCGCGGAGGTCGAGGCCATCGCGTCCAAGGTGGCCAAGGACTACGTGCGCAAGAAGCTTCCCGACGGGACGTATCAGCCGGAGACCTACACCTTCGGCAAGGGCGACAACCTGGGGGCCCGCGTGGACCCCACCGTCGACAAGATGGACTTCATGGACATCGCCCGCATCATGGCGGTGCCGCTCGCGCAGAAGCGCTACCTCCCGACCCAGGACGCAAAGACCACGAACGAGCTCATCATGGTCTACTGGGGCACCACCCAGGCGCCCGAGTTCGCGACGGAGTCCAACAGCCACCAGATGGCCCAGCAGGCTGCACAGCTTCAGCAAACGGCGATCGCGAACTTCAAGTTCAACATGGAGCAGGTCCCGAACAGGCCGGACTCGTTGAACGGGATGCCGCAGAAGGAGGAGCTGGCCGAGGCCGACAACCAACTCCTCGTCGCCAACATCGGGATCCAGGCCGAGAACCAGCGGCGCGAGGATGCCGACATGAAGACGGCAACGCTCCTCGGCTATGACTCCTGGTGGGTGTCGGCCAACGCCGCCATGTCGGGAACCGCGATGGGAAGGCGCAAGGAGGACATGCGGGCCGAGCTCGAGGAGGACCGGTACTTCGTCGTCCTGACGGCCTTCGACTACCAGGCACTCGTGAACAAGAAGAAGCAGAAATTCCTCTGGGAGGTGCGCTTCAGCATCCGCGAGCATGGGAACGCCTTCGACAGGCGGCTACCGGCCATGGTCTCCCTGGCCTCGGACTATTTCGGTCGCGACAGCCAGGGCCTGCACCATGTCGACGTACCCGAGGGCAAGGTCGAGATCGGGCCCGTGAAATCGCTGGGCGTCGTGCCCAACAAATGACCCCCTCCTCCCCACTATGAATCCCTCCCGCCCGCCCTTCCCCCGGCTCCTGGCCCTCGCCTGCTGCGCGGCGCTCCTTGCGAGCCTCCCCGCCCCAGCCGCGGAGGTCGAGGCCATCGCTTCGAAGGCCGCCAAGGACTACGTCCGCAAGAAGCTCCCGGACGGCACGTATCAGCCGGAGACCTACACATTCGGCAAGGGAGACAACCTGGGGGCCCGCGTGGACCCCACCGTCGACCACATGGACTTCATGGACATCGCCCGCATCATGGCGGTGCCCCTCGCGCAGAAGCGCTACCTCCCGACCCAGGACCCGAAGACCACG
>CAAGKR010201980.1_pt1 | contig 19321 bp, 22 predicted proteins | sample 2556971 | NCBI WGS metagenome assembly CAAGKR01 (sample SAMEA5207829, study PRJEB30636) | soil metagenome | biome: forest; feature: boreal; material: soil | place: USA | collected 2011-09 | depth 1 m | reverse complement strand
CGTTCGAGAACGTGAGCGTGGAACTCACGATGAACGGCGCATCGGGTGACGTGGTGGGCATCTTCGAGCTCGACCCGATGTGCATGCAGATGACGGAACCGGCATCTTGACACGCGGCGAACACCGGATCCCAGTGCTTGTTCTTGTCGTGGATCGAGGGCAGGCCGAGCGGGAACGGATTCTCCGGGAAGGTGACGGCGAAGCAACCCTTGTTCGCGGAGCGCTGGATTTCCTGTACGCAGAGGTCGACGTCCCAGAGCGGCAGCAGCGCCAGCGGGATGAGCCGGCCCTTGCCGTCGCCCGCGCACCACTCATCGATGACCCAGTCGTTGTAGGCCTGCACGCAGAGCAGCGCGAGGTCGTGATCGGCGCGCTCGTAGAACGTCTGGCCGCAGAAGCGGGGGAGTGTGTTCGGGAAGCAGATGGAGGCTTCGGTGTGGTTGGCGTCCATGTCGGCGAGGCGTTCCGGTTGCTTCCAGCAGCCGGCCCGAATCTCGTCGAAAGTGGTGGGGGTGACGTCGAGCTCGGGGAAGCCCACCGCAGCCGACAACTTCGGAAAGGGGTAGATGAGGTCGTCGTAGAGCCACCAGTCGCACGGCTCGCCACCCTCGACGCCCTTCTCGAAGGTGAAGTTGCCGCCCTCGAAGTGGAAGATCGCGCTGTCGCGCTCGACGCGGGGTCCGCGGTCGAGGTATTTCTTCGGGAGCCGGGAGCTCCACAGGTCGGGCGGTTCGACGACGTGGTCGTCGACGGAGATGATCATCGGGATGTCGGCCATGGCCTGACATGCTACGCACGCATCGGGGTAGTTTCCGGTGCCGAGACCGGCCACGATCCCCACGGAGCAGCCCATGGCGCGTCAGCCCCAGCCGAACGAGCCGTTCGAGGAACCGCCCTTCGACGAGATTTCCGGTATCAGCCGCATGCACGCGCAGGCGATGGAGACGATGCCCGACGACATGGTCTGGGTCGGCGCCGGCATGCACCAGGTGATCGTCTACACGATCGGACGCAAGAGCGGGAACGAGCACAAGGTCGTGGTCCCCGTCTGGTACGACGACGAAGGCCACCGCATCGTGGTTGCCTCGTACGCAGGCGCTGAGAAGCACCCTCATTGGTACCTCAACCTCGCCGACAAGGGTGCGAACCCCGAGGTGCGGGTGAAGGCGCAGGACCACGAGTTCTGGGCCGACGCGCAGATCCTCGACGGCTCCGACTACGACGACATCTGGGCCGCGCTCATCGAAGATCGCACGTACTACGCGAACTACCAGACCCGCACCGACCGCAAGCTGCCGCTCGTGCGGCTGGTCGAGCTGCGCCCAGCCTGACAAGGCCAGTAGGAAGAGGCCAGTAGGAAGATGACGGTCTGATGGACATCGGCGACTCTCCCGAGGAAGCGGCGTTCCGCGCGGAAGCGCGTGCGTTTCTGGAACAACATGCCGAGCGCAAGACGCCGGGTGTGACGAATGTCGACGAGTTGAATCGACACGACCCGAACTGGATGTACGAACACATCGAGCGCTGCCGGGAGTGGCAGCACGTGCTCTACGACAACGGATGGGCCGGCATCACGTGGCCCAAGGAGTTCGGCGGCCGCGGCGGTACCGGAATGCAGCAAGCTGTTTACTCCGAGGAAGAGTCGCAGTTCGACGCGGTGAGCGGCGTGTTCACCGTCGGGATCGGCATGGTCGCACCGACGCTCATGGTGCACGCCACGCCCGAGCAGCAGCAGCGCTACCTCGACCCGATGCTGCGCGGCGACGAACTGTGGTGCCAGCTGTTCAGCGAGCCCGGCGCCGGCTCCGACCTCGCCACCCTCGGTACCCGCGCCGTACGCGACGGCGACGAATATGTCGTCGACGGGCAGAAGGTGTGGAACTCGTACGCGCAGTATGCCGACTGGGGGATCCTCCTCACCCGCACCGACCCGGACGCTCCGAAGCACCGCGGCATCACGTACTTCGTCGTCGACATGAAAACGCCGGGTATCGACGTGCGGCCGCTGCGCCAGATCACCGGCATCGCCCACTTCAACGAGGTGTTCCTCTCGGGCGTCCGGATCCCCGCACAGAACGTGATCGGTGAAGTGAACGGTGGATGGGCGGTCACGCACACCACGCTCGGCAACGAGCGAGCGGTGATCGGCGTTGGTGGTGGCGGCAGAAACGCCGACGACATCATTGCGCTTGCCCGCAGCCGTGGCGTCACCGACGATCCGCGGTTCCGCCAGGAGATCATGCAGGCGTATATCCGCACTGCGACGCTTCGCTACATGGGGCTGCGGCTCCGCACCGCGATGAGCCAGGGTCGACAGCCCGGCGCGGAGGCTTCGGTGCTCAAGCTCGCGTTCTCGCAGCACGCGGCGCGCACCGGTGATTTGGTGATGCGCATCCTCGGCCCCGAGGCGACGTTGTACGGCGACGACGCGCTCGACCAGGCGCGCTGGCAGGACTACTTCCTGAACCAGTTCAACGTCCGCATCGGCGGCGGCACCGACGAGGTGCAGAAGAACGGGATCGCGGAACGCTCGTTGGGTCTGCCCCGCGAGCCGACCTCCGATCGTGACGTGCCATGGAAGGACCTCGCCCGGTGACAACCGTGGCGATCACGGGGGCGGCGTCGGGCATCGGCGCGGCCACTGCCGCGCGCCTCGCCGAGCACGACCACCGCGTGATCGGTGTCGATCTGCACGATGCCGACGTCGAGGCCGATCTCGGCACACCTGAGGGTCGTCAGCAGGCGATCTCTCGGATCACCGAGCTGTGTGACGGAGCGCTCGACGGGCTGGTCACGTGCGCGGGACTCACCGGGTTGCCCGACCGGCCCGCGTCATTGCTGATCTCGGTGAACTACTTCGGCACGGTCGAGCTGCTCGCCGGTCTCCGCGAAGTGCTCGCGGCAGGCACGGAACCCGCGGCGGTCGCGATCAGCTCCAATGCGACCACCACGCAGCCGGGGATCCCGATCGCACTCGTCGACGCGTGTCTCGCCGGTGATGAGGCTGCGGCGCGCGTACTCGCAGGCGTTGGTGAGTCGCTCAGCACGTATGGCGTCACCAAACTTGCACTCGCGCGCTGGATCCGCCGGCAAGCGCCCACCGACGAGTGGGCCGGGGCGAACATCCGCCTCAACGCGGTCGCGCCTGGCGCGACGCAGACGCCGCTGTTGCAGGAGGGACTCGACGACCCGTTCGTGGGCCCGCTCATCGAGGGCTTCGCGGTGCCGATCGGCCGTCGCGGGAAGCCCGAGGAGATCGCGGCACTCATCGAGTTCCTGCTGGGGCCCGACGCGCGGTTCTTCTGCGGCTCGGTGGTGTTCTGCGACGGCGGCACCGACGCCATGACGCGGGCCGACGACATTCCGCCGCCCTGGAATCCGGCGAGGTAGGCGCGATGGGTGCACTCGACGGTCGGGTCGCGTTGGTCACCGGTGCCGGCGCGGGAATTGGGCGTGCGTCGGCGCTGATCTTCGCCCGCGAAGGCGCGCAGGTCGTCGTCGCCGACATCGACGACACCGGTGGCGAAGAGACCGTCGGACTCGTGGAGGCCGGCGGCGGTGAGGCGACGTACGTGCATGCCGACGTGAGCCTGGCCGACCAGGTCGAGGCGATGGTGCAGCATGCCGTGTCGACGTTCGGCGGGCTCGACTGCGCGCTCAACAACGCGGGCATGGGAACCGGCGGCCAGCCGATTGCCGACTATCCGCAGTCCGAGTGGGATCGCGCGATCGGCGTGATGCTCACCGGCGTGTTCCTGGGTATGAAGTACGAGATCCCGGCGATGCTCGCTCGGGGCGCCGGCGCGATCGTGAACACGTCGTCGGGCGCGGGGCTCACCGGGTATCCCGGACAGTCGGGATACGTCGCGGCGAAGCACGGCGTGATCGGCCTCACTCGTACCGTCGCGCTCGAGTACGGCACGCAAGGGATCAGAGTGAACGCGATCTGCCCCGGCACCGCGCGCACGCCGATGGTCGCCGGTGCGCTCGACCACTTCCCCGAGATCGCCGACCACCTCGTGAGCCTGCACCCGATCGGTCGCATCGCCGAGGCCTCGGAGATTGCTGAGGCTGCCGTCTGGTTGTGCACCGACGCGGCGTCGTTCGTGCTCGGTACCGCGCTCTCCGTGGACGGTGGCTACACCGCGGTCTGAGTCGCGAACGCCGGTGCGGTGAGGAGCGCAGTGGTCATGTCGACGAGGTTGGCGATGAACGCTTCCTCGTCGAGCAGCGGTTCGCCGGGCTCGTCGTCGATGATGCGCGCTCGTTCCGCCACCTGCAGCGTGATGAACGTGAGCCCCGCGAGCGCCCGCTCGTGCAGCACGCGTTTCGGGAGGTAGGGAACCGCAGAGCGGATGACGTCGATCTCCGCCTCGAAGCTGATGAGGTCGGGCCGGTCGATCTCCGCGTCGAGGTCGGAGCGCAGCGGCGTTCGGAAGAGGAGCTGGAACGCGATCCGTACGTAGTCGCGGGTCTCGGCGGTCGCGAGGTAGCCCGCGATGCGCCGCACGATGGCCTCGACCAGACTCCGGGGGTCGTCGCGACGGGCACGCAGGTCGGCACGGATCGCCGCGATCTCGGCGTCCGACAACGCGTGCCCGTCGATGACGGCCTTGATCAGGTCGTGTTTGGAACCGAAGTGGTACTGGATCGCCGACGCGTTGCGCTGGCCCGCCCGCTCGTGGATCTCCCGGATCGGTACGTCGATCCCGCTCCGCGCGAAGAGGTACTCGGCCGCTCGGAGGAGCCGGTCACGGGTGTCGGATGCGTCACGGGGCATGCGGTGTCGCGATCATCAGCGTTCGAAACGCGGGCCGCCCATGAGGCCCGGCCAGCGTGAACCACCGATGGTGTCGGCGTAGGGCCAGAACGCGATCGGGTCGAGCGGACCGGCGAGGGTGATCCCGCGGCTCAACGACTTCGACCACACCAGGTGCGACGACACGTGTTCGCGCATCGGCAACACCGTGGTGTACGGGTCCCACGGGCTGTCGCGCAACACGAGCGTCCCGTCGACGATCTCCTTCCGGACCGTCTGCTGCACCGACGCGACATCGACGACGTGCGGCGGGAAGTCGTAGCTCTTCTCGGCGCCGCCGACGGCACGCGACGACTTGATCCACCAATCGTGCTCCTCGTGGTCACCGGACTCGTCGTCGTCAATGAGGGAGGTGACCTGCCCGTGGAACTCGAGGAACGTGTAGCCCTGGTGCGTGCAGCGCGCTTCAACCGCGTCGTCACGCCGGAAGTACACGATGGAGCACGGGAACTTGGGCTGACCGTTGAGCTCCTGACTGATGAAGATGGCCGATTCCTGGTCGATACCCAGGCCGATCCCGTAGTAGCCGGGTGTGCCCTCGTAGTTGGCCTCGACCTTGGTCGAGACGCCGTACTCGGGCTCGCCCTTCACCGGCACGTTGTAGATGTTGACGTGAACCTGCGGTTGCGCGCCCGGTTCGATACCCGGCGGCAGGAGATCCGCGATCTTGTCGGGATCGGTGCGGTACACGACCTTGAGCAGTGGCCAGTTGGCGATCTCGCCGGGGTTGATCTGCGGTGCTGTCACGTTTGGGCTCCTTCGAGATGTGGGTGTGCGTAGGAACGTCGGCGGGTCGGAATCAGTGCATGCCGGCACCGGTTGCTTCTTTGCCGGTGAGCCAGGGGCGGCCGACCTCGCGGAGATCGTCCCACTTCGAGAAGACCGACGCATCTGTCTGGCCGAGTTCCTCGGGCGTGGGTCCGATGCGGTCAGCCAACGGACGCAACTCCTCGACGTCGAAGCCGTAGAAGTCGGCGTGGTTGAGGCCGAGCATCCGCTCGGTCTCAGCGATCGGCACGTCCCAGAAGCGTTCCTTCAAGAACTCGCGCGTGTACGGCCACGTGCCTTCGGGGTGCGGGAAGTCGTTGCCCCACATGATGTTGTCGACGCCGATCTCGTACCGCCGTCCGATCTCGCGCCGGCGCGTGTTCGACGAACCGATCTTGATGTTGCGGTCGAAGTAGTCGCTCGGTCTCATCGTCAGGTTCGAGAACCGGTTGGCCGTCTTCCGCGCGCCGTGGTTGCGGTTGTAGGTGTCGTCGAGCATCCAGAGGAGGTCGGCGGCCCAGAAGCTTCCCGCTTCCGTCACCGCGAACTTCAGTCCCGGGAAGCGCTCGAACGCACCCGCGCACAGCAGGAACCAGAGCGGCCGCGCCGTCCACCACCGCGTCTCGGCGACGTACATCCCGTAGAAGCCTTCACCGGTGCCGTAGTCCTGGTGCGCGCCGGGGCCCGAATGCGTGTGCACCGGCATGTGCAGCTCTTCGCACACGGCCCAGACCGGATCGTAGATGTCGTGCGCGTACGACGGGTACGAGCCCCATTGCGCAGGGATGAGCACCCCGCCGCGCAAGCCCGACTCGTGCGCGCGCCGGATCTCCGACACTGCGCCCTCGATGTCGCCCAGGATGGGCGCCACCGCGAGGCCCTTGCGCCGCTCGGGGGAGTGCGAGCACAGCTCGGCGCACCAACGGTTGTACGCGCGTGCACCGGCGAGGAGGAGCACGGGATCGAGGTCGGCACCGATCACGAGACCGGCACCGAACGGAGCGCCCATGCTGCCGGTCGCCGCGTCGGGGCCCGGGAAGATGACTTCGGCGGCCACGCCGTCGTTGTCGAGTTCCTTGTCGCGCTTCGGCGCGTCCCACCCGCAGCGCAGCCCGCCAACGTGGAGGCTCTCCTCGCCCTCCTCGTGGCCGAACCACTCCTCCTGGAACTCGTCGTCGCCGCCCATCATCAGCGAGCCGCGCTGTTCGCGCATCTGCGCGAGCAGCGCTTCGCGCTCGATGAGTGAGCGGTCGAACGCGTCGCGGTACTCGGGATCGACGTAGGGCTTGTAGTCGGGCGTCTCCGGTCCGGCGTGGCAGTCGGACGAGATGACGAGGTAGTGGTCCATCAGGTTGCTCCAGTTACTCAGGAATGCTGCCGGCGAGCGCGGCGTCGATCGCGTCGTCACCGAACCGGCTTCGTACGAGCGACTCCAGATAGGGCGCCCTGGTGAGCTCGTTCCCGCCTTCGATGCCGATGCTCTGGCCCGTGACCCACGACGACTCGGGACCGGCGAGGTAGCGCACCCCGGCGGCGATGTCGTCGGGCACGCCCGTTCGCCCCAGCGGCTTCTGCTCGAGGAACTGCGCGATCACCGGCTCGTTCTTGAACAGGCCGTCCTTGGTGGTGTCGGTCTTCACCAAGCCCGGCCGCACCGCGTTGACGCGGATGTTGAGGGGCGCGAGCTCGAGCGCGGCACCGCGCACGAGCCCTTCGACGCCGGACTTCGAGGTGTTGTAGATCGTGAGGAACGGCCAGGGAATCGTGGCCGCGTCCGACGAGATGCACACGATCGAGCCGCCACCGCTTTTCGCCATCAGCGGCGTCGCGTTCCGGATCACGAGGAACGCGGACACGATGTTGCGGTTGAGGTCGTCGAGGACTTCCGCACCGTCGAACATGAGCAGCGGCTTCATCGTGCCGCCACCGATCACCGAGACGACGATGCCGAAGCGATCGGCCAAACCTGCGGCGGTGGACATCGCGTCGCGGAGCGCGGATTCGTCGAGCGCGTCGCCTACGAAGAAGTCGACCGTGGCGTCGGGACCGGCGAACTCGACGATCCGTTGCTTCGTGGCTTCGAGGGTCGACTCGGTGCGGCCCATGATGACCACCGCCGCGCCGTCGCGCGCGAGCCATGCCGCGGACGCACCCCCGATGCCGCCGCCTCCACCGGTGATCAATGCGGCTTGACCGGCGAGCGGCTGCTCGTCACGCGGCATCGTTCGACGTCAGCCGACCGGGAGGGGGAGGGCTTCCTCGTCGGTGAGCCACGGACGGCCCGCCTTCTTGAGGTCCTCCCACTTGGCGAGAACGGACTCGTCGGTCTGGCCGAGTTCCTCGGGCGTGGGGCCGATGCGATCGGCGATTGGCGCGAGCTTCTCGAGGTCGAAGTTGTAGAACTCCGCCGCGTTGAGCCCGAGGATCCGCGCGGTCTCGTCTTCGGGCACGTCCCAGAAGCGGTCCTTCAGGAACTCGCGTGTGTACGGCCACGTGCCTTCGGGGTGGGGGAAGTCGTTGCCCCACATGATGTTGCCCACGCCGATCTCGTAGCGGCGAGCGAGCTCACGACGTCGCGTGTTCGACGAACCGATGCCGCAGTTACGGTCGAAGTATTCGCTCGGCAGCATCTTCATGATGCCGCGCGTGTCGGCCATTTTGCGGGCGCCGTGATCGCGCATCGACATCATGTCGAGTCGCCAGAGCATGTCGGCCGCCCAGAAGCTGCCCGCTTCCGTGATGGCCATGCGCAGCCGCGGGAAGCGCTCGAACACGCCGGTGAGCAGCATGAACCACATCGGCCGCGCGGTGAAGAAGATCGTCTCGTAGCCGTACACGCTCATCCAGCCCGGCACCTCGCCGTAGTCCTGGTGCGCACCCGGGCCCGAGTGGCAGTGCACGGGAAGGTCGAGATCCTGCGCGACCGCCCACACCGGGTCGTAGCGGTAGCTCGTGTACGACTCGTGGTCGCCCCACTGCGGCGGAATGATGATTCCGCCCCGCAGACCGTCGGCGTGGGCGCGCTCGATCTCCGCGATCGCGCCGTCGAGGTCGCCGAGGATCGGAGCCACGATCAAGCCTGCACGCCGCTCAGGGCTCTCGGAGCAGAGTCCGGCCGCCCAGCGGTTGTACGCGCGCGCGCCCGCGAGGAGGTGCTCGGGGTCCTTGGTGGCGACGGGATTGAATCCCGCTCCGAACGGAGCGCCCATGCTCCCGGTCGCGGCGTCGGGACCGGGGAACATGACCTCGGCGGTGACGCCGTCGTTGTCGAGCTCCTCGTCACGCTTGGTGGCGTCCCACGCGCCGCGCATGCCGATCTCGTGGAGGCTGTTGCCCTCTTCGTCCTCCCCGAACCACTCCTCCTTGAACTGATCGTCGCCCATGAACGGCGACATCCCGGCGGCTTCGCGGCGCTCGTCGATGAGCGCCTGGCGCTCGGCGAGCTCGAGCTCGAAGTCGTCGTGGTACTGCGGGTCGAGGAAGTCGCGGTAGACGGGTGAGTTGGGACCCGCGTGACAGTCCGCCGAGATGACCACGTAGTGCTTCATGGGGCTCCCCCTGGGATCGCCGGTAGCTTGTCATCGAGGATCTGATGCGACAAGATTAAATACCACGAACGCGCCGCCGCGTCGAGTTCCGTGAGGAGGAGTGGGCCATGACTGCGACCGTGACTGCCACCCGATCCCAGAAGACCGGTCGCTACACGATCGTCTCGGCGGACGGCCATGCCGGCGCCGACCTCGACGACTACCAGCCCTACCTCGAGCGCCGGTACCACGACGACTGGGAGCGGTGGCGCGCGGCGTACGTCAACCCGTTCGCCGACCTGGTCCGGCCCGAGCGCACCCGCAACTGGGACAGTGACCGGCGCCTCCGTGAGCTCGACGCCGATGGCATCGTGGCCGAGGTGCTGTTCCCCAATACCGTCCCGCCCTTCTTCCCGAGCGGCAGCCTGGTCGCCATGCCACCGACTCCGGCGGACTACGAGCTCCGCGCCGCGGGGCTACGGGCGCACAACCGGTGGATGGTCGACTTCTGCGCCGAGGCACCGGGGCGACGTGCCGGTGTCGCGCAGATTCTCCTCAACGACGTCGACGCGGCCGTGGAGGAGATCCGCGGGGTGAAGGAGTCGGGACTGAAGGGCGGGATCCTGCTCCCCGGCGTACCTCCTGGCTCGTCGGTCGAGCCGTACCACGCGGTCGAGTACGAGCCGATCTGGGCCGCATGCGCGGACTACGACGTGCCGATCAACAACCACGGCGGCACGTCGGGGCCGGAGCAGATCGGCACCGGGAAGCATCCCGCGTCGGGCGCGTTGTTCATGATCGAGACCTCGTGGTTTTCGCACCGCACGCTGTGGCAGTTGATCTTCAGTGGCGTGTTCGAACGTCATCCCACCTTGAAGCTCGCGCTCACCGAGCAGGGAACGGGCTGGGTCCCCGGAACGCTCACGATGCTCGACGACTTCTACGACCGGTTCACCTCGGGCAAAGACAACATGGAAGTGATGTTCGCCGGCGAGCAGGCGCGCACGCTGTCGATGAAGCCAACCGAGTACTTCAACCGCAACGTGTTCATGGGCTCGAGCTTCCTGCGCCCGCAGGAGTGCAAGCTGCGCTACGAGATCGGCGTCGACAACATCATGTGGGGGAGCGACTACCCGCACAATGAAGGCACGTTGCCGTACTCGCGGGAGGCGTTGCGTTACACGTTCGCGGGCGTCGATCCCGACGAGGTGCGCGCGATGCTGGGCACCACCGCGGCGATGGTCTACGACCTCGATCTGGCGCAACTCGACGCGTTGGCCGCCGAGATCGGACCGACGGTGGAGGAAGTGGCGCGGCCGCTTCCCGAAGACGAGATTCCCGACCACTCGAGCACGGTGTGGTTCGAGAAAGTCGATCGCCGGCCGTTCTAGGAGCGAAGGAAGCGAATCGGGGTACCCCCGATTCGCCTGAGCGACCCGTGGTCAGGCGCCCTGTAATGGTCTGTCGGACCGAGGTGACTGTCTCGTGTCGCCGGTAGGATTGGCAGTCGGGTTGCGAGAGGAGAGACATGGTCGGTTCAGGCACACGGACTGCGGAGCCGCTCGAGGTGCTCGAGCCGCTCAGCGACGACGAATTGTCTGCGCTTGCCTTGGCCGCCGATCCCGACACCGCGGTGGATGACGACGCGGTGTGTCTGTGGGACCTCACCGGGACCGAGGCGGTTCGCCTGGTCCCCGACTGGTACATGCCCTCCCCGATGGGCGGTGTGCGACCGCTGACCGGCTGGCGGCGCTTGTTCGCCCGCTTCAACGTCGCTCTCATCATCGGTTCGTTTCTCGTCATCAACGCCTACGGCCTGTGCAACACGTACGGGCAACTCCACATCTAGGCCAACTCCACATCTAGGCCAACTCCACATCTGAAGGTGAGCGATGACTGAAACCAATGCGACCGAGACAGCCGTGGCAGCAGGTCCCGTCACTTTTGTCGTCGAGTACCGCCAAGTCGGCGCGGGCTCCGGTCCGTCGATCCGGGTCGTCGGTACCGACGACGCGCACGAGTATTTGCGCTTCGACATGTTCACCACCGACCCGCACTATCACTACTCGCCGCCGTCTACTCCCGACTCGGCCAATGCCGAATCGGCGGGCCGCGAGAGGGTGGTGAAGCTCGACACCGTGGCCGACGGCGAGCAGGTCTCCTGGGCGATCACGACCCTGCGCGGCCGGCTGGCGCCGATGCTCGAGGCCGCAGGCGGCGGACGTCTCGCCGGTCTCCTCGACGACGCCACCGTCGGGCGGGCTGTCGACGAAGTCGAGACGCTGGCTCGTTCCGCTCGCGGCTGACGAGCACCCATCGCCCGTCTGCAGGCGCTGGGTCCGCAGGCAACCGTTTCGCCGAGCGAAGCGTCGAGATCGCGGGCGATGACGCACAGACAGCCGGGAGGACTTCATGCTGGCCCAGTGCACGCTGGATCGCGGAGAGAGGTTGCTCACGGACGGCGACCGTCGGGAGTTCGACGAGCAGGGCTACCTCGTGGTCCGGGGAGCCCTCGCACCGAACATGGTGGATCGCTTGCTTGGCGCGCACGACAGGACCTACGAAGCGGAACGCGTCGCCGGGCGACTCGGCCCGGACGGCGCGAAGCACGCGTTGGCGTTCGTGCTGCGAGACCAGGTGTACCTGGACCTGCTGGACCTGCCCTCGACGTTTCCGCTGATCTGGGGGCTGCTCGGCTGGAACATCTACATGTACCACTGCCATATCGACCATCACCCGCGTTCGGCTCAGGGGCGCGTCGATTCGTGGGACTGGCATCAGGACGGCGGTCGGCAGAACTTCGAGATCGAGACCCAACCGATGCAGCCGCGTTTGTCGGTGAAGGTCGGCTACTTCCTCTCCGACGTGTCGGTACCCGGTCGAGGGAACTTCGCGGTGGTGCCGGGTAGCCATCGCCGAGGCTCGGTTGCGCGCCGCCAACGGAGCGATGGTCGATGGGAAACACCGAAGGGCGCGGTCGAAGTGTGCGCACGTCCCGGGGACGCGGTGCTCTTCGACCGGCGCGTGTACCACTCGCGTACCGAGAACCATTCCGACGTTGCGCGCCGTGCGCTGTTCCTCGCGTATACCTATCGGTGGGTCCGCGAGCGGGACGACTACCCGATCGACTGTTCGAGCAGCTGGTTCCAGCGGCTCCCACCAGTGCGCCGTCAGCTCCTGGGCGCGGGAAGTGGCGCCCAGTGGTTCTGGGGGCTCAGCGACGACGACTATCCGCTCTACGAGTGGCTGAGGGCGCGCGGATTGATCTCGGACGCGCGCAACATGCGTTCGCCGGACGTTTCGAGCGACGAGCGCTGTCGAGCCGGTCAGTCGAGCAGGAGCTGGCCGCGGCGAAAACGGGCCTTGGCCAGCGCCAGCAGCACCGCGTCGGCCGCGAGGAGACCAACGACCGCCGCGACGAGCAAGACCGTGTACAGCGTGCCTCCAGGCTCCGAGACCGCGAAGACGTTGAGGAACGACACCGGAAGGATGAGGAGAAAAGCGAGCTGACCGAGCTTGCGTGCGGCGGCACGCACGCTGGGCGCGTGCATCGAGAACTGCACGCCGAATCCGGCGGCAAGGATCGCTTCCAGCAGGCTCAGGATCGCAACGGTCACGACCAGGATCGGAGAGAGCGCGTGGCCCACGACGATAGAGGTGGCCTCGATCGCCGCAAGTTGCACGAGGGCGAGGACCCAGGCGTAACCGACCACTGCGCTCAACTTGCCGCCGAGGATCGCGAGGTCGGAGACGGGACTGGCAAGCAGCGTCTCCAACGTGTGCCGTTCGCGCTCACCGGCGATGGCATCGGTGATGAGGCCGATGGTGGTGCTCATCGCCAAGAGGCCGACGGGAAAGACGGCAAAGCCGTTACTGCCGTTCATGGTCTGGAGCCCGAAGAAGATCCCGATCAGGATGGGCAGTACCAGCGTGCGATACGAGAAGCCTCGCTTCGTCTCGCTGCGGCCCGCGACGATCTCCCGGATCTCCTTCCACGCAACGGTACGCATGTCCTCGATCACGGCGCGGCCTCGGGCTCTTGGAGCAAGGCGAGGAACGCGGCTTCCAATGAGCCCGCTCCCTTGTGGATCTCTTCGATGTCCGCGCCGGCCGCGACGAGCAGTCGCACCAATGGCGCCACGGGCGCGGCCGACGTCAGTTCGATCTGCAGCTGACCATTGTTCGACTCGATCGACGCGACCTCCGGAAGCGCGCGGAGTGTGTCCAACGCCGGACCGAACCCGCTGCCCTCGATGGTGACGGTGCGCGCCGTTCCGTGCCGCAGGTCGTCAGGTGGGCCTTCGGCGATCAGCCGACCACTCCGGATCACGCCGACGCGGTCACACATGCGCTCGGCTTCGTCGAGATTGTGCGTGGTGATGAACACGGTGACGCGCTCTCGGCGTGCGAGATCGAGTAGGTCGGTGCGGAGGCCGGCCGCGGCAACCGGGTCGAGGCCCGCGGTGGGCTCATCGAGGAAGATGACCGGTGGTCGATGGAGGAGCGCGCGTGCGAGCGCGAGCTTCTGCCTCATTCCTCTGCTCCAGGTACCGACGAGCTCCTCTCGGCGTTCCGCAAGACCGAAGTGACCGAGCAGTTCGATGATCCGCTCGTGCCGCTCGACGGCTGGGACGTGCCACAACCGCCCGAAGTACTCGAGGTTGTCGGAGGCCGAAAGACGCTCGTAGAGCCCCGCGTGTTCCAGGAGCACGCCGCACTGTCGGCGTACCAATTCCCCCTCGCGGATCGCGTCGTGGCCGAGCACGCTGGCGTGACCGGCGGTCGGCTCGAGCAGGCCGAGCAACAGCCGAATCGTGGTGGTCTTGCCCGCGCCGTTCGGCCCCAAGAAGCCGAAGACGGTTCCGGTCCGCACCTCGAGGTCGACTCCATCGACTGCGGTCACGGTCTCGAAGCGTCGGGTCAATCCCACCGCTCGAATCGCGACCTCATCGGACACTGGTCGACAGTATCCAGTTCGCTGATCAGCCGAGGACTCGGTGGATCGTCTCGTGCAGTCGTGTTGCGCGGGGGTCGTCGGGACCGACGACGCGTTCGAGCTCGGTCACGGCGTCGACGGAATCGAAGCCGTCGACGGTCGCGAGCACCTGCTCGATGTCGAGCCAATCCTTCGGCCGGTTGAACACCGCCTTGCACACGACGAGATGCTCCGGTCCGAGGATCGGGATCGTGTCGGGGCCGAACGGTACCGACTGGGTGTTGGCGCGCATCGCCTCGTGCAGGGTGTCATACGAGAAGAAGAGGTCGATCGGCGTACGTCCCCACCGGCAGCGCACCTGCCCGTCGCGCGCCGGCGTCGGTCCGGCCAGCGGTGCGGTGTCGACACCGAGGGGCCCGAGCACCACCGCGATGTCGTGAGCATGGTCGGCGGTGACGAACACGTTGAGGTCGACGTCGACGGTGGTACGGGGCTCGGCGTAGTAAGCGAGCGCGAGCGCACCACCGAACGCGTGCGCGATGCCGCCGTGCTCCAAGGCGTCGTGCAGCGCGACGACTTTGTCGGGGAGTGACGGTTCCTTCACTGCCGGCGTCGCGGTACCGGCAACCGATCGGCGAGCAGCAACAGATCTCGCAGCGCCTCGCCGCGTTCCACGGGAGTCGCGCCGCTCCAGGCCGCGGCGGCGCGCACGGAGTCGGAGACGTCGATGTTGGGTTCCACCGCTTCGGAGAGCGCCGCCGCGAGCACGGGCGACGGTCGGTGGCCGGCGCGGATCTCGGCGAGCAGCGCGCGTGCGGCGGCGTCGGCCGGTGACGCGCCCACGGTGACGGGCGCCCCGGCGCGTCGCGCCGCATGGACGAGACCGTGGACGTCGACCGGGACCTCGGCGCGCTCGATCACGTGCGCGACCACCGCGTCGTCGAGCGTGGTGAAGGTGGCGAGGGTGCGGGCGCGGGGTCCACGCGGGGTCGCGCGGGATTCCCGTACCTCGAAGCGCCCCCCGGGCCGTCCGACCACGAACGCCATAGTGGGAACTCTACCCACTATGCGAGCGATTTACCAGAGCTCGTCGGTATAGGTGTCGGTGCCCCAGACGGTGTTGATGAACGGGCTGGTCCACACGTGGGTCGCGAGGCCGCTGGCCTCGATGGCGTCGCCGAGCGTGGCGTAGCCCTCGGCCCAGCCCTCGCCCGGGTCGTGGTCGAGGAAGTGGAGCTGGAGGAAGCGGCTCGGTCCCGCGGCGGGGGCCACCACATCGGCGGGTCGATCGTCGAGCAACGGCAGCATCGTGGCGCTCGAGACGAGCTCGGGGCCCCAGCCGCGCTGCATCGCCTCGGGGAGGTAGGTGTCCTGGAACCAGGCGTCCACCTCTTCGTGGGTGTGCCCAACCTTTACGTCACCGCACACGACGACCAGCCCGGGGTACCCGTGGTCGAGCGCGAGCTCGATGGTGCAGCCGTTCGGGTCACGCCGCTTGCTCCATTTGTTCTCGTACAGGAGCGTGTGCACGTGCTGGCGCGCCTCGAACATACGCCCATTCGCGTGGAGCCAGTTCACCTGGTCGACCGCCCAGCGGTTCCACTCGTCGTGATGACCGTCGAGCACCCAATAGATCGCGAGATACGAACCCGTCGACGGGTCGGGCGTCATGTCGGTCTCGGCCGGGTAGCGCAGGTCCTTCAAGCGGCGGGTCGCAACGAAACGATCGCCCGCGAACTGCCAGGGGCCGATCATGCAGCCCGCATAGAAGTGGTCGTGCTCGTACCAGCGGTTGTATTCGAGCTCCTGGCCGCGCGTCGGCTCGACCATCGTGAAGAGCAACGTGCCGAGCTTGATCGGGTAGTCACGCTTCGCCGGTACGGCCATGTCGTGCCTCACTCGTTCTCGGGACCGGTGCGGGCGCCGACGCTAGCCTCCCGTCTGACGCAACGTCAGATGTGGCCGGGGGTCATCGTGGGCACGGCGCAGAGCATTCTTCCGGGCGCGGTACGCCAGAACGGCTACATTGTGCGCGACCTTGATCAGGCCATGGAGCAGTGGATCAACGCGGGCGTCGGCCCGTGGTTCACGCTCCGCGACGCCGAGCAGTCGGCCACCTACTTCCGCGGCGAGCGATCCGATCCGTTGCTCTCGATCGCCTGGTCGAACTCCGGCGACCTGCAGATCGAGCTCATCCAACCGCACGGCGACCGGCCCAGCGTCTACCAAGAGTTCCTCGACGCGGGACATGAGGGCATCCACCACGTTGCCTTCTGGGCGCACGACTACGACGACGTGATGGCGCGCGCGGCCGACGCCGGGTGGGCCGTTGTGCAGTCGGGTGACAGCGGCGGTGTGGCGCGCTTCGCGTACCTCGACATCGGAGTCGGCGGCACGATCGTCGAGATCACCGAGCTCAACGAGTCGACCGGCAGCATGAACGACCGAATTCGCGCCGCCGCCGCCGACTGGGACGGCGCCGATCCGGTCCGCTCGCTCTTCTGACGCATGACGAGCTACCTCCCGTCGCATATCGGGATCTGCGTGAGCAACCTCGATCGCTCGTTGCGCTTTTATTGCGAAGGACTCGGCTTCGACGTCGCGGAACGCTACGAGCTCGACAGCGAGACGCTCCCCGGCCTTGAAAAGAGCCTCGAAGTGCGTGCCGACGTGGTGCTCACGTCGCAGATCATCGAACGTGGCGATCTGCGCATCGAGCTGCTCGAGTTCCACGAGCCTGGCGTCGTCGGCTCGCCGTCGCAGCGGCGCAACCAGCTCGGCCTCACCCATCTGTGCTTCTACGTGGACAATGTCGACGAAGCCGCCGAGCGGATGCTCGAACACGGTGCGATGGTCCTCGATCAGACGCGTGCCAACCTCGGCACCGACATCGTGTTCCTGATGGACCCCGACGGCGTGCGTATCGAGCTCATGCGCGGCGCTCCACCACGCGCACCCGATGCCTGACATACCCGATGCCTGACATAGAGGTCACCGACGACGACGAGCAGTTCCGGCGCGACGTGGCGGGGTGGCTGAAGGAGCACGTGGTCGGGGAATACGCCGCGTTGCGTGGACGCGGCGGTCCCGGTGACGAGGACTTCGGGTTCGACACGCGGGTCCGGTGGGAGCGCGAGCTCGGGCGCGCGGGATTCATCGGGCTCGGATGGCCGGTCGAGCACGGTGGTCGGGGTGCGACGCTTTCGCAGCAGATCATCTGGGCAGAGGAGTACGCGCGTGCCGAGGCGCCGGCGCGGGTGAACCACATGGGCGAGAACCTGCTCGCACCGACGCTCATCGAGTTCGGGACGCACGTGCAGCAGGAACGGTTCCTTCCTCCGATACGGCGGGGCGAGGAGCGATGGTGCCAGGGCTACAGCGAGCCCAACGCGGGATCGGACCTCGCCGGGGTGCAGACCCGAGCTGTCCTCGACGGTGACGAGTGGGTGCTCACCGGCCAGAAGGTGTGGACGTCGCTCGCGCACGTCTCCCACTGGTGCTTCGTGATCGCGCGTACGGATCCGGCGTCCGTTCGCCATGCCGGCCTGTCGTTCCTGCTCGTGCCGATGGACCAGCCCGGTGTCGAAGTTCGGCCGATCGTGCAGATCACCGGCGGTGGCGAGTTCAACGAGGTCTTCTTCGACGGTGCGCGCACCCCGGCCGACCTTGCGGTCGGCGAGGTTGGGGCGGGGTGGCGCGTCGCGATGGCGCTGCTCGGCTTCGAGCGCGGTGTGTCGACGCTCGCACAACAAGTCGGTTTCGAGCGCGAGCTCGACCATGTGCTCGCACTCGCGCGCGCGCGGTGTCTCGATCGGGACCCTCTCGTACGTCAGCGTCTCGTCGACGCGTGGATCGGGCTGAAACTGATGCGATGGAACGCGATGCGCAGCATGTCGGCACGCGGCGTACCCGGGCCCGAAGCGTCGATCTCGAAGTTGTTCTGGGGGACATGGCACCGCGAGCTCGGCAACCTCGGCCTTGATCTCCTGGGAGCCCAGGGGTTGATCGGCGAGACGCTGCCGTACGAGCTCACGCTCGAGCAGAAGCTCTTCCTGTTCAGCCGCGCCGACACTATCTACGGCGGGTCGAACGAGATCCAGCACAACGTGCTGGGTGAGCGTGTGCTCGGACTGCCGCGTGAGCCGTCGTAACCCAGTTGGGCCTCAGCAGAATTCAGGCGATCCCGGGCAGGGTGATGCGACCCTCGAGCGACGCACGGAGCCCGGCGACGAGCACGTGGATGTGGCGCTCGAACCAGGCGTCACGGCTGATCTCGACCGTGTCGGGCACTTCGGCGAAACGATCCGCAAGGTGCCACATCAGCGGTGCGTCGTCGCGTGAGAAGTCGCGCAGCGCGGCGCGGAAGAGTGAGAGCTGCGTGTTGCCGTTGGCCGCTTCGCGGTTGATGCAGTAGTCGCGGCGTACCGAATCGATGGTGGTGGCGACGACGTCGTCGAAAGCGAGCAATGCCTCCGTCGGCGAGAAGCCCGCGGCGACGAGTCGCTCGAGCGCGCCTTCGACGAGGGGCACGTCGACGAGCCCGTGCGCGGTGATCGGAGTGGTGTTGACGAGACCGGGGTCTTGGAGCGCACGGGCGCGGAGCGCGTGCGCAAAGGCGAGCAGCCACTCGTCCCACGCGGTGAGATCCGGCACCGCGATTCGCTGGAGCACCGACGTGCCGACCAGGCCGAGGAGCTCCTCGCGACTGGAGACGTGGTAGTAGAGCGCGGGCATCGCAACGCCGAGTCGTTCCGCCACGGACGTCATGGTGATCTGCTCGGCGCCGGCAATGGCTGCGAGCTCCACGGCGGCGCGCACGATGCTGTCTCGGTCGATGCGAGCAGGGCGTCCGGGCCGGCGGCGGGCGCCACTGGCGGTGCCAGTAGCAGTGCTGGTGCCCCTGCTCTCGACTGTCATGGTCCCGTAGGATACGCGGCGCCCGGCGGGGAGAGTTTTCAGCCCCGCCAAGTCTTGAGTACGGCCAAGAGGTGCAGCATGCCGGAATCCGACCATTACATCCTGATCTCCGCGGACGCGCACGCCGGCGCCGACATCCGCGGCTACCAGCCGTACCTCGAGTCGAAGTACCACGACGACTTCGAAGTGTGGGCCGCGTCGATGGAAGAGGGCTCGCGCATGATGCGCGAGATGATGAAGGGTCTCGGCATGAAGAAGTCGGTCGGGGTCGACGGCGACCCCGAAACCGACGCCGACCGCAACTGGAATAGCGAGCGCCGTCTGCGGGAGCAGGAAGCCGACGGCTGGGTCGCG
>CAAGKR010311908.1_pt1 | contig 19327 bp, 20 predicted proteins | sample 2556971 | NCBI WGS metagenome assembly CAAGKR01 (sample SAMEA5207829, study PRJEB30636) | soil metagenome | biome: forest; feature: boreal; material: soil | place: USA | collected 2011-09 | depth 1 m | reverse complement strand
GGCGGGCTCAGCAGGCGAACGCGGCGGGCGACAAAGACCGGCTCGGGGTTGCCGTGGCCGAATGGTTCCAGCTTGCGCAGCCAGCCAACCAGGACATTGGTGATGCGGTCCAGGGGCAGCTCGGCGTGAATGTGCAGCAGTTGCTCCGGCTCGCGGGCGGCCAGATGCTCCTCGGCGTAAAGGCGCAGGCGACGCTTCAGTTCCGGCAACTCATCGGCGGGCAGGGCAAAACCCACCGCGAAGGCGTGGCCGCCGAAGCGCGTGAAGAGATCGGCGCAGCTCTCGATGGCGTTGAGCAGTTGGAAGCCGTCCACCGAGCGCCCGGAGCCGTATGCCACTCCCTCCTCGACGCTGACCACGATGGTGGGCTTCGCGGTGCGCTCCACCACGCGTGATGCCAGAATGCCGATGACGCCGCGATGCCAGCCTTCGCTGTCGATGACCAGCAGACGTTCTGCGGTTAGTTCTGCATCGCCGGCAAGGCGCTTCTCGATGGCCGTCAGAGCGGAGGCCTCGGTCTCGCGGCGCTCGCGATTGAGCCGTTCCAGTTTGGCGGCCAGTTCGGCGGCGCGAGTTGCATCGCGCGTGGTGAACAACTCGACGACATCGGAGGCCACGTCCATGCGTCCGGCGGCGTTGATGCGCGGAGCGAGGCGGAAGGCCACGTCGTAGCCGGTGATCGCCTTGGCGGCCGGATCGAGCGCCGCCGCGGCAAAGAGGGCGCGCAGGCCAACTCCGGCCGGGTGGCGCAGTTCGCGCAAACCTAAAGCCGCGATGACGCGGTTCTCGCCGCGCAACGGCACGGCGTCGGCGATGGTGGCAATGGCCGCCATCTTCAAAAAACTGGGCAGGGTTTTCTCGCGGGTGATGGATAGGTCACGGCGCTCCAGAATCGCTTGCGCCAGCTTCAGTGCGATGGATGCGCCGCAAAGGAATTTTTCCGGGTAAGCACATCCGGGCTGGTTGGGATTGAGTATGGCCAGCGCGTGCGGAACGGCGTCGTGAGCTTCCAGCAGATGATGGTCGGTGATGATCAGGTCCAGTCCCAGGCGGCGTGCTGTCTCGGCCTCGGCAAATGCCCTCATCCCGGTGTCCACGGTGATGACCAGCCGCGCGCCCTCGGCATAAGCCTCTTCCAGCACGCTCGATTGCAGGCCGTAGCCCTCGCGCAGCCGATGGGGCACATGGAAACGCGCAACGCCGCCCAGCATCTCGATGGCCGTCTTGAGCAAGACGACGGCGGTCGTGCCGTCTACGTCGTAGTCGCCGTAGAGCAGCACCGGCTCGCAAGCTGCGATGGCCCGCTCCAGCCTTTCGACGGCGGCGTTCATGCCCAGCATGAGCAGCGGGTCATGCAGATGAGCGACTTCAGGATTGAGGAAGGCAAAGGCTTCAGCCGGTTGGGTGACGCCGCGGGCCACTAGCAGCTCGGCCAGCACCTGCGGCAGGCGGGCGGCTTGGGCCAGCTCGGCAGCCTCGGCAGGATGCGGCTCGACGAAACTCCAGCGCTGGCGGAGGAGCTTTCGCCTTTCTCCCTGTTGCGAAACGGGTTGCCGGGCTTGCGGCGCGGCTGGCCGCGGAATAGCCCCGTTGCCGTCAGTGCCCACCGCGCTTACTCGTCCTCGTCGTTGTGATGGTGCTCGTGGTCGCCGATGACGATCTCCTGGAAGGTCTCAATGTCTTCCAGCAGCGCTTGGAAGCGCTCATACCACTCGGTGGTAGTCTCGTGCAGGAAGGCCACGCCCTGGTAGACAAAGCCCAGTTGAATGTAGCCGAGGTTGCCGGCGTATTTGCGCAGCCACTGCGCCTCCACCAGCTCCGAGGACTCTTCGTCGGGGAAGTTCATCTCCCCGGCTTCGTCGATCAACGCGTCCAGTTCCTCGCGCTCCAGCGTCATCTCGCTGAAGATGACAAAGGGAGCGCCGGCGTGCTTGGCCATCTCCACAAAGTCTTTCCATGCATCGGGGTTGCCAGCACCCTCCCAGACTACGGAAGGGATGTCTTCGGTGACGTAGCCGGGAAGGCGTTTGAGGCCGTGGCCCTCGATAAAGGCCACCATATCGTCTTTCAGTGAGAGAAGGTTGTCGGAGTTCATAGTCAATCTCTATTTTCGCAGACGCGACCGGGTTGGCGTGCGCGGTTGTGGAAACTTCATAGAAGCAGGGAATAGCCACCCCATCGACGAAGACCTGTCCCTTCACCCCAGCGAGCAAATATCGCTCGCTGGGGACCCCGAGTCGCTGGGGACCCCGGCGGGAATAGGGAACAGAAAATGGGAGAGCGTCGTTTAGTCTGGAATGGTATCGATCAAGGAGGAACCCAACTTGCCCGCATTTGAGCGCCACGTCTTTGTCTGCTGCAACGCGCGGCCCGAGGGCGCGCCGCGGCCCTCTTGCACCCGTGACGGAAGCAGCGCCCTGCACGCCGAGTTGCAGCAAGGGGTCAAGGCGGCAGGCCTCGGCGGCCGCGTGCGCATCAACAAATCCGGCTGTCTGGACCAATGTGAGCACGGCCCAACGGTGGTGGTTTACCCCGAGGCTGTCTGGTACGGCAACGTCCAACCCATGGACGCGGCGGAGATTGTGGCAGAGCACCTGGTCGCCGGTCGACCCGTCGAGCGCCTGCGCATCTCTGACGAGTGCTTGAACACCAAGAGCTGTCCGCACCGGCCTGCGGTGTACACCAAGCCGCCCGATGCGGTATCCTGACTCTTAGCCCATGATCTTTTCCCGCGATTACATCGGGTATCTGGCCCGCCGGACTGTCAAACACCTCATCGACGCCAAGATGATTACCACCAGTGACTTGAAGGACTGTGAGGCACGCGTCAATGTGGCCATGGTGGAGGAATTGTCCCTGGAAGACCGCATCAACGAGGAGGTGCGCGTGATTCTGGACGCCTACTCCGAAGAGATGCGCAAGACCGGCGCGCAATACGCCGAGATGTTCAAAAAAGTGAAGACCGAGCTGTCCAAAAAGTACAAGGCGGTGCTATGAGGATCAGCCCCGACAAGCTCAACAAGCTGGCCCACACCGTGGCCGATACTCTGGCCGAGATTGACGCGGTTGGCTTCATGGAGGACCGCAACACCATCCGCCAGGAGGCCAAGAAGGCGCTCACCGCCCTGCTCACTCAGGAGGCCGGCATCGACTCTGCCGCCCGCGCCAAGATCGCCTCGCAGCGCAAGATCATCCTCGAAGGCTCGCAGGAGTGGGAGATTCTCTACCGCAAGTATTACAACGACGAAGTCCGTAAGCTGGGCATCTGAGAAGCTGGCTTGAATCCAGATTCACCGTTGGTATTGTTTGTCGCTGACGTGCTCCATCCAATCCACAACCTTGCCGTCTAATCGCTCCTGAATTGCGATGTGAGTCATGGCCGTGGCCGGTTTAGCTCCGTGCCAATGTTTTTCTCCCGGCGCAAACCAAACCACATCTCCGGGATGAATTTCCTCGATTACACCGCCTTCTCGCTGAACCCATCCGCACCCTGCCGTGACAATCAGTGTCTGTCCGAGGGGATGCGTATGCCAGGCAGTACGCGCTCCCGCCTCAAAGGTGACGCTGGCGCCGGATACAAGCGCTGGGTCGGGTGCTTGAAAAAGCGGGTCAATGCGGACAGTGCCCGTAAACCACTCTGCCGGACCTTTGCCGGACGGCTGCGAGCCGATGCGTTTGATTTCCATAACCACCTTCGAATTGGACAATGAGAGAGGACCGCCAAACCGGCCCACTGATGCTTTGGATTCTTTTGGCAGGTTGCCGGATTCTTGTTAAACTAAACCAGTGGCCGGTGACGGCCATTCCCCGCAACAGTGTGGCGCTATCGTCCAGGGGTTAGGACGTGAGATTCTCAATCTTAAAACCCGGGTTCGATTCCCGGTAGCGCTACCAATCAGCATCCGCTAAAGCCCGTTAAATCAACGGGCTTTTCCTTTGCCCGAAAATCCCTCTAGCGGTCCCTAACGGCAATTTGCGGTCACAGTGGTACACAGTTTGGTACACAGGCCATTCGGCCCGGACCCACGGGCGTGGTCTCCAGTTGTCCGACACACGGCCTTACGGGAAACTCTCGGACGGCTTTCACCTTTCCAGATTGAATCAGCCCCGAATGAAAGGCGCAGGATAACTATTGAGATTCTTCGTCAATTGAATTTGAATTTGCGATTCGGAACAAGGCGCAGGAATTGGCGAAAAGTCAATTTATGTCGCCTTTTTGTGCGGAAATCTCGCTGATGAATTCTCGCAGCCAATTCCCGCTCAAGTCTATTTTGGGCTGGTTATGCCTTGCTTCAAGTTCGCAAAAATGGTTCCATGTTGAGGGGTGGGGCATCACGCGGGCATTTTCAATCTCGGAAATTGACTGTCGGCAGATGCCAATGATTTCCGCCAAATGCGATTGCTTAATGCGAGCTTTCCGGCGCAAGGCCTTAAAGCGCTCGGCAGTTTCGGATTTTTCCCATGGCCTAGTGTCCATTTTCTTCCGCCCTTGTAGGCGATTGTGCGTCAGAATACAGAGAATTGCAACCCGGCTGCTCAGGTCCGACAATTGCAGCTCAGTTAGCAGCGCAAGATTTCATCCATGAGACGGTCAACCATGTAGAGGAGTACGTTCGCGGGCAGGTTCATACTCAAGGGATTGAGAACTTCTGGAGCCTATTGAAACGTGGACTCAAAGGCACCTACGTTACTGTAGAGCCATTCCATTTGGTAGTGTCCTAATTTGCCGTCACGGTTCGTTATCCTCATGGTTGCCTTCTGCTTTCTCGCCTTCGGGTCCTTTGGAAAGGGTGTCTACTTGAGGCTGCACCACCGTGGTAGCGACCAATTGGAGAGTGTCGTTTATTGCCGTGATAGCGGCAGCAGTGTTTTTGTGGGCCTCCGAATGGCTTTCTTTGGTGTTCTGGATATACTCATGCGCACTCATGGCCACTTTGAAAGCGCCACTAGCTATGCTGTGCAGGTCTGCGTTGATTTCCAGAACTTTACTCAAGATCCCATAGATATCTCTTTTGAGCGCCTGCGACGCCCACGCGATCAACGACCAAATAGACAAAGCCACATAAATTACCACTATTACCAGTGAAAATCTGGGATGCCGTGGAAACGAATAGATCGCACCGCTAATCATGAAGGCGTAAAGTGCAGCGTTGGAGAACCTTAAAATGCGATTATTCCCAAGTCGTGCCAGGTACTTACTGATGGAGGATTGGGTAATTCTGTCTAGCAGTCGTTTACCATTTTTGGTGAAAATTGGGTGCAAATACCAAATAGCACTGATGGGTAGGACTAAGAACAAGACGATGCAGGCGACAAATGTGATCTCTTGGGCGACCTTATGACCGGTATAAAAAGCTAATAAACCGAAGGCCACAACTACGCCGAGAAAAACCACGTAGAGGTTCAGGAGTCCAAGCACGTTGTTAGGAGCGAGGATTTGATTCAGGACTTCTTGACGCTTAATAAGGCGTTGCTCGGCTTCCTGCTCATTTTCTTCGTTGCGGGCTGCCTGTTCGGCTTTGTCGTCACGTTCTGGTTCGACCATAGATAAAATTGTATAACAAACACTCTTGACAATGTATAGTTATTGTTATACAGTAATTACTAGAGGGTTGGACATGGCAAACACGCTCAGTCCCGTCACGGTGCTTCATATCCATCCGGCGCTGTCTCCGGTGGCAGCAGCCGTCAGAGCCTTTATCGTTCAGGAGTTCAGAGCCAATGCGGCCGTCGAAGCCTAAGAGGGTCGGACGCCCAAAGTTGCCCAAAGGGGAAGCAAAGGGCGGCTTTGTGGCCGTGCGCTTCAACGCGGACAATCTCAAGAAGATAGCCGAAGCCGCAAAGTCCAAGAAGCAAACCGTCTCGGAATGGGTACGAAGCACGTTACTTGCCGCAATCGGAGTATAAGCCCTGTGGATTTCAAACTGACCCACTACCCTCTTTTGGAAAGCCTTGAGCCGCAGGGGGCAAAGTGCTACCCTCGCTGTGGATTGCTTTTAGGGTTCTGAGTGTCTCCAAGAAACGAGTACACGAACACATGAGCGAAAAAATCTACGGTCCGGCCAATCCCCACTCCCTCTCCCAACTCCGCACGGAACTGGTTTGGGAAGGAAAATACGACGAATACGGCAACCGGCGTGAGGTCGATGTTGCGGGATTGTGGATGCCCATGCAAAAGATCGAAACCATCGACCAGCCGCGCAGTGAAGCGGCAGCCAAGGGCCAGCTCGCCATGTTCGAGAAACAAACCAAGCGACTGGACGACTTCCGCAACATGCTGATCTGGGGCGACAATAAACTTGTGGTTGCCTCACTCCTGAAAGATTTCAAGGGCAGCGTGGACCTCATTTACATCGACCCTCCATTCGATGTCGGGGCAGACTTCACAATGGGTGTTCCGTATGGCGACCTTAACGACACTATTGAGAAAGATCAGTCTGCTTTGGAAATGGTCGCCTATCGAGATATGTGGGGGCGGGGTACAGATTCCTATTTGCACATGCTCTTCGAGAGAGTGCTCTTGGCTAAGGAACTATTAAAAGAGAGCGGTAATCTATTCATCCACATCGGTGTAAATGTTTCGAACCTCGTGCGATCAATGGTGACGGAAATGATGGGGGCTGAGAGCTTCCAGAATGAGATTGTATGGCAGCGACACGACCCACATAACGACGCTCGAACAAGGCTCGGTACAGTAACAGACAGAATCCTTTGGTTCGGACGCTCGGCAAAGCCATATTACGATCCCGATGCTCAGAGAGATGAGTTGTCGGACTCTGGGGAGTCCGAGTTTTCTGTCTTGGAATTGAAAGATGGAACCGTCGTTCCATTCAAGGGCAACGAACATCTGGAGGGCCGACGCTTTAAGTTAGATGATGCAACTTGGAAGGGGACCAGTCCCCAAAAGCGATTCACTTGGCGGGGGGCGAGACCGTCTCCGAAGAGAGAGTGGATGTACAACTTCGAGGGGATGGAAGCGGCGCTGAAGAGTGGTGAGCTGTATTTGCGGGATGCCGCTGTAGGCGCAGCTCGCTGCCGAAAACGCTACCTTGACGCGAATAAGGGGATTTATCTGCAAGATTTATGGACGAATGTCGGCAGGATGAAAGGGGGGTCCGATTATCCAACCCAAAAGCCAGAGCCGCTTTTGGAAAGGATTGTAGCTATGGGCTCTCCGGCTGGCGGATTAGTAGTTGACGTTTTCAGTGGTTCCGGAACCACCGGAGTAGTTGCCGAGCGTTTAGGTCGGCGGTGGATTATGGCCGACCTGGGCAGGTTCGCTATTCACATAAGCCGGAAGCGTCTGATCGATCTTCAGCGAAGCCTCCATAATGACGAGCAGCCGTATCGGGCATTTGACGTTTATAACCTCGGTCGCTATGAGCGCCAATGGTGGCAAATGGCATCCCTAAAGGGAGCCGATGAAGAACACCGCCGCGTAGTCCTGGAATTCTTTCAGGCGGAGCAATTGAGCAATGCGCCGTCTCCGCTCATCCACGGGCGCAAAGGGCGGGCGTTCTGCCATGTTGCCAGCATTGATTCCATGTTCTCCAGAGATCAGGCACGCGAAGTTGCAAAGGCTGTTGCTGCGACTGGTGGACAGGAGTGCTTTTGTTTGGCATGGGAATTTGAGATGGACCTCCGGCTCACGTTGTCTGCACTTGAGCAAGAGATTGGAGTCAAGCTAAAGCCCATCCCGATTCCCAGGGAGATCATGGAACGCAACCGGAAGAACCCACCCCCGTTCCTCGAAATGGCAGTGCTTGAAGCAGAGCCGGTCTATCGCGGGGGTAAGACAAATCGCACGGTTGACATTAAGTTGACCAAGTTTCTTCCTTCACTGGCCGAAGTCCCATCAAAAGAACTTGAGGCCCTGAAAGAGCGAGCGGTGAAGAGCGGCTTCGATTTCATTGACTTCTGGGCCATTGATTTTGACTGGCATCCGGAAAAGCCCTTCAATCATCACTGGCAGGACTACCGGACCCGCAAAGATCGATCTCTGAAAACGGTGAGTGAAGCAGGCCACAAGTATCTTGGGACGGGAAAGTATACAGCTTGCGTTAAGGTAGTCGATGTTTTTGGGTGCGATACCAGCATCACGGTGGAGGTGACGATCTGATGCCAGACTTCATCAATCAATCGGCGCTGGAGCCTCTCTTCAAGCCCTGGGAAGAGCCAAATTCCCACCGTGTTCGTGCCGACAAGGCAGGTGACCCTGCCCGAATCGTAAAAGGGCGGAGAGCCTCTCCGCTTGTGCTGGCCCACAACATTCGCGGGGCCGTCAGGGATTGGCGAGAAGCCTATTATGCCGGTGCAAGCGACACATCCCGCTATTTGCTCGATCACTGGTTTAACCGGAGTCACAGAAAGACAACTCCGGCGGGTGAGGAAATCGACTTTCAGTATTACTTCTGCCAGCGGGAAGCAATTGAGACGCTGATTTATCTGAGTGAAGTGCGCCAGCTCAACAGCCTCTCGTCACTCATTGCTGAATTCGGAGGGGCGGACAAAGAAATTGCCGCTCTCGGCATCACTGAAGAGGAAGACGCCTGGAGCCGATACGCTTTTAAGCTCGCTACTGGAGCGGGCAAAACAAAAGTGATGAGCCTTGCGATTGTCTGGAGCTATTTTCACTCGCTTCGCGAATCCGAATCTCAAATGGCGCGGCACTTTGTTCTTATCGCACCAGGCCTGACGGTCTATGAGCGCCTCAAAGACGATTTCCGTCCTGGAGATGGCCGTCCGGATATATTCGACAACGATCCGCTGATTCCACCAGAATGGCGGGGCGACTGGAACCTTTCTGTTGTACTCCAGGATGAGGCCGCTGGCGCTGCCACTGGAGGGGTGCTCTACCTTACGAACATTCACCGCCTGCATGATCCCGGCAAACGAACCCGGAAGGCTCAGTCAGAAACCTATACCTGGACAGGGCCGCCCGTTTCAAAGGCAACAGCACTCGATACCGTCGCCGCTTTGCGAGATCGAATCGGCAAACACCCTTGCGTGATGGTGATTAACGATGAAGCCCATCACGTCTGGGATCCAGATTCAGCTTGGAATGAGGCGATTCGGTTTATCCACGACAATAACCGGCAGCGCGGAGGGACAGGGCTTGTAAGTCAATTGGATTTCAGCGCCACTCCAAAGGATGACAAAGGACAGGTCTTCAAGCATGTTGTCTGCGACACACCGCTGGGCGAAGCCGTCGATGGTGGGATAGTCAAGACGCCTGTAATCGGCAGTGCCGATAAGCGGCTTGAAGAGCAGCCCGGCGAAGACGCCGCGTACATTTATGAGAAACATCTGCTATTGGGTTATGAGCGATGGAAGCTGAGCCGGGATGAATGGCAGAAGAGCGGCAAGAAGCCTCTGCTCTTCGTCATGTGCAACAGCACTAACGAAGCCGATCAAATCGCTAAACGCCTTAACACCGATGAGCTTTTCAAAGACCTCAATGGGAATACGATCAACCTGCATACGAATCTAAAGGGCAAGCTCAAAAAGTTAGGAAAAGGGGAGAGTGCGCGGTACGTTTTTGAAGAAAGCGAAAGTGACATTAGCGATGAAGACCTGAAGAAACTGCGCCAACTGAGCCGGGACCTCGATTCAGATACAAGCCCCTACAGGTGCATCGTTTCTGTGCTGATGCTTCGTGAGGGTTGGGATGTAAGAAATGTCACGACTGTTGTTCCTTTGCGCCCGTTAAGCTCACAGGCTGGCATCCTTCCAGAGCAAACCTTGGGCCGTGGTCTTCGGCGCATGACTCCGCCGGGCCAAGCTAATGAGATTGTGACCGTTATCGAACATCCGGCGTTTGCCAAACTCTATGCTAATGAACTAGCACAAGAAGGATTGCCCATCGAAGTGGTGGAGATCGACCGGATTCCGGCTACAACTATTTCGATCTACGCCGATAAAGCCAACAAGAATATCAATGAGCTTGAGATTGAAGTTCCGCGATTGAGCGGCGGCTACAGCATTCAAGCAACTATCAGCGGACTCACTCTCAAAGATGTTCGCAAGGAATTTGAGAAGTACAGGCCGCTCCCGCTTGGGGGCCTTGGCAATTCAGAGATTCAATATGAAGGCCGTCACCTCTTAACAAATGAAATCGTGGAACGGCTAAAGATTCACCTGCCATTGCTTGAGTCCGGTGTTGGGGCCGTCTCGTATTTCGTCAAGCAACTTGAGCAAATTTGCAAACTGCGCGGAACTCACGCGATACTTGCCCCGCTGATGCAGACATTCCTAGAAGAGATTCTTTTTGAGCGGAAGACAACGCTCTATGACCAAGCCCTGATTACCCGTCTTGCAGATTCAGATGTTGCAGAGCATATCCGGGCAGTTTTTGTACCGTTAATTCGCGCTCGCATTACAACATCGGAGAAGCGCTTGCCGTCGGCCACTCCAACAGCCCTCTCGTCATGGAAACCTTATCAGGTTACGCACAGTGAAAACCGGCCTGTGCGCCCGGCAAACCGGACCTTGTTCAATCTGGTTCCATGCAACCGTGAATTGGAACTTGCTGTGGCCGCATTTCTAGATGAAAGAGTCAAAGATGTGGCCGCGTTTGCTAAAAATGCGGGTCCGCAATGCCTCCGAATCGACTACTTGGCTTCAGGTGCGCGACTGGCCTTCTATACCCCAGACTTCTTTGTGCGCACAAAGGATGGGAACTGCTACCTGATCGAAACTAAAGGGCGGGAAGACAGGGACGTGCCGCGCAAGGCAAAGGCCGCTATAGCGTGGTGTGAGGCCGCGTCCACTCCAGAGTGTCACTGGAGGTATATTTACCTGCCCCAAGGTGTGTTCGAGCGACTCACCGGGGACACCGTAGCCGAATTGGCGCGGACGTGTGAGCCTTCACTTTTAACGCTCATCGAGAGCGAAGACGTATCGCTGCAAATGCCGCTCTTTGCCGCCGCTGCCGCTGCCGTAGCGGCAACGGAAGAGAAAGCCCCTGAGATTGCGGGAATAGTCGATGAGGCGACACTCCAAGCACTACCGCCGCGGTATCGCAAGGCCGTAGAGCAAGCGACAATGCTCTATCGTTTCTTTGAGAACAAAGAAGGCATGAACTATTCGCCGATCTTCACTGCGCTTTTGGGGTCTCTCGATGAAGCCGCCAAGGGACTAGTGGTCCGGCGGTTGCAACCGTTGATGCCCGTCAATGTTCCCGATCAAAAGCTCTGGTTCGATCCATACCTCCAAGATGCGGATCACCGGATGGTGTCTCATTACCAAAGAATGACAAACAACCTGAAGCGCACTCTTGTCTTCAATAACGGCATCATGCCGATGGGCTTGCTCCGTGACTGCATGGAGTATGCGCTCAACGACACAACGAAACTGGACGGTGTATTTCAGGCTGTGAAGACCAAATTCAAAGTTGCGGGTGGTCGCGATCTTCTTTCCGTTGTCACGAAAATCTATGATTTTCGCAACACTCGTGTTGCGCATCAGGAAAAGGAAATCAACGATCCGAAGGAAGCAGAGCGGAACCTGATTGGATGGATTAGCGGCCTTAGATCGTTGATCGAAGCGCAGTCATAACCAATGCATTATGCTGGCTGAGGTATATAGCCGAGACCGAAATATGCGGTGTACCTCAGACATCGAAAAGGTGCTCCGCTCACGTGGACGCTGCGGCCTGTCGCCTGAGACGGCCACCCTCAGAACCCCTCAAAGAACTGTTGCAGCTTCAGGCCAAGCGCCTGAGCGATTTTCTCCAGCGCCCTGACGCCGATTTCCTTATGCCCGTTCTCCAGCTCTGACAGATGCTCTCGCGTCAGTTCGGCGTGGTCCGCAAGCATGAGGGCAGGCAGGAATTCCTGGTCTCCCCTGTCCCAAAACTAGACTTGGGAGACCCGAATCGCAGCCCTACCCCAGGCAACAGATTCAAGCCCACATTTCCATTTTGAGCCTTAATTATGAAACCTTGGATCGTCGCCATCGTCAATATTCATAGGGGTGCAAACGCGGTGACGAGTAGGAGCAAAACAGCTCAGACTAGTGGCGATCAAGGTTCTACATTTGCTTCTGTTAAACATTTGATTCTAACGATTCGCCGCAGTTTCTCGGCGTAAAGAGTCACTGCAAATGTGGATGCGCCGATGCGAACGGCATCGGCGCGAATAGCATCGGTTCAATTTCAATGAAGGGAGATTCATGTCATGATGAAACTAAGTTCATTTCTTGTCTGCGCGGCGTTCAGTCTGACGGCCGCAAGTCTCATAGCACAACCGGGGCTTCAACCTGTAAACCTCGGAGCAGCGGCGCCGTTCGCGGTTCTGGGCGGGAGCGGGGTTACCAACGGCGGCGGCGCTACCACTATTACCGGGGATCTTGGGGTTTATCCAAACACTTTGTTCAGTGGGTTTCCGCCCGGAGTTGTGAATGGAAGTACATACATCGCCGACCAGACCGCAATGCAGGCGGAAGCCAGCTTGGGCGCCGCCATTAAGTACGCCTTGGGAGTGAAATGCCCAGCGCGGCAAAAAATACCTTGCGTGCTCCCAAAGGCTGAGTTAGGGGGGCTGACCCTCACCCCTGGCGTGTATAGTTACAGCGGCGTGGCTACCATATCGGGGAAAGTCTATCTGAGTGGCGACGGCGTCTATATCTTCCAGTTTGCGGGTGGATTGACCGTACTCCCTGGCGGCGAGGTTGTCCTGGAAAACGGCGCCACGCAGGCCGACATCTTTTGGGTAACCACTCAAGCTACGCTGGGCTCGACCGATGACTTCTATGGAAACATCTTGTCTAAAACCAGCGTTACGTTTACCGCGACGGGGAGCACAACGCTGTACGGCAGAGCGCTGGCGGAAACCCTCGTTACATTCGCTGCCACCGACGATGTCACGATACCAGTCGCACTCGAAAAAGGAAAGAAACCGAAGAAGTGATCGCCACGGAGGTGGGCTGGGTTAACGCAAAGGAGCTTCCTCCTCGGAAGCCCGGCACACCCTAAAACCACCCGCCCGATTCCGACTATCAGGTCCCACCAGACCTGATGGTTGGGATCGGGCGGGATGTTTGTTTCTACCTCTCCATTGCTTACTCTTGACAAGTTGCAAAAGCATCCCGCCTCCTCTGTCATTCGTACACACATCATGCGACAAATTCCTCCGAGGGAATGAGGACTTTGGGTGGCAACTCGTGGCTCGCAGCCTTATTACTTATCAGGCGCAGAATAACTGGCGCAGGCGCACCGCTAGAATCTTCTGCTCTCTCCACTTGTGCTTGCACTCGAAGTAAGCATCGACTCATGCTTGCTCCACGCCTGCGATGCTTGCGTCATTGCAAAGCCTTCTTCGGATCGTCAAGCGCCACAACGCAGCCGCATGCCTTCATACGGTTAAACAGCCCTTACAAGCCCCAAGGGCTGCGTCGTTGTACCGAATGAGTTAAAATCTCTTTGATTCGGCTAGGATCGCTCCCGAATGGGCAGGCTCTCCCGGCCTGCCCCGCCGATCTCTCTACTACCGGGATGCCACTCGGGAGGTGGCAATTGTCGAAACCGAAGGTAAGCAAGGCTCATGCGGGGAAATCCGAAGTGGACGGCACGGAAGATAATCCTCGGCCAGAAATTCGCTTTGTGCGTCTTGAGGACATCCCGATTGAAAATGCCTTCCACGAAAAAAGGATTTTTGAAAAGGGAGAGTTTGAGCGGAAACTCAACCCAAAGTATTTCCCCTGCACGGTAATTGTCTCGGACGAAGTGAGACGCGCACGAATCACCGAAGTCTTCAAACTCTGTTTTCAAGAAGCAGCGCCAAGCAAGCGCCTGAAGGTACTGCGGGACTTTGTCGCACATTTTCCGCACCTCGTTTTCGATGCCGATTGGATTAAAGAACTGTTCAGACGAGATTCTGCCGTTTCCAGCCTTTCAAATGACGACAAAAAGGAAATGTTTCGCGCATTAGCGAACGGATTTCGTAGTGCGGCCAGAGGGAATTCACGCGAGCCTGCTGTTCGGGAGTCATACCGGATATCCGGCGCTCGAATGGTTGAGCGCACAATTCAGGACCAAATATTGAAGTGGAATGAAGCCCTAGACAGACCCTTAAGCACTCCAGAGGAAATTGCAGTAAGGGCGACAGAAAAAGCCGACGAATTTGTCAAGACATATCCAATGGGCCTATACGATAAACAGCGATTGAAGAAGTTTCTTGAGAAGGGTCACTGCTACGAAGCGGCGGTTTTGATTACCTCTAAAGTGTTCGGTGTTCGGGAGCGCGACCTTGAATCAAGAACCGATTGACCGATCCCCATTCTCGAACCGCCAAGACTTCGGCTAAAGATTGACGGCTTGGCGGTAGTGATTTCAATTCTCGTTTGTTGTCTTCTATTCTCGTGCGCTGGATGATACCGGCGCCAGAAGGGAGCAACAAGCATGAACGAATTGGAAAACACACTTACTCCACTCAAGGCCGCAAAATATCTTGGAATCTCGGAAGCCGTGCTAAGGCTTTGGCGCTCAGAGGGCAAAGGGCCGCGCCATTTCCGGGCCGGAGAAAAACTGGTGCGCTATCGCCGCGCCGATCTCGATGCTTGGATAGAAGCCCGTCTGAGCGCTCCGGCGGCAGACATGGAGGCGCGGTGAGCGTTATGGCCACACAGCGAGCCACGGCCACCGTGCCTGTTCTACCGCCTGAGATAGGTGCAGCCGTAGCCCGTGGCTGGCGTTCGCTGCAGCTTACCCGAGAACAGATACGCGCCTACTTCGAGCGCCGCCACCCCGGCCAGCGAATCCCTCTCCACGAAAAGGTTGCCGTCCGATGCGCCTTCCACTCCGAGGACAATCCTTCCTGCACGCTCTTCCTGGACGGAAACGGGGGCTTCAACTGCCACGCCTGCGGTGCCAAAGGAAATCTCTTCCAGTTCGAGGTGAGGTTCTCCTCGTGCTCACTCGATCAGGCGAAAATCAACGTTGCCGAGATCACTGGCGCAACGCCGGTCCCGCGACGGGAAGGCGAAGTCAACCTCGGTCCCCCGGTGGCGATCTACGACTATCGGGACGAGAATGCGATAACTCTGTTCCAGAAGCGGCGCTACGAGCCGGAGACTGGCAAGAAGACCTTCCGCATCTTTCACCCGGCAGACAAGGGGTGGAAGCCGGGAATCGACGCCAAGGAACAAGAGAAGGCCCGGCGCATTCTCTACAACCTGCCCGATTTGGTGAAGGCAAATCTGGTGTTTTTCTGCGAGGGGGAGAAGGACTGCCAGAACGTGATGGACGCCAACCTCTTCGCCGAGAATGCCTTTTCCATGGCCGCAACGACGACCTTCGACGGCGCCTGGCAGCAGGGCCACTCCCCAAAGTGGCTAGACTCCTACGGCTCCTATTTCACCGGCAAGCAGGTAGTGATATTCGAAGACAACGACGAGCCTGGAAGAATCTACGCGGCGACGGCCGCGGCGGCAATCTCGAAGTATGCCCTTGCCGTCCGGGTCGTGTCGTTCCCCGAACTCCCCGAGGGGGGCGATGTGAGCGACTATCTTGCGGCAGGGCACACGACGCAGGAGCTTGAAAAGCGGGTGAAGGACGCGCCGAAGTGGATTCCGCCAGCCCAGACCCCGGCAGGCCACACCCCCGGCATTCCCGCCCCTGACCTGGTATGTCTTGCGGATGTGAAAGCCCTGCCGGTGCCTTGGCTGTGGAAGGGGTATTTTGCTTACGGGATGTTGGCGATGCTCTCCGGTGATCCATCTGCAGGCAAAACGTTCATCGCGCTCGCTATCGCTGCCGACCTGTCCAATGGCCGCGTCCCTGTGACCGGCGACCTGTGCGAGCCGGTAAATACGCTGTATCTCTCGCTTGAGAACTCTCCGGAACACGTTCTCCGTCCCCGCTTCGATGCGCTCGGGGGAAATGCCTCCCGCTTCCATCTTCTGAAAGGCAGCGTGCTAGGAGATGGTGAAGCCGCTATCAGGTCCGGCATCACCTTGAAAGATGTTGATTTGCTCGAAGCGGCGCTCGAACAAACCGGCGCAAGGCTGATCGTGGTTGACCCGATACAGTCCTACCTTGGCGCCGACGTAGATGCGCACCGCTCGAACGAAACGCGCCCCGTTATGGATGGCCTTAGCGCCTTGGCGGAAGCGCATGACGCATGTGTGCTGGTGGTACGCCATTTGAGTAAGGCATCCGGAGGGCGGGCGATCCATCGTGGGCTGGGAAGCATCGACCTAACCGGCGCTGTCCGCACGGAGATGATCGCAGGGAATGCAGCCGGAGACCCCAACAGTCGCGCCTTGGTGCAGATCAAGAACAACCTCGGACCCTTTGCGGACTCCCTTGCATACGAAATTGTCGGCGAGGAGATGGCGGCGCGGCTTGAATGGCGGGGCAAGTCACAGTTGACCGCCGATGACTTGCTGGCCCCGGACGCGGAAGCCGAGGGGCGGTCCGACATTGCCGAGGCTGTCGATTTCCTACGGGAGCAATTGTCTGGTGCCCCCAAGCTGCAAAGAGACTTGGAGGCAGGAAGCGGATTCCCCGCCCGCACATTACAGCGCGCTGGCCAAAGAATTGGCGTCAAACGCAACCGCGACGGCGAAGGCGGTCCGTGGCTTTGGAGCCTGAAATGACCGTAGACGACAAGAAAGCGCATAGGCGACAACCCCGTATGCTGACCCCTATGCAATAAACTGTCGCCTATGCTCTTCGGCTGCCGGAGCGGGAATTGCTAATTCGACCAAATCTTCTCTTGCTTAAACCAAGCACGATAGGTATTATTGCTGCATGAAATGTCCAATCCACAAAGCCGAGCTTATCTGCTATTGCCCGGTGTGCCGGGGGGCGGTGAAGAGCGAACGCAAGGCGGCAACGTCCCGAGCGAATGGCAAGCTGGGCGGACGGCCAAAGGGCAGCAAGAACAAACCGAAGTCTCAACCGAAGGGGAAGTGAGGCGCATCAATGCTCTACAAACGCGGCAAAGTCTACTGGTATAACTTCCGGTGGTCCATCAAACAGGCAGACGGGACGGTGGAGAGCTTCCGCATCCGGCAGACTGCCAAGACACAGAACAGAAACGCGGCAAAGGACGTGGAAGAGGAACATCGGCGGGCGCTGAGGCTGGGCGAGATTCACCCGAATGATCCGTGGCCGAAGGCGGCAACGATTGGCCCGCCGATCTTCCGAGCATTCGCCAAAGAATTCCTGCAATACGTCAAGACGAACACAAAGCCGGGAACGCATACGTTTTACAGCGTATGCCTGGACAGGCTGCTTACCTTCGCCGCGATTGCAGATGCCCCGCTGGACGCGATTACAGGCGAAACAGTGAGCCGCTACGCACGGCACAGGCAAGAAGTACCGGAGAATTCCGTTGTGACCGTGAACGGCGATCTGCGCACGTTGCGGCGGATTCTGCATCTGGCGGTGGAGTGGGGCAGATTGGACCGTGTGCCCACCATTCACGAATTGCCGCAGTCCAAAGGCCGGGACCGCGTGTTGAGTTTTGCGGAAGAGGCAAAGTATCTGGCGAAGGCTTCCGACAATCTGCGGGACGCTGCGATTCTGGCAGTCGATACCGGGTTGCGCCCCAACAGTGAACTGTTCCCGCTGAAATGGGCTGATGTGGATTTGACCGCCCGCGCAGAATGCCCGCTTGGAGTGCTCCACGTTCGTCAAGGCAAGACGGACAGCGCACAGCGTAGCCTTCCCCTCACTCCACGGGCGGCAGAGGTTCTACAGAGGCGCAAGAGAGCGGCAGAGGCGAAGGATTCGGCCTTTGTATTTGCCGGGGTGGGAATTTCCGGGCACATCACATCCATGCAACACCCGCACAAGGCTGCGATAGAGGCTGCTGGTCTGGACACGTTCGAGTTCTACTGTTGGCGGCACACGTTCGGAACCCGCGCCGCGCAATCCGGCATGGACCGTTTCACGCTGGCCCGGCTCATGGGGCATAGTTCGCCATCCGTGGCTGCCCGGTATTACATCCACGTCACAGAGACACACGTTGCCGCCGGATTCGAGAAGTTTGTGGAGTACCAGACGCGCAATGTTGCAGAGGGATTCGCAGCTGCGTTCCCACAGGCTAGTCAAGCGGTCCAATAGGCAGGTCAACCTTGAGCCTGTCCGCGCCTCTGAGTCGCAAAGCCATGCTAGATTTGACATGAGCGAGGGCTGAGGCGATGCCACGATATAAGTTCGGCTATACGATCGAAACACCATTGCGGGGTGAACGCGATGTAACCTTCACGCATGGCGCGTTCGAAGTGACTTTGAACTTCTCGCGCCCGCTCGATCCGGACCACATTTCGGGATATGCGGTTACCGAAGGGCGCAACTGGACAGAGGCAAACGCCATTGCCATGGAGGATGCCTTTGGCCCGGTGTTGGACATGCTTTCATCGCACAGGAAGGCTCCGGCGATGGTGCAAGACCTCTTGAGCGCTGTCAAAGCCGAAACGGGCACCACGCGTAGGGCAGTTTTGTTTGACATCCATAAGGAAATCCAGCCGGTTGGAGTCGATGATCTCGCTTTTCAAGAAGTACAAGATGCGCTCAATCGAAACGGGGCGGACCGCCCCGCACTACGGTGGCTGCGATACTCATACCGTGCCATCCCTGCGCTTGAACGGTTCGTCTTTGCTTGGCTAGCATTCGAGAACTTCTGCGGAGTTCAGTCAGTGATTCCAACCTGCCCGCATTGCGACGGAAAGTTGCGTGCATTTCCCTCGACGGATCGTAACGAGGCTTTTCGGATTCTCCAGTCGCGGGAGCCGCAGTTGGCAAGGACCGAGTTCGACCAGCTATTCAAAGACTGGTGGTCGGAATTGCGCAGTGCAGTCTTCCACGGAGGATGCCGCCTGGACACTGCACTCCGCCAAAGAATGCTCAACGCAATCGAGCGGTTCCGTCCGGCAGTGGAAAACTTGGTGCAGCAAGAGGCTGGCTTTCGGAGGGCGTATCCGGGGACCAGATCAAATGATGGCTTATTCCAAATGTTCTACAGACACTTCGTTGAATTTGAGTGCGACCCGAATGAAGGTGAGTTTGCTGATGCACCACAACCACCGACACGCCCCGGTGACATCTCGACGCTACGTGTATCTGATGGAATGAACTTGCTGCCTTTTGAAGAGGCCGAGAACTGGTAATCGAGGTTGGTCGGTTTTTGGTGAGAAAGCGACATCTGTCCTGCGGGATCATCGAAAGTGGTACACAAGGCGGTACACAGTTTGGTCATAATTGACTGTAAACGATTGAATCCATTAACTAGGCTGCTAGATTCTCAATCTTAAAACCCGGGTTCGATTCCCGGTAGCGCTACCAAATTCCTCTCATTTCTTCGCAAAATCCCTCCTCTTT
>CAAGKR010160009.1_pt1 | contig 19328 bp, 19 predicted proteins | sample 2556971 | NCBI WGS metagenome assembly CAAGKR01 (sample SAMEA5207829, study PRJEB30636) | soil metagenome | biome: forest; feature: boreal; material: soil | place: USA | collected 2011-09 | depth 1 m | reverse complement strand
TTCGACAGCGCATAAGGATATTGCGGGTCGATTGGGTGATCTTCGCGCGTCGGGGTCGAGGCCACGCCATAACAAGATGACGATGCCGCATAAACAAATTTACGCGTCTTCGCATGACGAGCGCACTCCAACATGCGGACCGTGCCCTGGACGTTTACATCCATGTATTCGGACGGCGTCTCGATCGAAGGAACGATGTCGCCGATCCCGGCGAAGTGGAAGACGTAAGTAGAACCTTCGAAAATTGCGGATGAAGGCTCCAGTCGACGTATGTCTTCCCAATAACAAGTCAGGTTATTGTTACCCCGATGGTGGTCGAGGTTCGACTTATGACCACCAACAAGGTTGTCGACGACTCTAACCTCGAACCCGTGATCCAGCAGCAGATCCACCATGTGGCTGCCGATAAATCCCGCTCCGCCAGTGACTACCGCGCGGAGCACGATCAAGCAGCCTTGAGTTTCTTGAGGGTGCGGACATTGTAGTAACGATCGCTGGTAAACGAGTCCGTAATCTTGCCCTCTCGGAACGCGCGGCACAGGTCGTGAACCGCTTCTTCGATGGTATGTTTGGGTGTAAAGCCAAGTATCTTGCGGATTTTGTCGGAGTTAATGTGATAAGATCGATTATCATCGCTTGGCGTCGTCACGATTTCGATCGGAGCCTTTTCCGTAAATTCTTGCTCGACAACCTTTTTGACCAAATGAGCGATGTCCATAATGGTCATGTTCTGATAGCCGCAGTTGAATATCTGATTAGCGATTTTTTCAGTTGGCGCGGTTAGCAGCAGTTTGCAAAGGTCGACATAATCTTGAATATGCAAATTCGGCCGCAACTGCGAGCCGCCAAACACCGTGATCTTGTTATTGGTGACGGCGTGGTTGGTGAGAATATTGACCGAGAGGTCGAGCCGCAAACGTGGCGCGAATCCGCAGACAGTCGCTGGCCTGAAAGCAACTCCGGTAAAGTCCACATCGGTGTGTTTGAAGAGTAGGGGCTCGCACATGCCTTTATACTTATTGTAAAGCGTCAACGGCACCAGCGGGTGGTCTTCCGTAACGTCGGGCTTATCTGAAACGCCGTAGACTGAGCTGGATGAAGCATATGCAAATCTCTTAACGCCAGCCTTTTTCGCCGCAATGACCATCGGCTCAAAGGCGTCGAGATTGACCGTTGTGCTCAGTCGTTCATCAAGCTCAAAGCTTGCATCATTGGAAATGCACGCGAGGCTGAGCACGGCATCCTGGCCTTTCATAGCCTCCCCGAGCTTGCTCATGTCTCGAATATCGCCCTGGATAGTCCTAAGCCGCGGGTTATCCTTGGGGAGAAATGAATCTCCGAAATACAAGATGTCAAAGACGGTGACATTGTAGCCAGCGTCCAGGAGCTGCGGGGTGAGCAGACTGCCGCAATAGCCGGCGCCGCCGGTAACCAGGATGTTCTTAAACATGTTGTCCTTCACTTAGCTCGTATTGGAATTATGCTGCGACATTCGCCGTTTTGATTGAATAGCCCGCGGCAACGGCGTCCTTTCTGAACATTTTGACTGTGTCGAGCGAGTACTCTTCCAGATTCCTGCCGACCAAAGCTAGTTTAGTGAGCACGTCATTTGTCACGGTGATAATGTGACAGCCTATTTCGTCCGCCTGAATAATATTGAGCAGCTCGCGTGGACTCGCCCACAGCAATTCCGCCTTGGGATGGGATTTCAAGTTGTCGAGGCATTCCTTCATCAGCGGAATGGGATCGCGGCCCGTATCCGCTACCCGTCCGGCGAATACTGAGACGATGGCCGGAACTTTTGGATTGAGGCACGCTACGACCTTCTTAACCTGGCTCGGTGTCATTATGGCGGTGACATTGACGACGATCCCGGCATCGGTAAGTTCCTTGATAACGGGACCACAGAAAGTGCCTCCGGTATTGGTGACTGGAATTTTGACGTTCGTATTTCGACCCCAAGATGCGATTTGATGTCCTTGGGCAGCCATGCCCGCGAGATCGTCGGCGAAAACTTCGAAAGAGATCGGCCGGTCGGGAATGGCGGCGAGGACTTTGTGCGCAAATTCCACGTAATCCGAGATGCCCGCCTTGCGCATAAGAGTTGGGTTGGTTGTAAAACCTTTAATTTGCCGGTTACTCGCTAGTTGCATCATCTGGTTGAAGTCTGCGCCGTCCGCGAAGATCTTAATCTTGAGGTTGCTCATGGTTCTCTCCGATCCAGTAATTAGTGAAACGTCGTCAAGATAATGTCAGCTGCCTGATTGAACGACGAAACGACGAAATCCGGTTGTTCCGGACGCCGGTCGCGGTAGTTGAGATCGATGAAGATGCTTTTGCATCCCGCCGCCTTTGCGGCCTCCACATCGCTCCATCGGTCACCGACCATGATGCTGCGATGGCAGTCAAGACCCAACCGTTCCGCTGCTCTCAGCAACAGGCCAGGTTTGGGCTTCCGACAATCACAATTGTCATTGTTATTATGATAGCAAACTTCGATGGCATCGACTGGCACCGCAGCACGCAATTTCTGGTGCATTTGTTCAACAATCGACCGATCGACGAGCCCGTTGCCGACATCTGGCTGGTTGGTGACCACAACGAGCTTGTACCCGGCATCTTTGAGCCGGCGGGCACTATCTGCAGCTCCGTCGTAAATATGGAAGGCCTCTAGGGTTCGTGGCGCGAATGATCGTCCGTCACGAAACTCTGGAACGACAAGCACTCCGTCCCGATCGAGAAATACCGCCCGCTCCGCCATGTCCGAGCTCACCATTTGGTCTTACGGACCTGAAGGTCGGGGTGTGAGACCAAACAATGCCAAACGATTGCCTGCATGCCCTCTGAAAGCGGTGTGATACGGGCAGCATTTACCTCTGGAATAACCACAACGACATCGCCTTGCTTTGCAGTGTAGCCGGTGGCTCGACCGACAATGCCAAATACCTTTGCTCCATGGACCTTTGCAAGATCAATGGCGCGTACAAGATTAACGCTGACGTTGCGCTCCGTATCGCCTCCGCCCACAGAGTAGATTAGCAAGGCGTCCTTGCCAGAAAAGCGGCTCACCTCGAGCCAGCCCGTGAAGATCGTATCGAATCCTTCGTCATTTGTTCGAGCGGTCAACTCGGATACGTTGTCGACCGGAGTGTAGGCCTCGATGCCGCAAAGCTTACGAAAATCGTTTACTGCGTGGCTGCAATTGCCCGCGCTGCCACCGATCCCGAGCAAGAACAATCGACCACCACGCTCACGAAGCGCGACGAGCTCGCGAGCGAGCTTCTCAACGGTTTCAATGTCGACAGAGGCGCAAATATTTTGGACCTCGGTTAAAAAGTCACGAGTATGTGTCGTCATTTGAGTTTCCTCAGTATTTCAGTCGATGGTGACGCCCGTTGAACGCTTAGTTTTGCCGGAACGATGAGCGCAGCCCTTAAGACAAAAACTGCTTTAGGCAAAGGGGCCTGTTCTATAGGATCGCAAAATGTCAGCGACGGCCGTTTAAGAAGAAACATGCGCCACTGCTACTTGCCCATTCCCTCGTGACACTAGATGAATCGTTCCGGCCGCCGCGAGTACTATAAGGAACGGCTCAAGCGGAAGCCGGTAGCGTAGGGAACCGGGAAAGATCATATGGATGGCAGTCAGATAAGTTCCGAACAGTAGTAGTGGTGTGATTCTTCTCAAATGTTCGCGGCCACACAGAATCAAAAACACGATTGCCATCAAAAGCACGGGCACGAAACTACAGAGCGAAATAATGATATAACCGAAGCTGTTGTATTTTTCAGTGTGCGGCCATGGATACCAGAAGCGTTGAAATCTAACGAGCGCCTGCATAAAAAAATGTTTCGGATTGTCTTTGATATACGCGAACGCCGCATTTCGTAACGCCCTGTCGCGCGCAATCGGGTCGTTAATCTGGTTGAAGGCTGCTGTGGCCGCCTTCAAATTGGTATCGAGACCGCCGCTTTTGTTCAGAGGATCGTTCGCAGCAAAAAGAGCGAGGCCTCCGCCGAGATTAAGCCGCACAAAACTTCCGTAGGCATTGTAGTTGTGCAGCCACCAAGGCGCCATCAACAGGCAATATATCATTGCGTAGGCCATCAGTTTTGTAAGCGCGGCCGCGATCGAAAGTCTCTGAATCACCACCGCAAAAAAGAGCACCAAGATTGGCGCGAGTGGATCAAAAATTGGCCGTGTCAATATAGCGAGTACAGAAAATACCGCGGCGGCAACAAACATGTTCCGATACCAACAGACATATGCTGCGATAATCAAAACCATGAATAGCGTTTCCGTCAGGCCGACGACGGAATAGAAGATGAAATATGGATAGATTGCTGTCAGGGCCGCAGCCAAAAGGGCGGTACGCTTATCGGCAAAGATAAGGCTGCTTAGTTCGTAAACGAGCCAAATCAGTGTCGTCGATAAGCTAATATCTAGAAGCCGCTGCGTCCAGCCAGGGCCGGTGACCGCGATTAGGGCGGGATAAAGGGGCATATGATATGGGGTGCCCATTTGGCCGATAGCCCACAAAGAGTGTCCGGCCTCGCGGTATGCGATCGCGTCGCCTAAGACCGCACTTTGATCGGGAAGGATGAGAGCGATAACGATACGCAGTGCAAAGCCAATCGTAAGTATTGCAGGCATTGCAATGCGCACGTCCGTGATCCGTGCAATTTGCGTCGGACTTAATATTTTTTGCCTGCTTGTAATCGTCGGATTCCAGGTTCGATTGTTTAGCCGCGAACTGTCTTTTAGATTGTGGGCCAACGGCACCTTTCTATAGCTACCGCAGAACGGGTGAAATTGATTAGCCGTTCACACCGAAATTTGCCGGAGTGCGGCGACAATTAGGCTGCAGCTACCGCATCAGAGTCGAGTAGTACTCGTACTTTACGACCCAGAAGATCGAGCAGGATCGCAACGCGTTCATTGTCCGAGATGCCGTCGCAAATACCCGGCTGACGCGCAAACGGCCCGCCGAGGACGACGACGGAATCCCCGGGCTTAAACAGATTTTGGCCAGCAACCTGGATAAAGCCGTCGGCGTCCTCTTGACTTCGAAGGGCTTCAATCACTCCAATAGGAAGTGGGGCCGGTTGATCTCCGAAACATACGATATCGGCCACTCCGACTGTCGAGCGAATTGACCGCCAACCGGTGATCGACAGATTCAAATTCACAAAGAGATAACGGGGAAAGAACGGCCTGACGACTTGTACGCTTTTGCGCGCGTGGCGAATTTTCTTCGTGTATAGCGGAAGATAGACTTGATAGTTCTGCCGCTTAAGATGACTCAGCGCCTTGTGTTCTTCGCGCGCACGCGTGTGAGTCGCATACCAATGTGATCCGTTTGCTGTGGTCATTTTTGGGGTCTCCCTTTTCGGGAGCCCGCTGGCTGGCTAGAGCCGGCCACCATATTCGCAAGTACCGACGGCATATAAACCCGCTTGGCACCGAAAACGCCGACGGCGCTCGCATAGAGCGATTGTGGTTCGGAAAGGCCCGTAATCAAAACGGCATCGACGCTATTGGCTGCGGCTGAGATTTGCGCAATCACCGGAATTCCGAGCAGCCGTGGCTTTGAAATGCTGTTGTCGATAACTGCGACGATTTCAACGTCGAGTTCGGTTGCGACGATGACAGCGATTTCAGCGAGTTCGCTGGCGCCGACCAAACCAATACGTTTGTGGCCGGCGACTGCCGCGCTTGTCAGCGTCGCCTCGCATGAGGCGCGGGCACGGCGAAAAAAATCGAATGAATGGACAAAATAGCTGGCGATGAGTTGCGACTTTTCCAGAAATCCCTTTGGAGTAAGATAATAGCCGTAACGGCGCGATGGAATTTGCTGAACCTTGATCAGCCCCTTGTTGATGCAGCGCTTGACGTAGGTGTTGACCAAGCCAACCGCGATTCCAAGTTCACGCGACAGGCTGCGTTGCGTAACGTCACCGCGCTCGACCGCATCGAGGAGGCCGAGGATGATCACCTGTTCGGAAGTTTTGTCGCGATTTGAAGCCATACCAAAGGGTCCGCCGGATACGCTGTGAATGAAGCGATCGCTGAGCACCAGCGTTCACAAGATGAACGTAATCTGTTCACCGCGTGAACGTCAAGCTCATGTCTAGGCTGCTTGTGGTCGCGGTTAAGATGAAAAGACTATAATAATCAGCATGTTAATCGATCGGAGTATTCCGCGCTTAGGGAGCGCTTGCGCGTATCCACAGTATAATACACCACACGGGCACATGGGGTTTTGCCTTCGACAAAGAGAGGCGAATTGGTTGCCGTGCAGCGTGCCGGACGGCACAGGTGCCGGGTGTAAATTCGTCAATCTAGGCTACATTCCCCGACGACATGCGAAATTCTGGGCAGTTGGGGCCGGTCTTGGCCTACCTCGTCACAGAGGACTGGTATTTTTTATCGCATCGATTGCCAATGGCGATCGCGGCTAAGCGCGCCGGATATGAAGTCCACGTCGCGACTCATGTGAATAGCCACGCGGCGGAAATTGAACAGCATGGCTTCCATTTGCATCCGCTGTCATGGCGACGCGGAAGTTTGAATCCGATCCGCCTGTTTTCAATTGTTCGCGAAATTCGTAAAGTTTATCGTCGTTGCTCTCCGGATATTGTGCATCATGTTGCACTTCAACCGGCGATTATCGGCTCATTTGCAGCGATCGGATTGCCGATTATCCGTCTCAACGCGCTCGCCGGCCTCGGATTTGGGTTTACGTCGACGAGCATCAAGGCGCGCATTATCCGTCCGGTGCTTACTCTGTTGCTTCGCATGCTGCTCAAGAGCCCGACGGCTGCGGTGCTAGTCCAGAATTCCGATGACCGTGCGGCCGCTGTTGCGCTCGGTTTAGGTGCGGAACACATATTCTTAATTCAAGGCTCTGGAGTCGACACCGAACTCTTGCTGCCCAGTTCGGAGCCGGCTGGGCCGATCACCATGGCCTTCGTCGGACGGCTGCTCGACGATAAAGGCATTCGCACGCTTATCGCGGCCCACGAAATTCTCGTTCGAAGCGGCGAAACAATACGTCTTCTCATTGGCGGCGAAGCCGATCCGGCTAACCCGGCATCAATTCCACAGGCGGAAATCGAGGGCTGGAAACAGCTTCCCGGTGTTGAGGTCCTCGGCCACGTCGGGGATATCGCAAAAATTTGGGCGTCAGCGCATATCGCCGTGCTTGCGTCTCGGCGCGAGGGGTTGCCGAAAAGCCTCTTGGAAGCGGCCGCATGCGGGCGTCCGATCATCGCGACCGATGTTCCCGGATGTCGCGTCATTGCGCGACATAATGTAAACGCGTTACTAGTCCGGCCGGACGACCCGGCGGCGCTCGCGACCGCGATCAAGCGGCTTGCTGATGACCGAGAGCTGCGGCAGCGTTTTGGCATTGCTGGGCGGAAGATGGTCGAAGAAGAATTTTCTAGCCTGCGTGTCGGCCATGAAATTGTTACGCTTTATGATCGGCTGCTCAGCGAGGCTGGCGCAATATTGCCGTCGCGACAGTGATTGAACGAGCGCATCGGCTAGGAAGGATAACGCGTTGCAGCACGGACGTAAATTAGCAGTGATTGGGCTCGGTTATGTTGGCCTGCCAGTTGCCGTTGCCTTTGCGCGCTCGGGCGCTCCAGTCGTCGGCTTTGATATCGATCGCAAGCGCATCGACGAACTGCGCTCTGGCTACGACCGGACGCGCGAAGTCGAGCCGGACGAACTCTCCCATCCTTCACTTTCCTACGAAAGCGATCCGGCAAAACTTGCAGCGGGCAATTTTTTCATCGTGACCGTGCCTACTCCGATTGACGAAGAAAATCGACCTGATCTGGGCGCCATTTTGGCTGCATCGAGGACTGTTGGGGCGGTGCTTAAGCGCGGTGACATCGTCGTCTATGAATCGACTGTGTATCCCGGCGCAGTCGAAGAGGAATGCGTGCCGGCTTTGGAAAAGGCCTCCGGCCTTGGCGCCGGCCGCGATTTTACCGTCGGCTATTCTCCCGAGCGTATCAATCCTGGCGATAAGAAGCATCGGTTCGAGACGATCGTGAAGGTGGTCTCGGCGCAGGACCAACGCACCCTCGATATTGTCGCCGATGTGTACGGCTCAGTCGTGACGGCTGGAATCCATCGCGCCCCGTCGATCAAGGTTGCCGAAGCCGCCAAAGTGATCGAGAACACGCAGCGTGACCTCAATATCGCCTTCATGAACGAGCTTTCAGCGATTTTTGAGCAGCTCGGAATCGATACTGGCGATGTGCTCGCAGCAGCTGCAACAAAATGGAATTTTCATAGGTTCGAGCCCGGACTTGTCGGCGGTCACTGTATAGGCGTCGATCCATACTATCTGACGTATCGCGCCGAAAAAGCGGGCTATCATCCCGAAATCATTCTGGCGGGGCGGCGCATTAATGACGAAATGGGCGAGCGCGTCGCGCGAGAGTGCATGCGGGCTTTGCTTGCGCGCGGCTGCAGCAAACCGATCGTGACAATTCTTGGCATGACATTCAAAGAGAACGTTCCCGATATTCGAAATACCAAGGTGATTGATATAGTGCGTGAGCTGAATCGTGACGACGTCGCGGTGCAAGTGCATGACCCGGTCGCATTGCCTGATGAGACAGCGCATGCATATGGCATTACATTGACGCCATTCAAAGAGCTACAGCAGGCAGATGCGGTGATTGTTGCCGTTGCGCATAAGGACTATGTGACGGGCGGATGGCCAATGATCAGTAAGTTGCTCAAGGGAGGGCAGGGCGTCGTGCTCGACGTCAAGTCGAAGCTTGATCGCTTGCAAAAGCCCGAAGGAGTAGATCTGTGGCGCCTATAGGATTTTGCCAAACTGTAAATGTCTGGAATTATGCCAATGGCTGATGGTTCTATCCTGGTCACCGGGGCGGCCGGCTTCATCGGCTATCATGTTGCCCGGCGACTCTTGGAAAATGGCCGCAAAGTTGTCGGGCTAGATAATTTGAACGCCTACTACGACCCGAAGCTCAAAGATGCCCGGCTTATCGAGCTAAAAAAATTTAACGGCTTTCAATTTGTTAAGCTCGATCTTGCCGACCGCGCCGGAATGGCTGATTTGTTTGCCCAGCATCGTTTTCCGTTCGTGGTGCATCTCGCCGCGCAGGCCGGCGTACGGCACTCGCTGGTCGACCCGCACGCTTATGTGGACTCAAACCTTGCCGGCTTTACTAACATTCTTGAGGGTTGCCGGCACAATGGCTGCCGCCATCTGCTGTTTGCGTCTTCTTCTTCAGTCTATGGCTCGAATACCCATATGCCGTTTTCGGTTCACGACAATGTCGACCATCCGTTAAGCCTCTACGGTGCCTCGAAAAAGGCAAACGAACTAATGGCGCATTCCTATGCGCACTTATTCCAGTTGCCGACGACAGGACTGCGCTTTTTCACGGTCTACGGGCCGTGGGGCCGTCCCGATATGGCGATGTGGTTGTTTGCTTCCGCGATCATGGCCGGCCAGCCGATCAAGCTTTTCAACCACGGCAATATGCGGCGTGATTTCACCTATGTTGACGATGTGGTGGAGGCGATCGTGCGGCTCGTCGATCGCGTGCCCTCGGGCAATCCAAAATGGTCGAGTGACACGCCCGACCCCGGTTCAAGTTCGGCGCCGTGGCGTGTCTACAACATCGGCAATAACAACCCGGTCGAACTGTTGGAAGTTGTCCGTCTGCTTGAAGAAAAAATCGGCATGAAAGCAAAGCGTGAGCTATTGCCGATGCAGCCCGGCGATGTCCCGGCGACATACGCGGATGTTGACGACCTCATGCGGGAGGTCGATTTCAAGCCGGCAACGCCGATCGCCACGGGTATTGCTCAATTCATAGACTGGTATCACACCTACCATCGCCTTCGATGATGCGCGTGACGGAATACATTCGATGACAGACAAGATTGCATTGATCACCGGCATTACCGGCCAGGATGGCGCCTATCTGGCGGAATTATTGCTCGCCAAGGGCTACGCGGTCCACGGCGTCAAAACTCAAAGTCAAACTCTTCACCGACGGCGCCGACAAGACACAGATCGTGGTGATGGCCAAGCAGTCCTGGATTGCCGGGTTTACGACAAACCCGTCGCTGCTGAAAATGGCCGGGGGCAATGTGGAGATTATCTGGGCATCAACGCGTGAAGTCTTCAATGTGGTGGAGGCTGACGCCATGGGCTGCCACATTAGTACGGCGCCTGCCGATGTGCTCAAAAAGCTTCCCGTGCTTGGCACCAGGACGGTGGCGGAACTCTCGCTTGGCGCGGTCAAATCGTTTCGCGAAGACGCTATTGCCGCAGGCCTGAAGCTCGCGGTACCAGCCTCGCAGGCCCGCCGCGACGGCCATTTCGGGGACCAATTTAAGCATAGCTATTACTTGTAACGCATTGAATCAAAACGTGTTCACCCCGTTTCCCCGGGGTGGTCGCCAGCCGCCCCCGCCCATGCTAGGGGATGGCGGGGCGCGATTGGTGCGATCAGGGGAAACAATCAAGCGATGACGCAGGCTTCCGTACCGAGCGCGGAGCGACCGTTGCGTGTGGGTGTCGTCGGCGTTGGTGTTATGGGCAGCAATCACGCGCGTGTGTTCGCCGGCTTGCCGGGCGTCGAGCTCGTCGGTGTCGCCGATCCCGACCGTAAGCAAGCCGATTTCGTCGCTCGCACCTTGAGCTGCGCCGCTTTTGCCGATGTCGGCGAATTGCTCGACAAGAAAATCGATGCGATCACCATCGCTGTCCCAACCCATCTCCACCGCGATATCGCGCTCGTCTGCATCGCGCGCGGCGTCCACGTCATGGTGGAAAAGCCGATCGCTTCCTCGGTTGAAGAGGGCAATGAGATTATCAATGCCGCGCGCCGCGCCGGTCTCACTTTGATGGTCGGTCACGTCGAGCGGTTCAATCCGGCGGTCGAGGCGATCAAGGATGCGATCTGCAACGAAGACATTCTCTCGATCGCCATCACCCGTGTCGGACCGTTTCCGCCGCGCATGTCGAATGTCGGCGTGGTGATCGATCTCGCAGTGCACGACATCGATCTGATCCGCTGGTTCACCGATTCCGACATTGTCGAAGTGCAGCCGCAGCTTTCCAGCGCGGTCGCCGAGCGTGAGGACATTGCGCTCCTGCAATTCCGCACTGCGTCGGGCGTGCTCGCCCACATCAACACCAACTGGCTCACGCCGTTCAAGGCGCGCAATGTCACCGTCGCCACGCGCGGCAAATACGTCATGGGCGATCTGCTCACGCGTCAGGTTACGGAATGTTCCGGCTTCCAGCCAGACGGCAGCTATTCCATGCGGCATCTTTCGGTCGGCCACGCCGAGCCGCTGCGCGCGGAGCTGCTCGCATTCATGCTAGCGGTGCGTTCTGGCGCGGAGCCCGCGGTTACCGGCGAAGAGGGCGTTGCGAGCCTCGAAATCGCTATTCGCTGCCTTGATGCTCGCCCCTCTACAATTGCTTCCGTGCAACGGAAAGGCCCGCGCGTAGTCGCCGGCTAATCGGACGCGGATCGCATAATTCCGGACGTTTTGATGAATCTGAGAACCGATCTCTTGTCTATTCCATTTATCGATCTCGCCGCCCAGCGCCGCCGGCTTGGGCCGGCCATCGATGCGGCAGTTGCCCGCGTATTCAGCCATTGCCAATTTATTCTTGGACCGGAAGTACGCCTCTTGGAGGCCGAGCTTGCGGCATTTTGCGGCGCCAAGCATGTCGTCACCTGCGCCAGCGGTACCGACGCGCTGGTGCTTGTGCTGCGGGCGAGGGGCATCGGGCCGGGCGATGCGGTCATCTGTCCGTCCTTCACGTTTTGCGCGACTGCGGAAGTTGCGGCCCTGGTCGGCGCGACGCCGGTATTCGTCGACGTCGACGCGGGCACATTCAATATCGACGCGAATGGCATCGCGGGCGCGATTGAGACCGCGAAAGGCTTAGGGCTGACGCCCAAGGCGGTGATCCCGGTTGATCTATTTGGATTGGCTGCCGATCACGTTGCTGTTGCGTCCGCTGCCAAGGCGGAAGGGCTGTTCATCCTCGACGATGCCGCGCAGGGCTTCGGGGCGTCATTCAATAACCGTAGGCTTGGCACTTTCGGCCATGCCACCGCTACCAGTTTCTTTCCGGCGAAGCCCCTTGGCTGCTACGGCGACGGCGGTGCCGTAATGACAGACGATGCCGAAATGGCCGATATCTTGCGCAGCCTGCGCATGCACGGCCACGGCAGCGACAAATATGACAACATCCGCATCGGTCTGGCCTCGCGCCTCGACACGGTGCAAGCGGCGATCCTCATCGAAAAGCTAAAGATTTTTCCGGATGAAATTGCGGCACGCGACAAAGTCGCCCGCCGCTACAGTGAAGCGCTGGCCGATGTTGCGATAACGCCAACGGTGCCGGCGGGTTCGACCTCGGTCTGGGCGCAATACACCATCCGCCTGAAAGCAGGCCGCCGCGATGCCTTCGCCGCGGTGCTAAAGGCGGAAGGCATCCCGACCGCGATTTATTATCCAATCCCGCTACACCTCCAGCAGGCTTACAAGCATTATCCGGTCGGCAAGGGCGGCGTTGCGGTGAGTACCCGGCTGGCCGCGGAAGTGATCAGTCTGCCAATGCATCCTTATCTCGATCCCGGGACCCAGGACCGCATTATTGATGCGACTCGCCGCGCCCTCTTGGCGTAATGTCCATCGCCGTCAATGGTGCAGCGTGGATACTAAATAAGCTTGGTTAGAGATGTGCGAAGTGGCGCACCTTCTCGTTTTTCACCTTTGATCCGCGGCGGCTTCGCGAATGTCGCGACTGATATCATTCAGGCTCGCGGAGGATTCATAACAACCGTATTTGGTGATCGGCGCAGGAACGTCGTGGCGAAAGCGTAGAAGAACCAGCGTAGATAAGCCGGTATCCATTGCAGCACCTTGAATTGGCTCGCACCATGTTGGCGCTCAAACCAAACAGCCGGCACCTCTCCGATACGCCAACCTAGGCGGTGCAGCTTCACCAGCAACTCGATACTGTAACAGAATCCGATGTTCGACTCGATTGGGATCCAGTCGATTACACGACGAGAAAACAGACGAAACCCGCTGGTGGAGTCGAAGGTTGGTACAAGGGCAACGCGATGGAGAGCAAATGCTGCGGAGCGCACAAGCACGGCCTTAAGCCACGGGCAACCTTCCATCTTGCCACCGGGCATGAAACGGCTGGCGCAGACGATGTCGCATCCTCCACGCGCCGCCGCCACCATCGAGTCGAGCCTGGCCGCATTGAAATCATCGTCGGCAGGGAGCACCAGAACAAATGGGGCTGTGCTTACCGTAAAACCTGTCAATACTGCGGAATGTGCACCGCGTCCGCGATTGCGAACCAACTCGATCGGAAGGCCTGCATAAACTTGCGGGTTGTCGCGCACTACGGGAAGCGTGTTGTCCTCGGGAAAATCGTAACAAATTAGTACCCGTGCCGGCGTCTTCAATTCGCGCACAAGCGCGCCGAGCGTAGCGAGGATGTTGGGGCCTTCGTTGTAGACAGGTATGACGATATCCAGTTCGGCGACCATCATGGGTAAACGTCGTCTGTCATGAACTGGTATTCTTAGGCACCCACTGGGCGCAGGAGATTGGCGGCGTATCTGGCTTTGTTCCATATGTTAGGACGAACGCACGGAAGCGCTGCATAAATGCAGGCAAAAACATAAAGCTGTCTATCGCATTATAGATTGGCAGCAGTCCACGCATTAAACCTGATGCGATATAGCGGTATTTAAAGTCAGACAAATATTCGGTTGCAACGCGAAAGCCAACGCCCTGAAACGTTGCTATGACCTCAGTGGCTAGAACTGGACGTTCATTCTCTGTTACGCCGACAGAACTGTAAATCGGCGAGGAGCGATCCCGATAGAGATACATGAACGGGTTCATCCTGTTCGGATCGAAAGCAAAGAACGTTCCGCCTGGCTGCAGGATACGAAACACTTCCGCCGCACAACGCGATGGATCGGGAAAGTGGTGAACTAAGCCGCTAAGCAGCACCCCGTCGAAACTGTTCTCCGGAAACAGCAGATGCTCTACATCACTTTCGATGAACTCAATGCCGGCAAACTTGGCTTGCGCGATTGTGATTAGTTTCGGGCTGATATCTATGCCTGTACAGCGATAACGTCGCCGCTGGAGAACGTCCGTGAATACGCCGGAACCGCAGCCAAGATCCACCACGCACGAACCCGGAGGCAGCTTGCTCAGACCTACAAACGCATCAATTAGGCGCTAGTTAGTGGTAGGCGTGAACACATCATACGCGTCTGCATCCGCATGGGCGTCGAAAAATGCGATTTCCGTCTGCTTGTCTTGAGACAAACTGTTTGTCATGTCTGGATGTTAGCATGAACGCGTTGATAGGGGCACTAATGGGATTTCGCTTATTGGCACAAACCGGACATACGAGCCTATGCGGCCGACGTCTGCTGTTTGGGGAACTCCGGACACAATGAACTGAGGCGCCACCCGAGGTCACGGGAAAAGCGGACATATGGCCTCATCGCCGCTGGCATCGTAGTAGCGCTAATCGCCTTCGTGAACGGCCTTGGGATGAAATTGAATACCAAGCTCACGTCGATCTCGACGCAGATGAAGTAGGCTGGTTTATGCCTCAGTCGCAATATCCAATGGCATCTGACAAAATAGTCATTTCCGGAGCCGGCGGTCTGCTCGGACAAAATCTGATCCCGTGTTTAAAATTGCAGGGTTGTTCAGAGATCGTTGCGATCGATAAAAATCCCGCCAACACAGAGATCCTTCGACAATTGCATTCCGACATTACTGTCATTGAAGCCGATCTCGCGCGAGATGACGGATGGCAAGATGCATTAACAAATGCAGACGTCCTAATCTGCTGTCACGCACAGATTGGCGGCCTAAAACGGAAGTTATTTGAGAGCAACAATGTGCTCGCGACCCGTAGGTTGCTGGATGTGGCGCGCCTTAAAGGCGTCCGCTATTTGGTTCACATCTCTTCGGCCTCTGTAAATTCCACAGCTGTGAATTTGTATTCCGAAAGTAAGAAGGCGCAGGAAGCGCTGGTGGAAATGTATGATATTCCACGCGTTGTATTGCGACCTACACTGATGTTTGGTTGGTTTGACGGCAAGAATCTTGGCTGGCTTGCTCGATTTATGGCGAAGACCCCTGTGTTTCCGTTTCCGGGTGATGGCCGCTATCCACGCCAACCACTTTATGTTGGTGACTTCTGCAACGTCATCATGGCATGCGTTCAAAACCGCGTCTCGGGCAAGTACAACATTTCAGGTTTAACCAAGGTCAACTACGTCGACCTCGTTTTGATGATTAGAAAAACGCTGCGACTTAGAACGCGCATCATCGGGATTCCCTACGGGCTGTTCTGGTTGTTGCTAAAGGTATATGGGCTCGTCAATCGTGATCCGCCATTTACGACTGATCAACTCAAAGCTTTCACTACGCCAGACGAGTTTGAAGTCATCGACTGGCCAAACATTTTTCGAGTTACGCCAAAGCCGCTTGAGGAAGCCATCGTTAAGACCTTCCTTCACTTACCGCATTCCTAGCCGCACGACGGACCTACTACGACACGCTTTGATATTCTGCCTGTCTATGGCGTCGACCGCAGCATTCGCAAACAATTTGGCTGCGACGCGTGTCCGGAGTGCTCGTAAACGGCGCTAAATGGCCGACGGTCATGAGTTGGAACGGGTTACCGAGGACGCTTAGCTGATGCAGCAGCACCGGGATTTCGGATTCAAGCCGTAGTCGCTACTTGGAACCGTCGCGCTACACGCGGACGAAAAGGAAGGCAATAGCGAATATCCAGCGATCATGTTCTGAGTCGTCGGGGGTCGCGAATTTAATGGATGAAGTTTTCGTAACCGATAGCCGGTTGGGACCCTTCCGCGGGCTGCCGGACGGTCAGCGATCAGCAGACACTATTGTATGTTATGCAATTCGAAAGCCGCGGCGACATGTAGTATGAGTCCGACATTGCGATTGTGCCGGTCATCACGTAGCCAATTGCCGGCGTGTAATTATACGAAACTTCACCGAGGATCAGCTTAATACTCGTTCCTACTGCTTTGGCTTGTGCTTGCAGTGATGCCGGAGGCGAAATTGCAGAACCTGTCACCCGGGCGGTGCCGTTGAGCGAGGCGCTCCACGTGACGGTTGCGGTACCGCTGCTGGCGATGGTCACTTCCGAGACGGTCACTATAATATTGGCCGACGAATAGGGAGTGACGATCGTCGTGGCGGCGTTGAGAATGTTGCTCATATCCTGACTGTCGATGGTTATGTACTGCGTGGTCAAGTCGGTCACGGCGCGCGTGACCAAGGTCACCCTCGTATCGATCGCAAATCCATCGCCGACTTCGACGCCGCCGAGATAGATCGCCAGCATGACCGGCAGGACCAGGGCAAACTCCACCGCCGCGACGCCGCGACGGTCGCTATGGAAATTGCGTAGGCGCGAAAGGATGCCCTTCGGATTACGTTTAATGGTCACTGGTATGGCTCATTCTTGAAGACAGCGGAAGCCATGATCAGCCGATCGCCATTGGACAGATTGGACAGATTGAAGCCAAGCGGACCGAGGAACACGGGCCACTGGTACATTGCTTGGACAACGACGATCTGACCGGCGGTGCCCGGATTGTATTGCCACGCGTTGGTGACATTTCCCTGCGCATTGTACGTCAGAGTCGGCGGGGCAGTATTCGCACTGGAAAATGTAGAATAGGCTTGGACGTTGATCATGATGTTGCCGCAGCTGAACAACACCACGACGTTGTTGCACAGCTTCTGTGCGAACGCGCTCTGGCTCAGACCTTGGTCTTGCGCCTGACCGGTTAGGATCAGGCGGCTGGTCTGCGTCACGATCGACTGAAGTTGCTGACCGGCAAAAAAAACAAGGAAAGTCTGGATGGTCCCGACGAGCAGCGCGATAAACGGCGCGGCAACGAGGGCAAACTCGACGGCAGTCGCGCCGTTTTCGTTGCGGAGAAAGGCCTCTTTGTGACGATGGTTGGTGGGCTGTTCGGTCATGATACGCTGCCTACTGCGTAAGACGCGCGGTCGCCACGGCCTGCTGGAACAAGGCTGTCATAGCGGAGGAAATATCGCCACCCGAAACGACGTCGAAGAACAGGCCCGGCGAAGCACAGGCCTGCATCGTTGGCGCGACGTTCGACTGGATGGGTGCGATGTACGAGTTATACCATGCGTTGGTCGGCAGCGGCAGGGATTCCGTGTACAGGACGGCGATGCGGATACCGCGGTTCTTGATGGTCGTACATTCGCTGGCGCTCATCGCGTAGGTGCGGGTACCGGAGACATTTTCGTCCTCGACGCCGTCGGTCACAACGAACAACACTTCCTGCGGTGTGTCGTTGCCCACATTGGTGCCGCCGCCCGGATTTGGCATGGTGGTATTAAGGTCGCTCAAAGCGAGGTCCCAGTTGGTGTCCTCGTCGTTGTTGCAGTTTGATGAGGTCAAGCAATTGTTGTCGTAAACCTTCAGCACTTGAATGGCGGCGGCCTCGGTCTCTGCGGTCGTCAGGTTCGTCGTCAACGTCTGGATGGTGTTGATGCCAACGTCGAAGGTATAGATGGCGACCTTATACGTGTTATTGTTGGCAGCTTCGGTCGCGGCCGCCGTGGCCATGAGGGTTGCGGTCGCCTGCGCCAACAAGTCGATGCGCAGCGTGACGCCGAGATTGCGCGCCAGCGCGTAGTTGTCTTCGCCTCCTGGATTTCCCAAGTTATCAGCAGAGGGATTACTTTCATGGCAGGCGAAGGCGCAACCGCCCTGCGACGCCGTATTGTTGACCATGGTAGTGATCCCGGCCGGCGTACCGGCGATCGCCATAGACGGTGAGGAGTCCAGCAAAAGGTAGAAATTAATGTTCGGCATCACGGTCGAAGTCGCGCTCGAAGTACCGCTGATCGTCCATGACGTTGGCCCCAAAATCTTGGGAAAATTGTTGGTGGCCTGCGCCGTATAAGCGACGGTGACCGTTCGGACGAGCCCGTTGTTGGTGATTGTGACCGTCGGCGTCGGGGCCGACGCCAGGCCAGCAAGGCCAACCGCCTTTCCATTGAATATGTTCGTCGCGGTAGTGGTTGCCACCGCGGAGTCCTGCGCCATCATCGCCGGCGTCACGGCGGCAATTGCAGCGGCGTCCGCAGCCGCGTCGAGTTGCGACTGTCGGCGGACAGCGGACGAGAAGTCGAGCCCCATGCCCAACAGAAAGATGGTGGGGATCGAGGCGAACGCGAAGATGGTCGCGACATTCGCGCTGCGATTCCTGGAAAAACGGCGCAGTAAGTTAATCATCATGATGGCAAGGTCCAACGATAGTGCCAAATAGCTTCGTCGCCTCTATCGACGGTATTGTGAAAGTATGGATTTTTGGTTGCCGCACAAACAGTAATGCCGTTGAAATATCAGTGCTTTGTATACCATCAGAGGCATGCATATAAAGTTAGTATAAAATAGTTGCGCGGATGGTTGTCCGTCCGAGATTGTTCAGAAACTTACCGCCGATTAAATATTAATAATTGGTTGCGAATGGCTCTTAGTGTCCCTGGCGACAGGCCTTGCAGTGCTTTTAGGCGCAAGGCTGTCGAAGAATGTCCACTTCATGATCGGAAAGGACATGGCAATTAGATGTCACAACCGCGTTAGACCATTATAGAGACATGCAGCGAACATCTGCCATTCCATCACCTCGTCGGCGCGCTCGAACAGCGTCATTCACCGGCACGGCGTTTAATTTAAGTTCCGTAAAAGAGTGACGAACATATGCATTAGAATAGCGCGGGGCTCGCCCAAGAAACCACCCACGAGGCCACGTTGCATCTGCATCAGAACCAGAATGGTAGGTTCGCCTGGACGCTCGCATGCGCGTTGATGCTCGTGGCTCTGCTCTGGCCAGCGCTGTGGAACGGCTTTCCGATCGTATTCTATGACACCGGCGGTTATCTCGCACGGCCGTTCGAGGCGAGCCTCGCAATGGGCCGCTCGGCGCTATATGGCGCTTTCCTCGAACTCGGTACCAAGCACAACTTCTGGCCCGATATCGTCGTGCAGGCCGCGCTCGTCACTTGGCTCGTCGTGCTGACGCTGCGGGTACACGGCTTCGGCGGGCGACCGTGGCTCGCGAGCGCGATCGTGATAGGGCTCTCCGCATTTACCGGTTTGTCCTGGTATACCGCGGAGCTCATGCCGGACATCATGGCCGCTGTCTTCGTGCTTGCATTGGCGATGCTGA
>CAAGKR010435278.1_pt1 | contig 19329 bp, 16 predicted proteins | sample 2556971 | NCBI WGS metagenome assembly CAAGKR01 (sample SAMEA5207829, study PRJEB30636) | soil metagenome | biome: forest; feature: boreal; material: soil | place: USA | collected 2011-09 | depth 1 m | reverse complement strand
GTGACCCAGGAAGAGCAGCGATTTCTCGAAACGCTTGAACGAGGCCTGCATCTGATTCAAGCGAAGAAAACCGAACTTGTTCTTGACCACGACCGCCGCCATCCAGGTTGGCGCGAGAAGGGTGGCCCAAGACCTCTTTTCTGGGGTGAAATTGCGTTCATGCTGTACGATACGTATGGCTTTCCGCTCGATCTCACACAAGACATACTTCGACGTGAAGATATTGACGTTGACGTCGAAGAATTCAACCGCCTAATGGACGAGCAAAAGGGACGCTCACGAAACGCCCGCGGCCACGCGGAAGATACCGTCTCAGTCAGCGATTTGGCCGTGGGAACCGCTACTCCCCCTGCGTCCAAGTTCGTTGGCTATCACAGCTACGAAGGCGCGTCCGAAGTGCTCGCGATCGGCGGCAAGGATAACGAGCAGATCGCGATCGTCGTCGCCGAGACGCCTTTCTATCCAGAGGGCGGCGGACAGGTCGGCGATCGCGGCGTGATCGAAACTGAATCGGGCGCAATTGTGGAAATATCCGACACGCGCAAGGCGGATGGATCGATCCTGCATCTAGGACGCGTCATTCGCGGCGATGCCAGAGATTTCGCGAGTGGCGCAAAGGTCAAGCTCAAGGTCGATCGAATCCGGCGCGACGCAGCGGTGCTCAATCATTCGGCGACGCATATCCTGCACTACGCGCTGCGCGACGTGCTCGGCCAGAGCGTTCATCAGGCCGGCTCGCTGGTGGCTCCGGAAAGATTGCGTTTCGACTTTGCACATCAGGGACCCGTCAACGATGACGCGCTCGCAACGATTGAAGAAGAGATTAACGCGCGCATCCGCGAGAATGCCGAAGTCAGCGTCGAGGAAATGGCCTACGACGACGCGCTGAAAGCCGGGGCGCTCGCATTCTTCGGCGACAAGTACGGCGACCGCGTGCGCGTGGTGCGGATGGGCGATTTCTCGGTCGAGCTTTGCGGCGGCACGCATATCTCGCGCACTGGCGACGTGGGACTGTTCAAGCTCGAAGCGGAATCGGGGGTGGCGGCGGGCGTGCGGCGCATCGAAGCTGTGACCGGACAAAGCGCGCTCGAGACTATCCGCAAGCGCGAGAAGATCCTCGACGAGATCGGCGCGCAACTCGGCGCCAGTGATTCGCTAGCGGTCGAGCGGCTCGAAAAATTGCTCGCGCGAGAAAAGGAACTCGAGAAAAAATTGCGCGCGATGGAACTCAAGCTTGCTGGCGGAGCGGCAGGTGCTGCCTCCGACGAGGGCGTGCGCCAGGTCGGCAACGTTAAGGTCGTCACGCGAAAGCTCGACGGGGTTGATCCGCGTGCGATGCGCGAAATTGCGGACCGGATGCGGCAGAAGCACGGCTCCGCGGTGGTCGCGCTCGGCTCCGATCTCGGCGATGGCAAGGCGGCGCTGCTGGTCGCTGTGACGCCGGATCTCATTTCGAAGATCAAGGCCGGCGATATCATCAAGCAGATCGCGCCGATTGTCGGCGGCACCGGCGGCGGACGTCCCGATCTCGCGCAGGCTGGCGGCCGCGACGCGTCGAAGATCGATGAAGCGCTGACGCGAGTCGCTTCGCTGGTGGGATAATCCGTCCATCTCGGCTTCGGCACTTTCATAACCAGGCGCAAATAGATTACGATTAATCCGCCGGTGCGTGGACATCTTGCAACGGCGGAAAATACTCACGAAATCTGCACCACAAGAGGCCCCGGCAATTTCGCAGTTAGCCACTGAAGATTCGCTCGAACTTCACTTCGACGACCCGCGCCTGTTTTCAGATCTGCTTGGCCAGCACGACGCGCACGTGCGCACGGTCGAGGTGGCGCTCGGGGTCCGAATCGGCGTTACCGGCACGTCGCTCAAGATTTCCGGGGCGCATGCGGAGCAGGCGTTCGCGGGCAAGGTTCTTGGCGAACTGTACGAGCTGCTGAAGAGCGGCTACCCGATTTATCCGAGCGACGTCGAGTACGCGATTAGAATTATCCGCGGCGATCGCAACGCCGACTTGAAGGACATTTTCCTCGACACGATTTACGTCTCCGCACACAAACGGGTCATCTCGCCCAAGAGCATCAATCAGAAAGTATATATCGACGCGATTCGCGTTCACGACATCGTGTTTGGGATCGGCCCGGCCGGAACTGGCAAGACCTATCTCGCGATGGCGATGGCGCTGGGAGCGTTGATGAAAAATCAGGTCACGCGGATGGTGCTGTGCAGGCCTGCGGTGGAAGCGGGTGAGAAGCTCGGTTTTCTGCCCGGTGACCTTGCCGAAAAAGTGAATCCGTATCTGCGTCCGCTCTACGACGCGCTGCACGACATGGTGGATTTTGATCGCGCGCGCCGGATGCTCGAGCGCGGGACCATAGAAGTTGCGCCACTCGCATTCATGCGTGGGCGCACCCTCAACGATTCGTTCATCATTCTCGACGAGGCGCAGAACACGACCTCCGAGCAGATGAAGATGTTTCTGACCCGGCTCGGCTACAACTCCAAGGCCGTGATCACCGGCGATGTCACCCAGATCGATCTGCCGTCGGGCAAACTATCGGGCTTGAAGGAAGCGAGTATCATCCTGGCCAACACGCCGGGGATTTCGTTCGTGCGCTTCAATGACCGCGACGTCGTACGCCATCGGTTGGTCCAGTCGATCGTCAAGGCGTACGAATCCTTCAACGAAGGTTCGGCGCCGGACCCGTCTGACGGCAACCATCGGAATTGAACCGCGTGCCGGTGGAGTTCCGATGCGCGACTGCGCGGGGACGTGACTACTCGCGCGCCATCCGCGACGATGCCGAACGGCTACTGCACGCTACGCGTCTGCCCGACTGCGAAATATCACTGACCTTGGTATCCGACCGCGCGATACGGATTCTCAATCGCGACTATCGCGGGTTTGACGCGCCGACCGACGTGCTTTCGTTTTCCCAACTTGAGGAGAAGGGCGCCGCGCCCTGCAATCCACTCGCGGTGACGAATCGCGCCGGACTACCGCTCGGCGATGTGGTCATTTCCATCGATACCGCGCTGCGCCAGTCGCGAGAACTCGGCGTCACTCCGGCGTCGCGCCTGCGCACTCTTGTCATTCACGGATTTCTGCATTTGCTTGGTTACGATCACGAGCGCTCGACGGCCGATGCTCGCCGGATGTTCGCGCGCGCGCGCTTACTCGCCGCCAAACTCGGAGGAACGAAAAAAATTTCCGCGCGAAAGTCGCGCACGTCTGCATCCCGAGAGGCTTCCAAGCCGTGAAACAGCCGCGCGCAAAGATACCGGCCGCCGCGATGGTCACGCATTTCACCCGCGCCTCCGTCAAAGCCTCGGCGCTCGATAACCTGGTCGCGATTCTCAAAGACGGTGTGATTCGCAGCGGCAGCCGAATGGTCCGCGGTAGCCAGCCTGCGGTTTGCATGTTCGACATTCCAATTTCGCAACTGGGAACGATTCTCGACCGCCGCAATCGCCGCCGCTACGAACCATTCGGGATCGCCGTCGACAAACGGTATGCTTTCAAAATGGGTGCGCGCCCGGTCATCTACCTGCCGTGGCGAGAGGCCCGCAAGATTCTCGCGCCCGAGGAAGCGTGGCGGGTTGTGACTTTGGAGATGGATCGGAGTCCTGCGATCGATTGGAGCTTCGAGCGCGAATGGCGGCTTGCCGGAGATCTCGCGCTCGAGCGACGGCTCACGGCCGCGCTGGTTGAAACCTGGAAGGACGTGGACGAAATCTTCGATCGCTTCGACGGACGGCCGCCGTGCGCCGGCGTTTTTCCGGTCGCCGAGATGTTCGAGCGCACCGCCTGAAGATGTCGTCGAGCAACCCAACTCGCGCCGCACTCGTCGTGGCCAGCGGTCTTGCGCTCGGTCTCGCCTTTCCCAAGTTCGACTATGGATTGCTTGCCTGGGTCGCGTTCGTGCCGCTGTTTTACGCCATCGAAGGTGAGAGCCTTCGCCGGGTGCTCGGATGGGCCTGGCTACAGGGTTTCGCGTCGTATCTCGCCTCGCTCTACTGGATTCCGATTCCGCTCCACGACTTCGCCGACGTCAGGATGAGCCTGGCGATTTTGCCGATGCTGCTGCTAGCGGGCATCGTCGCGATTTACACCGCGGTCGCGATTTGGGCGGGTGAATTCGTCGCGCGGCGCACGCGCGTCCCGGCTCTGCTCACGATGCCGGTGGCGTGGGCGGCGGTCGAATGGATCCGCACCTATTTTCCGCTCGGATTTCCGTGGAACCTGCTCGGGTACACGGCTTATCGTAGTCTCGAATTGATCCAGTTCGCGGAAGTCACCGGTGTGTACGGAATCTCCGCGCTAATCATGTTCTTCAACGCAGTCGTTTACGTAGTGATTTTTCGGCGCGGGAATTACCGGCTGCAAACCGTCAGCCTGAGCGCGCTCACCGGATTGATGCTCGCGCTGGTCGGGTTCGGCGCGTGGCGAATCGCCACTCTCAAGAACGCTCCCGTCTCCGGAACTCTCAGGGTTGCGATGGTCCAGGGCAACATCCCGCAATCGCTAAAGTGGGATTCGAATTTTCTGCCCCAAAGTTACAAGATTTACCAGGACGAGAGTCTCGAGGCGGCCAAGCGCGGCGTTGATCTCATCGTATGGCCCGAAGCGGCCGCCGCGTTCCTGTTTCAGCCCGACGACCAGTATCCGGCTGAACTCGCGGGCGACGCTGCCTATCGCACGGCGCTGCTCACGCTTGCGAAAAATACCGGCGATCCGATCCTGTTTGGAGCACCCGCATTGGCGCGTGAGGACGGACGACTCGGGTTTTACAATCGCGCCTATCTCGTATCAGGCAGCGGCGAAGTCGAGAGCCATTACGACAAAATCGAGCTGGTGCCTTTTGGCGAGTACGTACCCGCGCGTTGGCTCCTGGGGATGTTTGTCAATCGCGTCGTGCAGGGTTTCGGCGATCTGATTCCCGGCAATCAGCAGACCCTGTTTTCGGTCAAAGGAGCGCGACTCGGGATTCTGATCTGTTACGAGAGTATCTTCCCCGATTTTACGCGCCGCGAAGTGAAGCACGGCGCCAACCTGCTGGTGAACATCACCAACGACGCCTGGTACGAAGAAAGCTCGGCACCATATCAGGTGCTCGCGATGGCCGCGATGCGCTCGGTCGAGACCAAAATTCCGATGATACGCGTCGCGAACACGGGTATCAGCGCGATCATCGAACCGTCGGGGAACATCACTGCGCGCACGCCTCTGTTCAAGCGCGGCACCCAGATCCGCGATGTCGCGTGGCGTCCGGTGCGCACTATCTACACGATCGTCGGCGACCTGTTCTCTGAGATCTGCTTTGTCTTGAGCCTCGTCGGGTTGATCATCGCATGGCGTCGCCCGCGCTCCGCCCTCGATATCAAAGTAGCCCGGCCATCGAAGCTCCCGATCAACGGCCGCCCTCGCTGAAGAAGCTTCCAGAAGCGTTCCCATATGCGCTTGTGACTGGAATTCAGCGTCAAGCACGCGATATCGATACCCCATTAATTCGCCCCTGCAGTTGTGCCAAAATAAATACTTGATCTTGCCGGACGAGCCGGTGTGAGACGGGGTAACCCTTTTGATGCTCAGTGACATGAGACAGCAGCTTGCCGAGTTCGACGATCGCGCCGATAAGCTCGGGAGGCGTCTTTGACGTCCCCGCGCTGACCGCCCGACAGCAACAACTAATCGAACAATCCGCGAAGCAGGATTTCTGGGACCGGCCGGAGACCGCGCAGACCGCGCTCAAGGAGCAGGAGCAGCTCCGCGCCCAACTTTCGGGCTACAAGATGCTGCGCGACAAACTCGACGAGGCTCGCGTCTTCCTGCAGATGGCTGAAGAAGAAGGCAGCGAAGACTCCGAGGCCGCGCGTGAAACCGCTGCCGCGCTCGACGCCTCACGCGTCGAACTTGAGCGCCAGGAACTGAGCCTGATGCTGAGCGGCGAGCATGATCGTCTCGGCGCGATCGTCTCGATTCATCCGGGCGCGGGCGGAATGGAAGCGCAGGATTGGGCCGAGATGCTGCTGCGGCTCTATCTGCGATGGGCTGAGCGCCGCGGCTATAAAACCGAGATTGCGGACCTGCAACCTGGCGACGGCGCCGGCGTCAAAAGCGCCACCGTAACGGTCGAGGGCGATTTCGCCTACGGCTATCTCAAGGCTGAGGCGGGAATCCATCGATTGGTGCGCATCTCACCGTATGACGCCAACGCGCGCCGCCATACTTCGTTCGCATCGGTGTTCGTATTTCCCGCTGTCGATGACAAAGTTGAGATCGTCATCAATCCCGCCGATCTTCGCATCGATACCTACCGCGCTTCCGGCGCTGGCGGCCAGCACGTTAACAAGACCGATTCGGCCGTGCGCTTCACGCATCTGCCGACCGGAATCGTTGTCACCTGTCAGAACGAGCGCTCGCAACACAAGAACCGCGCGATGGCGATGAAGATTCTGCGCGCGCGACTATTCGAACTCGAGCAGCGCAAGAAAAAAGAAGAGCTCGAGAAGTTCAGTAAGGACAAAAAAGATATCACCTGGGGAAGTCAAATCCGCTCCTACGTCCTGCAGCCCTACCGGATGGTCAAGGACCATCGCACCGGCGTCGTGGTTGGCAACACGGATGCCGTGCTCGACGGCGCCATCGACGAATTCATCGAGGCCTACCTGATGGGCGTCCGCAAGGGCGACGCCGACTCCGTCCCAAATTAGAGGTTGTACGGATGATGCGCTCGGCCTTTCGCGTTGCGTCGCGCACTGGGGTGATCAAAGTTGCGATATGAAACGGTCGCCGCGCCCCTGAACAGCTAAGGAGCCTCGCATGATTGACGTATATTTCTGGCCCACGCCCAACGGCTACAAAATTACCTGGATGCTCGAAGAGGTCGGGCTCAAGTACAACCTCGTGCCTATAAATATTGGCGCCGGCGATCAGTTCAAGCCCGATTTCCTGAAAATCAGTCCCAATAACCGGATGCCCGCGATCACCGATCCCGACGGACCCGGCGGAAAGCCGATCTCGATCTTCGAATCAGGCGCAATTCTTATGTACCTCGCGGAGAAGACCGGCAAGCTGATGCCCTCGGACACGCGTGGCAAATACAACGTAATCCAGTGGCTGATGTTCCAGATGGCGAGCGTCGGGCCGATGCTGGGTCAGGCGCATCACTTTCGGCGTTACGCGCCCGAGAAAATTGAGTACGCGATCAACCGCTACACCAACGAGGCCAAGCGCATCTACAACGTGATCGACAAGCGTCTGTCGGAGGCTCCGTATCTCGCCGGCGATTTCTCGATCGCTGATATCGCGACCTACCCGTGGCTGGTTCCGCACAACATGCAGGGGCAGGACTTGAACGATTTTCCCAACCTCAATCGATGGTTCGAGAAGCTTCGCGAACGTCCGGCCACCAAGCTGGGCTTTGCGGCGATGGCCGAGGAAGTCGAGAAGATGAAGCAGGCGGCGCAGCAAAAGCCCAATCAGGACAAAAAGTCCTGGGAGATCCTGTTCGGCAATAAGCAGTTCGAGAAGCGCTAGATCACTCTGCCGCGCTAGCTTGACGGCTTTGACTCGCGCGCGCCGTCGAGCAATCGCAGCAGCGCGTATAGAGCTTCATTCGCCGGGACGCTGAGGTTGTGCCGTCGCGCCGCGCGCACGACGGCGCCGCTGAGCGCCTCGTATTCCAGCGCCCGGCCGCGTTCGAGATCCTGCTGCGTCGAAGTCTTGAGTGCGCGAAGATTTTTTCGTGAGTGCTCGAGATAGGCGTCGATTCGATCATCATCGAGTCGCGCCCCCTCAGCGCGAGCCACTTCCACGATTTCCTTCATCACCGTGCGCGCAAGCCTCAGGCCTTCAGGATCGTCCAGGATATCGCCGACCCGACGCCGCGTGAGCGTCGAGATAGTGTTCCACGCTCCGTTGCCCATCAATTTTTCCCAGCGCGCACTCATGATGTCCGCTGAAATCTGTCCGAGAATTCCGGACCGCCGAAATGCCTCCGCGATCGCGATTGCCCGTGCCGATTCGCGCCCGTCCAGTTCTCCGAAATCGATATGTCCGCTGCTCAGATGCTCGATCTTTCCGGGTGCGACCATTTCCACTCCAATGCGCGCATTGCCGCTCATGACCGCATCGTGTCCGAAAATCGCGATCAGCTTCGCTTCGTTCTCGACTCCGTTTTGAATCGTCAATATCGTCCCCTTCGGCTTGAGGCACCCTTCGAGCGCGCTAGCCGCCGTTTCCGTATCGTAGGATTTCACGCAAAACAGGATCAAATCGTACGGCGCGAAATCTCGCGGGTTGTCTGTCGCGCTGACTCCAATCTTCAGATCTCCGCGGATGCTCTTGACCTCGACCCCATGTTCTCGAATCGCCCGCAGATTCTTGCCGCGCGCGCATAACGTCACATCCTCGCCGGCGGCACGCAGTCGCGCTCCAAAATATGCGCCCACGGCGCCCGCGCCCATCACCAGGATTTTCATTTGAATCTCGCTATCCTCTTGTTGGAGTAGCCAATATACATATCGCCGCCGCGATCCTGTATTTAATCACCTCGGCCGTCGATGGAAGCTGAGCACGAAACCACTTTGTCCACTCTCCACGATTTGTTTTTCGAGGCGATTCTGGCAGTTGCAGCGCTCACGCTGTGGCCGATTCTCGACGAACGATCGCAAGGCAGCGCCGAGCAGCGCGCCCGCGCGACAATCTATTTTCCAGTCGTCGGATTCGTGCTCGGCGTTATTCTCGCCCTCGTAGATCGCGCCGCAAGCGCCGTGTTCGGTCCTGTTGCGCGCTCGATCCTGGTGATGATCGCTGCAGCGGCGCTCTCGTTGGGGCTGACCAATCGAGGCGTCGCCGACACCGTCGCTGCTCTGCGCCTCGGCGTCAGGCCCGCGAGCACCGGACTCGCGCGCATCGGTCCGGTCGGCGCATTTGCGGCATTGCTCGCCTTCGCGCTCGAGGTCTGGCTGTTGTCGAGAATCACCGACGATGCCGGACGTGCGGCCGCGATCGTCATGGCGCTGATGCTGTCCCGATGGTCCATCGTGCCGATCGGTTACGGGCTGAAGCCGCTCGAACACTGGGGCCTCGGCGTTCCTTACGCCGGTGGAATCAGGTTTCGCGAGTTTGCGGTTTCGAGTGTCGCAGCGCTGGGGCTCACGATGGGCCTCTATCAAAACGTCGGCCTCGCCGTGATCGTCGTGCTCGCATTGACGATTCTTGCGATGCGCCTGCTGCTCAGCCGAAAAATGGGCGGGGCTTCCGGCTATGCGCTGGCTGGCGGATGCGCGGTGGTCGAGATCGTAACGTTCGCGGTGCTTGCCGCGTTGCGGGTCTAGCCGTTTCGCCGCATTGCGTCCGCCCATATTCTCTTCAAAGACGCCTGCAGCTCCTCGAGCGATCCGTTATTTTCGATTACCAGGGTCGCATGCTTCAGGCGTTCTTCGTCCGGGAGTTGCGCGCGGATGCGCGCCTCGGTCTCGGCCGGTTTGAGTCCGCGATCTCGTTCGATCCGCGTGATGACAGCTTCGTGTGACGCGTGCACCAGCCAAATTTCGTCGAACAGCGGCATCCAGTTTGCCTCGATCAGAATCGCGGCCTCGACCATGATCGGATTGGTGCCGCCCTCTGCACGCAGCTTCGCTACGTCCGCCCGAATGCCGTCGAAGGTCGCAGGCCACACTATCGACGTCAGCTTTTTCAGTTGCGCAAGATCGCCGAACACCAACGCGCCGAGCTTCTTGCGGTCGATCGTCCGATCCGGTGCGACGATTTCCGCTCCGAACGCGGCAACCACACCATCGTACGAAGCACCGCCTGGCGCGTAAGTCCTATGCGCGACTTTGTCCGCATCGATCACCAGCGCGCCAAGTTCGCACAGGATTTTCGTGACCGTGCTTTTGCCCGATCCGATTCCGCCAATCAGACCAATAGTGAGCATGCTTGATCTTGTGATCCGATCGCTTTCATCCGCATTTATCCGGCCGCTTCACGATTCCACGCCTGAATGTTGTACAGGTAGCTGAAGAAACCACCCTGCGCCAGCAATTCGTCGAAGGTTCCCTGCTCCGCGATAAGTCCGTCGCGCAAGACGAGTATCCGATCCGCGTTTTGAATCGTCGACAAACGATGCGCAATCACCAGCGTAGTCCGCCCTCGCATCGCCGCACGTACCGCCGCCAACACCAGCGATTCGGTCTCCGTGTCGAGAGCGCTGGTCGGCTCGTCCATGATTAGAATCGGCGCGTCCTTCAGCAGTGCGCGCGCGATTGTCACGCGCTGTTTTTCGCCCTCGGAGAGATTCTGTCCCCCCTGACCCACAATTTCGTCGAGCCCTTTCGGGAATTTCGCAAGCACTGGACCCAGTCGCGCCATCTCGATCGCGCGCAGCACCTCTCGATCGTCAACCCCTGGTTTTCCGAACGCCACATTCATGCGGAGCGAATCGCCCAGCACCAATGGCGGCTGCAGGACCATCGCGATATTTCCGCGGATCGAATCGAGCGTGAGATACCGGGTGTCGTTGCCGTCGAGCTTGATTGCCCCTTCGTCGGGCTCGTAGAATCGCGCGGCAAGGCTCGCCATTGTGGTCTTGCCCGAACCGCTTGGTCCAACAATCGCGATTGTCTCGCCCGGATGCGCCTTTAAATTGATTCCCTTCAGCACCGGACGATCCGGCTCATAGCTGAAGATCACATTGTCGAATTCGATCTCTCCGCGCGCCCGCCCGAGCGTCTTCGCACCGGGCCGATCTTTTATTTCAGGATCGATCGCCAGCAGCTCGAGGCATCGCCGCAGCCCGGCCTTCGCGCCTTCGATCTGTCCGTAGGTCTGCGAGATCTGATTCACCGGACTGTAGAGCGACGCCAGGTAAGCGGTGAACACTACCAGGTCGCCAATCGTGAGCTGACCGCTCATCACGTGCCGCGCGCCGAGGTAAAGCACCAGCGCGGTGCCGCACGCGATCACCACGCTTACGACGCCTCCATACAGGGTCTGCAACGTGTAGAGGCTCAGCGTCGCATCCAGGCTCTCGCTGCTCGATTCCACGAACTCGCGATACGACTCGCCTTCGCGGGTAAACGCCTGCACCACGTGAATCGATGCGAGCGCGCTCTGCGCGACCGTAAAAAGACGGCTCTCCTTGATTCGAGCGCCCCCGGCGATTTCGTCGATGCGGCCCGAGGTGAACATGATCAAAATGAGCAGCAGCGGTATCACCGCGAGCGCCACCAGCGTCAGCATCGCGTCCATCCTGATCATCATTGCGAACATTCCGCCGAGCAGGATCAGCGCCGACACCACCGGAAAAAATCCGTTCATCGCAATCGTCTGGATCGAAAATGTGTCGTACGTGATTCGCACCATCAGGTCGCCGACCTCGCGCCGGCGATGGAACGAGAGCGACAACCGCTGCAGATGGTCGAACATGCGCGCGCGCAAGTCGTTGACCATCCGCTGGCCAATCGAGATCGACAGGTAGTTCGACATTACGTTGAGTAAACCGAGCAGCGCATACAGGATCACCAGTCCGATCGACGCGGCCGCGAGCAGTCCCTCGCGCGTCATCGGCGGTATCCAACTGCTCGCCACCGGTGTCCCCCGCAGCACGTTGTCGATCACAATTTTCAGCGGCCACGGCCGAAGCACTTCGGTCGTTGACGCCAACATCACTCCCGCTATCGCGATTGCAAGCCGCCACAGATGAGGCCGCATGCGGCGAAGGACTTCGCGGTAGATCTCCAACGTCGTCATCGAGTCTTATTCCAGCGCCAAATCGAGCTCGCGCGCGACCTCCGCGGCGCTTAACCTGATGATCGGTGGAACGCGGCGCGCACGAGCGCCCGCGATCGCGCCAATCAACATGGCAGCGCAGACCGTCGCGATGATTCCGTGAGCGAGCGACAAGCCGGCGCCCAGCAGAACCAACAATCCGATTGCAAACGGGATCAGCGCGTGGCGCCATGCAATTCGGGTTTTCCACAACATCGTCAGCCGGCCGTCCTTCTCGCGAATCGCGTTGATCGGCAGACGCATCAGCGGTGGTACGATCACCTCGAGGTCGTAGGTTCGAAATCCGTCGGTCTCCGCGACCGCAAGTCCGCGCTTCACCATGCCGGCCCGCATCGCTGCCAAAACCGCCGCCGCTTCGATCCCGGACTCGTCCGCGCCCGCCCCGCGGGCAAATACAATTCTGGAATCGGCACCGCGCGCTGCGGGCGCGAGCTCATGGGCCGGCTCGAGCCGCCATTTGACTCGTTCGCGGGCGAGACTTCTAAGCGTTGGCCCAACCAGATTGATTATCCAAAGATAGAGTCTCGCGCCGACGCCTGAATGCGCTGGCGCTAGCGGCGTGGACCAGGCGCTGGCTGCCGCAATCAGGAGCGAGATCGCGATTCCCGCAATTCCCAGCACTCCGAGCACGCGACTAAACGCGCCTGAAACCATTGCCAGCGTTGACAGTGTTATCCACTGAATCGTGAGCGGCAGTTCCACGTACGATGCGCCCGCCGAATACACGGACTGAAAAAGACCTCGGCCGAACGCACCGTAATAGATTCGCGCGCCGCCAAATATGGAACTCAGCCACGACGGTCCCGCGTAGATTGCGTCTTCGCTCGCATCGCGCAGGGGATATCGTTGGTACAGCAAACCTTCACCGGCGCCATAGCCGCGTTGCTGCCGAACATATGCGCGCAGAGACGTCCGCCGCTTGTGAATCACTACCGCTCCTGGAGCGTGCGCGAGCGTTTCACCCGCCGACTTGAGCCGCCATGACAGATCCACATCGTCGCCCGCCGCGGTAAATGCCGGGTCGAAGCCGCCAATCTTCGCGAGCGCCGCTTTCGCGATCGCCATGTTGCAGCCGCATAGTTGCGCAAGACGATCGTCCGCCGCGCGCACTTCACGCGGCAGTCCCGGCGCATTCGCCAAGGCGGCCGCTCTGCTCGAATCGGTCGACGGCGCGAAGTTGGGCCCGCTCGCCGCAGCCGCGTTGCGGCGTTTTATGCTTTCGACCAGATGATACAGCCAGTCCTTGTCGGCTCGAGCGTCGGCGTCGATAAATGCGACGATTTCTCCCGACGCCTGCTCGACACCCGCATTGCGCGCCGCCGCGAGTCCACGATGCTCGGTGCGGATGAGCTGCGCTCCTGCTTGTTCCGCGATTGCCGCGGTCGAGTCCGACGAGCCGTCGTCCACCACTATTGTTTCGTAGTCCGGATAGTTCAATTCGCGCATCGACTCGAGGCACTCGCCAAGAGTGTCGGCGGCGTTGTATGCGCAAACGACCACACTGGCTTTAGGAGCGGTCGCTAACGATGGTGGAAGAGGGCTCTGGTACACTCTCGCGACGGCATCGAACGCGAGCTTCGTCGAGCGATCTCGTCGCGTAAGCCCGAATGCCCAATCCGTGATCTCCGATCCGCCCGTGTGCCATTCGTCCGTGAATGCGAACACGATGAAGCCGGATAGCCCCAACTCGAAAGCCGCGCGCCCTTGCCATGAGAGCAGATCCGCCTGATGCTCCTCGCCCTCGCGAATCGTATCCATTCCGGTTTCGCTGAGCACCAGCGGCAATTCGCCGGCCTGCGCCATCAGATGAGTCAGGTAGCGGCGAAAGTCTTCTTCGCGATGCAGATAAACGTTGAACGAAATGAAATCCAGAAAACTCAGATCAAGGTACTCGCACGAGGGATAATTTGAATATGTGAAAAGTCCCTCGGGATCGAGTTGCTTCCCTAGATCGCAAAGCTCGGCCAGAAACTTGCTCACCGCCCGCGGACCGTGCCATCGCACGATGTCCGAACGAATCTCGTTGCCGATGCCGTAAGCGAGGATCGTCTCGCCGAATTGGCGTGCTTCGAGAATCGTTTTGCGAACCGTTTCGCGGATTTCACGAATCATGTCGCGCGAGTCCAGAAATGCCATGTGAATTGGCCACGGAATTCCGAGCATCAAGCGCAAGCCTGCGCGCGCGGCTTCCTCGATCATCCACCCCGGTGGAGGAACGTAGCTGCGCAGCACATTGGCTCCCAGCGCGCGCATCAGCGCAAAATCGGCCGCCACTCGCTCCGGTTCCGGATACTGTTCGCCGCGAGAATTCGGCCCAAAAGGACCGTACGAAACGCCGCGTATGAAGAACTTATCGGCTCCGTCGAACAGGTATTTTCCGCGCGCTATCAGGCGACTCATGCACGATGAGCTAATCGCAAAGTGTCCTTGCACGCAACGCGCTTGACTTGCCGCAACTGAAGCCCTGACAATCATTCAAATGAGGCGCGAGTCTCGCGTTCACCACTTGGACTTCCGATCCTATCTTGCCCGATAACCTCACGTGACGAGCAGCAGCCTCATTCCGCCCGCAAACGTACCACCCAAAGTCGAATCAAGTTCGCCCGGACGCAGAGTCGCGCTCCGCGCGTGGCGCGTTGTGAGCCGCGCGATCGAAGGTTTCATCGGCAACGACGATCTGCTGCGGGCGTCGGCGCTGACGTTCACCGTCGCGCTCTCGATTGTCCCAATCCTCGCGCTCGCATTTTCGGCGGTGAAGGGATTCGGCGGCGCCGAGCGGCTGCGACCGCTCGTCGAACGATACCTTGCCTTGGGCGGCTCCGGCGCGTCGTCGCAGCTGATGACCTACATAGAAAACGTCAACGCCGCCGCGCTCGGCTCCGCTGGCGGCGCTTTCCTGCTGATTACCGTCATCTCCACCATGGGCACCGTCGAGCAGGCGCTCAACACGATTTTCAACGTCCCGCAGAGCCGGAGTTATTTCCGCAAGTTCTCGGACTATTTGAGCGTGCTTTTCACGGTTCCATTTCTGATCGTGGCCGCGCTCGGCTTCACCGCGGTCTTCTCGGTGCGGATTTCGCATTTTCCCTTTGTGACTCATCTCGCGCCGTATCTTTTCGTATGGGCGGGATTCTTTTTCCTGTACGTTTTTTTCCCCTACACAAACGTAAGATACCGGCCGGCGCTGATCGGATCGTTCGTGGCCGCGGTATTGTTTCAAATCGCGCAATGGGGCTACGTGGGCTTCCAGGTCGGGGTCGCCAACTACCGCGCGATCTACGGCGCGCTCGCCTCGGTTCCGATTTTCCTGGTCTGGATCTACGTCGCTTGGGCGATAGTCCTGTTCGGCGCCGAACTGACTGCGGCCATACAGCGTGGCGACATGCCGGTGTCGCTCGATCCGCTCTCGCCCGACTTTCAGTTCGCTACCACGATGCACATCCTGTTGCGTTTGGCGCAGCGCGCCGCACAGGGCGGCATCACCGTCACCTCGTTCACCCTTGCGCGCGAACTCAATGTCCCTGAGGCAACTCTCAGGCCGATTCTCAAAGGCCTGTTTCAGGGTGGTTATGTGATCGAGGCGGAGGCGAATTCTTTGAATCAGGGACTATTCCTGGTCCGTGATTCCGCGACGATCGTTCTCGCCGACGTGATCGATGCCGTAACCGCAATCCAGACCGGCGTCGAGGGCGACCGGCGCATCGACAACGTTATCGAAAAGATGCACGCCGCCCGGAGTCAGGTGCTCAAGGCGATCACGCTCGACCAGCTTCGCTCATTTGACCCTGCACGGGCCGAAAATCCGCCGGAGGCTCTCCCCCCGCGAATCTGATTTCCTGGATCCGTCGCTTGCGTTTCTTCGCATCGCCGACTCGCCTATGATTTTGCGCAACTCGAATCGATGGAAACCATAGAACCAAAATCCAGTTTAGTAATCGTCAACGGCGTTCGCCTGCACGTGCTCGATTGGGGCGGCGCCGGAACTCCGATCGTTCTGCTGCATGCGACCGGGTTTCTTGGCCGCATCTGCCGGCCGCTCGCAGAGCCACTGTGCGCGATCGGCCACGTTTATAGTTTCGATCAACGTGGACATGGCGATAGCTCCGCGGCACCCGACGGACAATACGACTGGAGCATCACGATGAAGGATCTCGAGGGCTTCATCGTCGCGATGGGATGGCGGAAAGTGCGCGCATGGGGCCACTCCGCAGGCGCCACCGCGATCGGATCGCTTGCCGCCGATCGGCCGGATTTGATTTCGCGCGCGGTGCTGATCGAGCCGGTGCTGTTTGAAACGCCGAGCGCGCCTGAACTCGGATGGCGCAATCCATTCATCGAGCGGACGCTGAAACGCAAACGCGTTTTCGACGACGTCGACGCGATGTTCGCGAACTTCAACAACAAACTTCCCTACGCGACCTGGCGCAAGGACATCTTGCTCGACTATTGCGAGCACGCGACCCGCATCAATGCCGACGGCCGCCGCGAACTCAAGTGCGATCCGGAGATCGAGGCGCGAATCTATCAGACCGCGAACGAATTCGACGGACTGGGCCGGATCCTCAAATGCGAGGTGCCGCTGCTGATAATGTTTGGTGCCAACAGCGATTCTCTCGGCGTGACGCTATCGGCAAAGATCGCGGCTCAGCTTAAGCACGGCCGCGTGATCGACGTTCCCGGTGCCGGACATTTTCTGCCGATGGAAAAACCCGATTATGTTGCCGAGCAGTCGGTGGAATTTCTCTCGATGAAATAATTCGCGATTGTTCATGCGAGGCCATGAATCTTCGCGAATGGATCCCACGCCGCGTCGCGATGCCACTCGTATTCCATCGCCGTCGCGATATCCTCCGCCGTCTTGACCCCGTACAGACGCGCCATCACTGACAGTGCCATGTCGATTCCAGCCGACACTCCCGACGAGGTCGCGAACTTCCCGTCCTCCACCCAGCGCGCTTCGTGAACCCAGGTCACCTTCGGGCCTTGCGATTCAACCCACTTGAACGCGCGCTTGTTGGTCGTCGCGCGATGACCATCGAGCAAGCCGGTCCTCGCCAGAATTGCCGCGCCGGTACATACCGTCGCGACCACCTCCGCTTGCTCGGCGCGTGATTTAATAAAATCGAGCATCGCCTGATTGGCGATTTCGTGGCGCGTTCCCATCCCGCCAGGTATCAGCATGAGATCGAGCCGAGGACAATCCATGAAGTCGAATTCTGCGACGGCCTTGGGCCCTTGCGCGCTCGCGATCGCGCCGCCACGCTCGGCCACGGTCGTGATTTTGCACTGACCCATCACCGCGAGCATCCCCCACGCTTCCAGTGGACCGAACACGTCGAGCAACTCGAATCCTTCGAACAGCACAACTCCGAATGTTCTGAGCTCCGCCATTTTGATCTCCCATCAACGCGCGTCGAGCAGGGCGCGAGCCTCCTCACTGTAGATTCCGGGACGATCGTAGAGAATCAGCGGCGACTCGATTGCAGCTTCGACTCCACCGCCCGCGCGCGCCTCGACCATTACTACCGAAGCGGGCATCCCGATTCGAGGATGGACGAACCGCATCCGCTTCGGCTCGAGCTTCCGCGAACGCATCGTCGAGATCAGCTCAGCCGTCCTGCGCGCCGTGAGCACGAACGCGACCCGCCCGCGATTGCGTACGTATCGGCTTGCCGCCGCAACAAAATTATCCAGGCTCGCACTGCTTTCGCCGCGTGCTATCCGGCGCCCGTGGTCGGGATTCTCGCGACCTGTCGAATTCGCCCGGTACGGTGGATTCGCGATCACCAGGTCGAAGCTGTTCAGGCCGACTCCCGGGATTTTCCTCGCGCGCAAATCGGCGCACAGCGCGCGCAGCGTGGTCAGTCCGTTCAACACGGCGTTGCGCGCGATCATCTCTGCCAATTGCGGTTGAATCTCGATCGCAACCACTTCCCGTGGCTTGCCGAGCGCCGCGATCATGATCGAAATCACGCCGCAACCGGCACCCAGCTCGAGCACCCGGTCGCGTGAATTGGCCCGCGCGAAATGCCCGAGCAGAATTGCTTCGACCGAAAAGCGATAGCCGCGTACCGGCTGGATAACAGTCAGCCGTCCGCCTAGGATCTTGTCTCGAGTTTCTCCGCTGGAGCTGGTCGTCATGAATCCTGCCGAAAAAGGAGAGCGCTACGCGCGAATCTTTCGCAAGGCCGGTGTCTTCCACGATGGCCGAACGCTTCGCCCGCGAGATAGCCAATAGTTCATCCTCTACCGCCAAGGAATGACAGCAAGTTGGCGGCTTTTTCCTCTGAATGTTTCATGTGAAACATCTGGCTTGACGGAATCGAGTTCGTACTTAGCTTGAATTTGTGGGCAATAAGCCGTGAAAAGCGAATGCTTAAACGATTCTTTCGCCTCGAAATACGAGATTGAACCGGTATCTACCGGCAGGAGTTTCTAAAGATGGAAGTGCGAATGACGAATGGATTGATGCCCGATGATTCAGTACTGCGCCGCTGGAACGTGCTGCGGAACGAGCTTGAGCACAAAGCGGCCCCAACGACCGACGTGATCGAGGATGCCGACGCCTATCATTTCTACTTCGAAATGCCGGGTATTAAGAGTGAATCGGTCGAGGTGCGGGTAGAAGACGAAAAGCTCGTGGTCGAGGCCGAGCGCAAGCGCCCCGAGTGGTCGAAGGAAACGGCGATTCACCTCGCGGAGCGAATTTATGGCAAGCTGCATCGCGCGTTTGCGATGCCTGAGGACGCCGACCACGAGGGAATCAAGGCTGCATACAAAGACGGCGTGTTGGAAGTGACGATGCTGAAGCGGCCGGAAAGCAAACCGCTTAAGATCAAGGTCGAGGTCGAGAACTTACGCGCCTGACGTGCGCGCTTCGAGCCGCGGCTTAAAGTTAGTCAGTCTCAATCGCCGGCAGGCATCCGAGCTTGCCGGCGAATCACCTGAGACGCCGCCGAGGAAGCCACAGTTACAGACCCTCAGGGGGAGGAAACGCAATGGGCTCAGTGGTCTTCTTGCTAATCATCGTAGCGGTAATCGTTTGGGTGATCGCGGCGTACAATCGTCTCGTCAGTCTGCGCAATCAGGTTGATAACGCCTGGCGCCAAATCGACGTGCAACTAAAGCGGCGGCACGATCTGATTCCAAATCTGGTCGAAGCGGTTAAAGGGTATATGCAGTTCGAGCGCGACACGCTGACCCAGGTCGTCGAGGCGCGCGCCAAGGCGGTCAGCGCTCCGGACCAAAGCTCGCGCATCGCGGCCGAGAATCAAATCACCTCGGGGATCGGCCGGCTGCTCGCGGTGATGGAGAATTATCCGCAGTTGAAGTCTGATCAAAACGTGCTCAAACTGCAGGAAGAACTGACCACCACCGAAAATCAGATCGCGTTTTCACGCCAGGCATACAACGACGTCGTGCTCGATCTGAATACTCGCATCGAAACTTTCCCGTCCAATTTCATCGCCAATAATTTCGGCTTCAAGCCGGCCGAGTACTTCAAAGGCGCGTCCGAAGATCAGGCG
>CAAGKR010075245.1_pt1 | contig 19334 bp, 17 predicted proteins | sample 2556971 | NCBI WGS metagenome assembly CAAGKR01 (sample SAMEA5207829, study PRJEB30636) | soil metagenome | biome: forest; feature: boreal; material: soil | place: USA | collected 2011-09 | depth 1 m | reverse complement strand
TCGCCGACATCCCCGGCTTGATCGAAGGCGCAAGCGACGGGGCGGGCCTCGGCCATGACTTCCTCGCGCACGTCGAGCGCACACGCCTGCTCGTGCACGTGCTCGACCTCGCGCCCGAGCTCTCCGCGGGCGAGCACGCCGACGCGGTAGCCAACCATGCCACGATCGAGCATGAGCTGGGGGCCCACGACGAGCGTCTCGCACGCCTGCCGCGCGTGCTGGCTCTCTCCAAGGCAGACCTCGTCCCGCCCGAGCGCGTAGCCGAGGCGATCGCGCAATGGCGTCAGCGCCTTGGCGCAGATGTGCCGGTGCTTGCGACCTCGAGTGCCACCGGCGCCGGAGTCGACGAGCTGGCGGCCGAATTGCTGCGCCGCGTGCCCCCGCTCGCCTCCGCGGGCGCCGCCGCCGGTCCCGACGCGGGACTCTCGGCCGGCCTGCCGGCGAGCGATGACGAGGACGAGCTCGCCGAGCACATGGTGTTTCGCCCGGCCGGCTCTAGCGGCTTCGCCGTCGAGCGAGTTGCCCCCGGCTCGTATGCCGTCACGGGCGGGGGGATCGAGCGCCTGCTGGCCCGCTATGACATCGACAACGAGGACGCCATGGCCTACCTGGAGGGCCGCTTGCGCAAGATCGGCGTCCTGCGCGCGCTCGAAGCGGAGGGGTTCGAGTCGGGCGATGACCTGGAGATCGCGGGAGTCGCGTTCGAGCTCGACCCCGACGAGTCGGCGTAGGCGAGCGTCCGCCGCGGTCCGCGACGGGATTCAGCTCCCGCCGCGCCCACGTCCCGTCGCGCCGGCGCCCTCAGCCCAAAAAAATCTCTCCACCACACGCCTTGCAAGCGACCCGCTCGCTCACCATCTACGCTCCGGTCGATGAAGCGCGTGGTCATAAAGCTTGGGTCGAGCATCGTCGCCGACGAGGACGGCGAGCTGCGCACGGGCGTGCTCACTCGCATCTGCGACGTAGTCGCGTCGCTGCACAGCGAAGGCAAGGAGGTCGTGATCGTCTCCTCAGGCGCGATCGCCCGCGGTGTCCGCATCATGGGCCTGCCCGCGCGCCCCGGCGCCGTCGAGGAGTTGCAGGCCGCGAGCGCGATCGGCCAGGGAAAGCTCTATCGCGCCTATGACGAGTTGCTGCGCGAACGGGACCTCGTCTCCGCCCAGGTGCTGCTCACGTTCATGGACATGAGCGCCCGCACCCACTACCTCAACGCGCGCCAGACATTGCGCAAGCTGCTCGACTGGCGGGTGGTGCCGGTCATCAACGAGAATGACACCACCGCCACCGACGAGATCTCCTTCGGCGACAACGACTTCCTCGCCGCACAGGTCGCGATTCTCGTCTCAGCCGACCTACTCGTGCTCTTGACCGACATCGACGGGCTTTTTACCGCCGACCCGCGCCACGACCCCGACGCGCGCCTCGTGCACGAGGTCACTGACTTCGAGGGGCTCGAGGGGATCGAGGTGGGTCACACGACCTCGCCGCTCGGCTCGGGTGGCATGCGCTCGAAGGTGGTCGCCGCCGACATGGCCACCGCCGCCGGCATCCGTGCCGTGATCTGCAACGGGGTGCGACCAGGAGCGCTCGAGGCGGTGCTCGCAGGGCATGTGGACGGCACCAATTTCCCCCCGCGCGCCGCGCGCCACTCCTCCTTCAAGCTGTGGCTGCGCTACGCCAAGCCGAGCCACGGCACGCTCGTCGTCGACGCGGGCGCGGCTCGCGCCTTGCGCGACGAGGGCACAAGCCTCTTGCCGGTGGGGATCGTCGAGGTGCTCGGCTCTTTCGACGCGGGCGACGCCGTCGAGATCGCCGAGCGCGAGGGCGAGGGCGAAGGCGAAGGGGAGAGGGACGGCGAGGGCAAGCGGGAGCGGGCGGGTGGCCGGGTGATGGCGAAGGGCATCTGCAGCTACTCGGCCGAGGAGCTGCGGCGCGTGATGGGCATGAAGTCGAGTGCCGTGCAGGCGGTGCTGCCGCGCGCCACCGAGGAGGCCGTGCACCGCGACTACATGGTGCTGGCGTGAGGCGGTCTGCTGGCGGTGCGTTATTCATTTTTTGAGTGGGTCACGATGGTGGCTACGTTATGTAGTCACCATGGCACATCGGCCAAAAACGGAATACAATCGTCCCCGAGGCTGCCTCGGACGGACGGATCCCGTCCAACTGGCGCCGCGGGCCGCTGTCGTACCCTTAGCTGAATGGTGATCGCTGTCTCATCGGTGGCAGAGGTGTGTGTGCGCGCGCGCGAAGCGTCCAAGGTGCTTGCCCGCACCGACACCGCCACCAAGAACGCGGCGCTGCTCGCAATCGCGGCTGCCCTGCGAGCGCGTGCCATAGAGATATTGGAGGCCAACGAGCGCGATCTGCTCGTTGGGCGCGAGGCCGACATCGGTGTTGCGCTGCTCGACCGCCTGCGCCTTGACGAGCAGCGGATCGAGGCCATCGCCGCGGCCGTCGAGGCGATCGTGGCATTGGCCGACCCGGTCGGGGAGACGATCGACGGCTATCGCCTCCCCAATGGCCTTGATGTGCGCAAGGTGCGCGTGCCACTCGGGGTGATCGCGGTTGTGTACGAGGCGCGTCCGAACGTCACGATCGACGCGGCGGCGCTGTGCGTGAAGTCGGGCAACGCGATCGTCCTGCGCGGCTCCTCGAGTGCCGCTCACTCAAACGCCGTGCTCTCCTCGATCGCGTCCGAGGCCGCTGTGCAAGCGGGGCTCCCGGACGGCTGCATCGGTCTCGTTGCCGGTGGCGGACGCGGAGAGCTCGCCGAGCTGGCCACCCAGGACGGTGCGATCGACCTGCTGATCCCTCGGGGCGGCGAGGGCCTGAAGGCGGCGCTCAAGGACGTCGCGAGCGTGCCGGTGATCTACGCCGCTTCCGGCAACTGCCATGTCTTCGTGGATGCTTCGGCCGATCTCGACGACGCACTGGCGATCGTCATGAACGCGAAGGCACAGCGCCCGGGCGTATGCAACGCGGCCGAGACGCTGCTGGTCCATGCGAGTGCCGCGCGTGCGTTCCTGCCGCGCGCACTGGCAGCGCTCAGTGGCGCGGGTGTGGAGTTGCGGGTGGACGAGCGAGCATTCGAGCTCGCCGGTGACGCCTCTTCAGCGGTTATCCCGGCGGTCGAGCAGGACTGGGACACCGAGTATCTGGCGATGACACTCGCGGTTGCCGTCGTGGACACCGTGGAGCATGCGATTCAGCACATCGCCCGCCACGGCTCCGGGCACTCGGAGGCGATCGTTACGAGCGACACCGCCAGCGCCCGCGCCTTCCAACTGGGCGTCGACGCCGCTTGCGTGTACGTAAACGCCTCGACGCGCTTCACCGATGGGGGAGAGTTTGGGATGGGAGCGGAGATCGGCAACTCGACGCAAAAGCTCCACGCTCGCGGGCCGATCGGCCTGCGCGAGCTGTGCACGTTCAAGTATCTGGTCGAAGGCGCCGGTCACGTCCGGGTCTGAGGCGCCCGCCCCGTTCGGGTCTGAGACTGCGGTCACGTCGGGGTCTGAGACCGCGGTCACGTCCGGGTCTGAGACGGCGCGTATGACGGCCGATGAGGACGGGTCCAGGTCCGTGTCCCCAACTCCCACGGAGCCGTCCGCGAGGCGGATCGGGTTGCTCGGCGGCATGTTCAACCCGCCCCACGTCGGTCACCTGGCGCTGGCGCGCGCGGCCGCTCACGACCTGGGCTTGGAGCGGGTGCTGCTCACGCCGGTGCTCGTCCCGCCGCACAAGCCCGCCAAGTGGGACCCAGGGGCCGAGCACCGCCTGTGCATGTGCAGCCTCGCGGTGCAGGGCGACGCGTGCCTGGAGCTCTGCACGCTCGAGCTAGAACGCCCTGGCCCGTCCTACACGGTCGATACCCTGAGAAGCATCCATGCGAGCGACGGCCAAGCGGAGTTGACACTGATCCTCGGCGCCGACATGGCCCGCACACTCGGCTCGTGGCGAGAGCCGCGAGAGATCCTGGGATTGGCGCGGATCGCTGTCGCCGAGCGCGACAGCTCGACCAGGAAGGAGGTGCTCGACGCGCTCGAGCCTCTTGGCGGCGAGAATAGGATCGTGTTTCTACATATGCCTCGCCATGACGTGTCCTCCTCGGCCGTTCGCCGGCGCCTGACCGCAGGCGAGCCGATCGACGACCTCGTGGGCACCGAGGTGGCGAGGTATATCGCCGAGCACGAGATCTATGGCCGCCATCCCGCGGGTGGCCAGCAGGTGGAGTCATGACTTCGCAAGAGTTGCCGGAGGCGATGAGCCCCCAAGAGCTGCTCGCCGAGATCTGCCGCTACGCGGAGGACAAGAAGGCCGGTGAGCTGGTGGAGCTCGACCTGCGCGGTGTGCTCGGCTATACCGACTGGTTTGTGATCTGCTCGGGCAACACCGAGCGCCAGGCCAAGGCGATCCATGACGGAATCCTCGAGGGGCTCAAGCACGAGCACAACGTGTTCCCTCGTCGCGTCGAGGGGGTCGCGAGTTCCGACTGGATACTGATGGACTACTTGGACGTGGTGGTCCACATCTTCACGCCCGTCACACGCGAGTTCTATCGCCTCGAGCAGCTGTGGGGGGAGGCTCCCTCACACCGAGTCGAGGTGTCCGGGGGCGGGTAGGGACGGGCACGAGAGTTGCTTCGCCGCAGCTCGGGTCGACCAACTTGGCATGCCACATCGAAGTGGTGCGATTCGTGCGAACATCCTCTGAGAGGAGCGCAACGACGCTGAGCGTCAATCCGTCTTCCACTTGATCGAGCAGCCCACCGGCGGCGTTTGCGCTGGGGTGGGCTCGCGCCCGTCGAGCACAGCCTCGAGGGCGGCGCGCAGGAAGGAGGCGTCCTGTGAGGGGTCTTCGTAGTCGGCGTCGGGTGCGCCCCGGTAGCGCAGCACGCCATCGGCATCGAGCACGAACACGTCGGGGGTCGTCTTTGCTTCATAGGCTCCCGCCACCTTCTGGGACTCGTCGCGGAGGTACGGGACGCCCGCGAACTCGCCGCCCCGCACGCGAGCGCGCATCGCCTCTGGCGAGTCGCGCGGGTAGCGCTCGGCGTCGTTGGAGTTGATCGCGAGCACACGAACCCCTCGATCCGCGTAGTCGCGTGCGAGGGCGAGGATCCGCTCGTGCCACGCGAGCGCGTAGGGGCAGTGGTTGCATGTGAACACGACCACCGTCGCCGCCGTCCCGCCGGGCTCGTGCATGGCGCCCTCGGTGTCGGGCAGGGTGAACGCGGGGGCGGGCTCGCCGATTCGTGGCATCTACTTCCTCTCGGTGCGTGTGTGTTGAGCGGACGCAAGCGCTTCACGCACGTCGGCCGGGTCGGGCGTCGGTGAGATGCGTCCGTCGCGACGATGGTAGACGCGACACGTCAGCCCGCCCGGCTCGTCGTTGGTCGGCTGGACGTCAATGCCGTCGATGCGGATCGTGGGGGAGCCGACGAAGCGCTCTCGCTCGGCATCCTCGTCGGTGCAAACCTCGCGCACCACGACCTCCTTCGGATCCAAGCCGAGATCTCTCATAGCCGCGCCCAAATCGGCGAGCGCCCGGGGGTGGGAGGGACAACCAGCCCAGAACAGAAGCTCCACGTTCATGACCCCTACGTTATGACAGCAACATGGTCCGTCCTCGCCGCACGCGACTCGGCATCGAATGAACGGTGGTGTCGCAATCCCGCCAGACATTCGCCTCGGGCTGAGTCACACTGGAGGGGTGATCGAGGACTTCGACCGCTGCTACCAAGCCGCTCAGTCGCGCGACCCGCGCTTTGACGGGTGGTTCTTCATTGCGGTCACCTCGACTGGCATCTATTGTCGGCCGAGCTGTCCGGCGATGACCCCCAAGCGCGAGAATGTGCGCTTTTACCCATCCGCCGCGGCCGCGCAGCAGGCCGGTTTCAGAGCGTGCAAGCGCTGCCGGCCCGACGCGGCGCCCGGCTCCCCGGAGTGGGACGGACGCGCCGACGTGGTGGCGCGTGCGATGCGCCTGATCGCCGACGGCGTCGTCGATCGCGCCGGTGTGCCCGGCCTCGCGGCTCGGCTGGGCTACAGCGTGCGCCAGCTTCAGCGCATGCTTCTTGCAGAGGTGGGGGCGGGGCCGATCGCGATCGCTCGCGCTCAGCGCGCCCAGACGGCCCGCGTATTGATCGAGACAACCTCGCTCTCGATGGCCGAGATCGCGTTTGCCTCGGGGTTCTCGAGCGTGAGACAGTTCAACGACACGGTCCGCACGGTCTTCGCGACCGCGCCCACCGAGCTGCGACGTCGAACCGGCCAGGCCCCGCGCGCGCTGGCTGGCGCGTTGGGCACGCTGGAGGGCATGCCTGGCGCGCTGACGCTAAGGCTTCCATTTCGCCGCCCCCTGTGTCCCGACAACCTGTTCGGGCACCTGGCCGCGACAGCGGTACCCGGTGTCGAGGAGATTCGCGGCGAGACCTATCGGCGCACGCTGCGCCTCCCCCACGGACCGGGGATAGTCGAGTTGACGCCGGCGCGGGACCATGTCGCGTGCCGCGCGCTGCTCTGCGACCTGCGCGATCTCACGACCGCGATCGCGCGCTGTCGCTGGCTGCTCGACCTTGACGCGGACCCAATCGCGGTTGACGAGCTCCTGCGCTCGGACCTCAAGCTCAGGCCGATCGTGGCGAGGGCAGAAGGGCGCCGAGTGCCGCGCTGCGTCGACGGAGCGGAGCTCGCTGTGCGCGCGGTGCTGGGCCAGCAGGTCTCCACGGCCGCGGCGCGAACGCATGCGGCTCGCATCGTCGCCCAGTGCGGCGAGCCAATCGGCGACCCCCGCGGCGGCCTCACTCATCTCTTTCCCGAGCCCTACGCGCTCGAGGATGTGGACCTGGCGATGCCCGCCAGCCGCACACGAACGCTCGCCGCGCTCGTCGAAGCGCTGTGCTCCGAGCGCCTGTCGCTCGACCCAGGCTGCGACCGTGCCAAGGCGCTCGCCGTGCTCTCGGATCTACCGGGCTTCGGGCCGTGGACCAGGCAGGTGATCGCGATGCGGGCGCTCGGCGATCCCGACGCGTTCCCCGCGGCCGACCTCGGCGTGCGCCGCGCCGCTGAAGCGCTCGGCCTGCCCTCGACGCCCGTCGCGCTCACCGCTCGCGCCGAGCGCTGGCGACCGTGGCGCGCCTACGCCGTGCAATACCTGTGGTCGGCGAGCGACCATCCGATCAACCACTGGCCGGCGCCCTCGTATGGCGCCACCGTCGATCCAGTGTCTTCAGGGACACTGGAAAAGGAGGCAGCGTGACACCGGTAGCGAGCGCATCGCCCACAATCATCGCCACGTCCATGGACAGCCCGATCGGCGAGCTCACCCTCACTGCTGTTGGCGGGGTGCTGACTGGCATCCACATGAACGAACAGCGACACACTCCAAAAACGCCGGCTGGATGTGTGCGCGACGACGCAGGACTCGCACATGTCGTGGCGCAATTGGACGCCTATTTCGCGGGTGAGCTGACCGATTTCGAGCTCCCGATCGAAATGCGCGGGACCGACTTCCAGCGGCGAGTGTGGGCGGCGCTGTGCCAGATTCCATACGGTGAGACGATCAGCTACGGCGAGCTCGCCCGCCGGGTGGGCAACCCGAAAGCCTCACGCGCCGTCGGTCTCGCCAACGGGCGCAATCCCGTCGCGATCGTCGTTCCCTGCCATCGCGTGATCGGCGCCGACGGCTCCCTCACAGGCTACGGCGGAGGGCTCCAGCGCAAGATGTGGCTGCTCGAGCACGAGGCTTCGCATGGGTCGCGCTCGCCGACGGGCGCCTCTATGCCACGCCCCTATTGAATCCGCGCTTCAGTGCGCCGACATCGCGGCGATGACACCCTTCATGGCTACGCTTTCTGTTCACGGGGGTTGCCGAAGAACACGTGCAGTACACCGTTGACCGCGCTGATGATGATCGCCGCAAGTACTGCCCACCAGAAGCTCACGATCGTGAACTGCGAGACGAGCCAGTGAGTCAGATAAAGCATGAAGACGTTGATCAGGAAATAGAAGATCCCGAACGTGACGATGATGAACGGGATCGAGAGAACCGCCAGGACGGGCTTCAAGAAGAAGCTCACGAGCGTGAACACGAGTCCGGCGATCAGCAGCGCCCACCAGTCGCTGCCGTAGCTCAAGCCGGAAAGCAGCCATGTCGCCACGAACAGGGCGACAGTGTTGAACGCCCAGGTGATTGCGAGCCGGCGAGCCATCGAGACAGCCTAGCCGTGCTGGCTGTGCACACGCTCTCTCGCTCGCGCTCGAACATCGCAGCTTCGCCCTCAGGGCAACGGACTCTCATGGAGCTAGTCGGGCTCGAACCGACGACCTCTTCCATGCCATGGAAGCGCTCTTCCAGCTGAGCTATAGCCCCAAGTCTGAGATCAATCGTATAACGCTTGGCGTTCCGGGCTGTCCCTCACCCCCGAGGCATGAACTCCGGCACGTCCAGATCGCTGTCGGGATCGTCGTGGGCGCTGCGGCGCGAGTGGGGGAGTGTGCCGTCTCGGCGGGTCGCGCCCGAGGAGACGGCTCCCGGCGCCGCCTGGTCCAGGCGCGCGGTCATGCTGCCATGGGTTAGACGCACGTCACGCAGCAATCGCTCGGCGTTGTTTCGCATCGAGGCCGACAGGTCGCGCAGGTTGCGCGAGACCTCATCGCCGTCCTGCATCACTTCGCGCGCGATCGCGTGCGCTTCGCTGACAATCTCGCGTGCTTCGGTGCGGGCCCGCGCGCGCATCTGGCCTGCCTTCTCCTCGGCCTCGGCGCGCTGCGCCGCGAGCCGCTCCTCTCCTGCGGATAGTGTCTGTCCCACTTGTTCCTGAGCGCTCGCGAGCATTCGCTCCGACTCCTCGCGGGCGGCGGCTAGGACTGTCTCCACCTGCTGTTGCGCCTCCCTGAGCAGCCGGCCCGTCTCCTGCCTGGCGCCATCATGCTCCTGCTCGGCTTGCTCACGGGCTTGAACGAGGATGCTCTCGGCTTGGCCGTGGGCCTCAGTGCGCACAAGCTCCGCCTCGCGTATCCGCTCGTCCGCATCCGCGTGGATCGCTCCCACCGAGGCGAGCGCGTCGTTTCTCGTCTGCTCCGATTGGGTCCTCGCCTGGGTGAGGATCTCCTGCGCCTCGGCCTCGGCGGCGTGCACGCGGTTGTCGGCGGCGCGGTCGGCCTCGGCGATCCGCTCGATCGCGCGCTCCTCGGCCTGCTCGCGCATTTCTCGCGCCGCTCGCTCGGCGGCGTCGAGGATGATCTTCACGCGCTCAGATGCCTCGCCCAACTCCATGTGCGCATGGTAAGGGCTGAGGCCTAAGGGCTCGCGTCGCACCCGCTATGGGGCAGGACCTCAGGGTGTGCTGGGTCGCCGCATATTGCGACGCGGCCCCAAGGACTTGGAGCGCCGCCCGTCGCTGCTTGCCCCCGTATCCTCCCCCGCTTGCCATCGTCAGCAAGAGTCCTCAGAGTAGCTGCAGTCGTCAGGGCCGCCACCGTGGTCCTCCTCTCCGCCCTGGTCGTGCTTGCGACATCCGCGACCTACGCGACGTCTGCCATCTCCGCCACCGTGGCGCCCGCCTGTACCCCCGCCACGCTCAACGCCTCCGCGGCGCTCGTCGGCGGGGCTCTCACTGTTTCGCCGGCGCCCGACACTCGGGACGCCTCCTACCTCACCCAGGTCAGTTTCCTCGGCCCACCCGCCGCCGACATTGTTGGCCTCGTCGTGGCGGGGTCCCGCTCTGGCCGCCACGCCGGTCGCCTCGTCGCCTACTCCCAGGGCGATGGAGCGAGCTTCCTTCCCAACACACCGTTCACACAAGGGGAGACCGTCACAGTGCATGGCGCCCTGAGCCGCGACGGCGGCATGACGCCCTTCGCCTGGCGCTTCACCGTCGCTCGACTCGACACTGTGAGCCGCTCGCTGGAGACGCCGCCGCCGCCTCCACCACCACCGAAAGCCAGCGAATTCCAGCGCTTCGTGTCGCGCTCGGACCTGCACCCGCCCGCCGTCGCGGTCACAACAAATACGGGCGCCCAGGCGTCCGGCGACATGTTCCTCGCGCCGTACGCCGGGCCGGGACAGTACGGGCCGATGATCCTCGACGGCGCCGGCCGCCTTCTCTGGTTCAAGGCGATCCCCTCCGGTGAGCGGGCCGCGGATCTGCGCGTCCAGCAGTACGAAGGCCGACCCGTCCTCACCTGGTGGCAGGACCCGCTCGTCACCGCCGACAGGCGCGACGCCGGTATCGTGATCGCCGACAGTGCCTACAAGGACGTCGCAATCGTTCGTGCCGGCAACGGCTATCAGCCCGACCTGCACGCGTTCGAAATTACGCCCCAAGGAACTGCCCTCTTCACGATATACGCCGCGATCCGCTGCAACCTCAGCTCCCACGGCGGTCCTCCTGACGGAGCTGTGGCCGACACCCTCGTGCAAGAGCTCGACCTGAAGACAGGCCTCGTGCGCTTCGAGTGGCACAGCCTCGACCACGTCGCGCTCGCCGACTCATACATGCCGATCGGGCATGGCGGAACACTCAAGTATCCCTGGGACTACTTCCACATCAACGCCGTCTCAGAACCGGGTGGCAACCTGCTCGTAGACTCACGCAACACCTGGGCCACCTACGACGTCGACCCCCACAGCGGCCAGGTGCTCTGGAGCCTCGGCGGCAAGCACTCGAGCTTCGCGATGGGCCCGGGCGCAAGTCCCGCCTGGCAGCACGACGCGCGCGAGCAACCCGACGGGACGATCTCCTTCTTCGACAACGGCGCCACCCCGAAGGTGCACTCGCAATCGCGCGTCATTGTCGACGCGCTCGACATCGTCCACAAGACAGCCACGCTCGTCTCGGGCTTCAACCACTCCACTCCACTCGTGGCTCCAAGCCAGGGTGACTTCCAGCCGCTCCCCTCCGGCGACTGGTTCGTCGGCTGGGGCCAGCAGCCCTACTTCTCCGAGCTTGCCCCCGAAGGCCGGGTGCTCCTCGACGCGCATCTCCCCGCGACCTACCAGTCCTACACCGTGTTCAAGTTTCCCTGGTCGGGCGCTCCCGCGCAGCCACCACGGCTGGCGGTCCGCTCGCACGGCCGCCGCGGCCTCGTCGCCTACGTGAGCTGGAACGGCGCCACGGCCGTCACCCAGTGGCAGCTTCTAGGCGGATCGAGTCCCCGCGCGCTGGCGCCGATCGTCGCGGCCGCGCGCAGCGACTTCGAGACCGCGATCGCGATCCCCACCGCGCCGCGCTACCTCGCCGTGCAGGCGCTCGGCGCGCAGGGGCAGGTGCTCGCCACCTCCTCCGCGATCCGCTCCTGAGCCACTGACTCGTACGCTGCCGGCTGAGCACCGGATGGCAGGATATGTTGGAGATGCGTCCTTGCGGACGGGTCGTTCCTGGGGCATGATCGTGCGATGGGCACTGGACATGGGCCGCAGGCGAGCGCTACCGCCGCACACGGCCGAGCGGATGCCGCGCCGGCGCCGCCCGCCGCCCGACTGCCCCGAGCTCGCGCGCGTCAGGTTGCGATCCTCGCCTACCCGGGCGTCCAGAGCCTCGACATCACCGGTCCGCTCGAGGTGTTTGCCGGGGCGCAAGCGCTGATCGAAGCCGTGGGTGGCGCCGAGCGCGGGTACGACACGGTCGTCCTCAGCCGCGACGGGGCGCCCCTGCGCACCTCGAGCGGTCTGGAGATCGTGCCCCACGGCGACTTCGCCAGCACACCGATGCGGCTCGACACGCTGATCGTGGCCGGTGGCTATGGCTCGCGGGCCGCGTGCGCCGATCCCGCCACCGTCGAGTGGGTCGCTGGCGCCTCGGCCCGCGCGCGCCGCACCGCCTCGGTCTGCACCGGCGCCTTCCTGCTCGCCACCGCCGGCCTGCTCGACGGGCGGCGCGCCACCACGCACTGGGCCGCCGCTGAGGAGCTGGGCCGCCTTCACCCGGCCGTTCGTGTCGACCCTGACCCGATCTTCCTGCGTGACGGCGACATCTGGACATCCGCGGGTGTCACGGCGGGCATGGACCTCGCGCTCGCGCTCGTCGAAGAAGACCTCTCTCGCGACGCCGCGCTCACGATCGCCCGTCACCTCGTGCTGTTCCTGCGCCGTCCCGGCAATCAGGCTCAGTTCAGCGCCACGCTCGCCGCGCAGGAGCCGCTCAGAGAGCCACTGCGCGACGCGCGCCGCCACGTCCTCGAGCACCTTGCCGGGGACCTGTCGGTGGAGGCGCTCGCCCAGCACGCCCACATGAGCCCGCGCCACTTCGCCCGCTCGTTCCGCGCCGAGACAGGCGTCACACCCGCCCGCTATGTGGAGAGCGTGCGCCTGGAGGCCGCCCGGCGAGCGCTCGAGGACACCGCTCAGCCGATCGCGACGGTGGCGCTCGCCTGCGGCTTCGGAACACCCGAGACGTTGCGCCGCTCCTTTCTGCGCGCGCTCGGCGTCGGGCCCGCTGAGTACCGCCGCCGCTTTCACCCATCCGGGTCGGCGTCCGGCGGGGCCGCGGCCGCCTGATCGCGCATGAGTGGCCCGACGACCAGAACGACCCCCAATCCAAACCCCTCACGAGAGGCATGTACACATGCACATAGCGATACTCATCTACCCCCGCTTCACCGCTCTGGACGCCATTGGTCCGTATGAGGTGCTCAGTCGCCTCCCCGGCGCCAAAGTCACATTTGTCGCCGAGCACGCCACCCCGCAGCGCACAGATACCGGACAACTCGCCGTGGTCGCGGACGCCACGCTCGACGAGTTGCCCAATCCCGAGATCGTGCTCGTCCCGGGCGGTCCCGGTCAGGCCGCACTGATGGACGACGCCCCGCTCCACGACTGGCTGCGTGTGGCCCATGAGACCTCTACCTGGACCGCCTCCGTCTGTACTGGGTCGCTGGTGCTCGCCGCCGCCGGCCTGCTCGACGGCAAGCGCGCCACGAGCAACTGGCAGGCCATCGAGCAGCTGCGCGCCCTCGGCGTCGACGTCTTGGAAGAGCGGGTCGTCTTTGACGGGAAGCTCGCCACGTCCGCCGGCGTCACCGCCGGGATCGACATGGCGCTCGAGCTCGCCGCCAAGATCGCCGGGCCCGAGCTTGCCCAGGCGATTCAGCTCGGGCTCGAGTACGACCCGCACCCGCCCTTCGACGCCGGCTCGCCTCACAAGGCGCCTGCCGAGATCGTCGAGGCCGTGCGCGCCCACTCGCGCTTCGCGGAACAGACCGCCTGACGGATTGTTGCCCCAAGTGTGGGGGCGGCCTGGGGAGGTGTATCGGCATTTTGCCTTGCCCCACGCGCGTGCGGGGCACGCGTTTTTCTAGAACCGTCCGGGGCCGACCGCTAACCTGCGCTGTCCGATGGCAGAGCGTCGTTACGACCCGCAGGAGATAGAGCCACGCTGGCAGGCCGTGTGGGCCAATGAGCACACCTGGGAGGTGTCCAACGACGCGCTCCCCGGAGAGGCCGAGGACGCCACCTCCTACGTCCTTGAGATGCTGCCCTACCCGAGCGGTGAGCCTCACATCGGCCACCTCAAGAAATATGCGGTCGGCGACGCCATCGCGCACTTCCACCGTCGCACCGGCCATCGCGTGTTGCACCCGATGGGCTACGACGCTTTCGGCCTTCCCGCTGAGAACCACGCGATCAAGACAGGAGTCCACCCACGCGACTCGACTGCCGAGTCGATCGCCTCCTTCCAGCGCCAGTTCCGCTCGTGGGGCATCTCGATCGACTGGTCGCGCGAGCTCGGCACGCACGAACCGAGCTACTACCGCTGGACGCAGTGGATCTTCCTACAGCTATTCGAGGCGGGACTCGCCTACCGCAGCGAGGCCGCCGTCAAGTGGTGTCCTCGCGACCAGACGGTCCTCGCCAACGAGCAGGTCATCGACGGCTGCTGCGAGCGTTGCGGTGCGCTCGTCGAAGTCAAGCAGCTCGAGCAGTGGTTCTTGCGCATCACCGACTACGCCGAGCGCCTCCTTGGCGACCTTGACGGGATCGACTGGCCCGAGCACGTCAAGACGATGCAACGTAACTGGATCGGGCGCTCAGAGGGGGCCGAGGTCACCTTCCGTTGTGAAGACTTGGATCCCGCCCACCCGATCGACTACCCCGTATTCACCACCCGTCCCGACACCCTGTTCGGAGCCACCTTCTTCGTGATGGCACCCGAGCACCCGGACGTCCTGCGTCTCGTGGAAGGCACTCCTCAGGAGCAGGCCGTGCGCGACTACATCAACCATGCCCTCACCGAGTCAGGCGAGGAACGCGGGTCGATCGAGAAGCAGAAGACCGGCGTGTCACTCGGGCGCACCGTCGTCAATCCCGTCAACGGCGAGGCGATCCCGATGTATGTGGCCGATTACGTGCTTATGGAGTACGGCACTGGCGCCATCATGGCGGTCCCCGGCCACGACGAGCGCGATTACGCGTTCGCGTGTGCGTATGACCTGCCGATCCGTCGCGTGATTGAAGGCCCACCCACCAGGCCCGAGGGTGGGGGAGACGATCAGGGACTGCCCTATACGGGCGATGGTCCACTCGTGGGCAGCCATCCCGACTTCGATGGTATGGGTAACCGTGAGGCGCTCACAGCGATTGTGTCCTGGCTCGACCGGGAGGGCCTTGGCCACGCCTCGGTCAGCTATCGCCTGCGCGATTGGCTCGTCTCGCGTCAGCGCTACTGGGGCTGTCCGATCCCGATCGTCTACTGCGAGCGGTGCGGCTTGCAGCCTATCCCCGCCGAGCAGCTGCCGGTGGTGCTGCCCGACATCGAGGACTATGCGCCTCAGGGCCGCTCACCGCTGGCCGGCGCCGAGCAGTGGGTCGCCACCGAGTGTCCTTCCTGCGGTGGCCCGGCGCGCCGCGAGACCGACACGATGGACACGTTCGTCGACTCCTCCTGGTACTTCCTGCGCTACTGCGACGCGCGCAACGAAGAGGCCGCCTGGGACTCGGCGGCGCTGCGCCAGTGGATGCCCGTCGATCAGTACATCGGCGGGGTGGAGCACGCGATCCTGCACCTCATGTACGCGCGCTTCTTCTGCAAGGCCTTGGCCGACCTCGGCCACCTCGACTTCCAGGAGCCCTTCAAGGCGCTGTTCACGCAGGGCATGGTCACCAAGGACGGCGCCAAGATGAGCAAGTCCAAGGGCAACGTCGTCCCGCCCGCATCGATCGTCGAACGCTATGGCGCGGACACGGCCCGCTGTTACATCCTGTTCGTCGGACCACCCGACCAGGACGCCGACTGGTCGGACGAGGGCGTCGAGGGAGTCCACCGGTTCCTCGCCCGTCTATGGCGTCTGGCTGCAGACACCGCAGAGCGCGGCGGCGCCGAGCCCCTGCCCTCGGTTGACAGCTTCGCTGAAAACGGGTTTCCCGAGAGCGAGGACCTCGAGCTTGCGCGCAAGGCCCACTGGGCCATCGAGAAGGTCTCGGAAGACATGCGTCGCTTTGCCTTCAACACCGCCATCGCGGCGGTCATGGAGCTGCTCAACGATTGCTCGCGCATGCGCGAGACACTGCACGTCGACACCTTGCGCTTCGGGCTCGCCACCGCCGCCTCGCTGCTCTTTCCGTTTGCGCCACATGCCTGTTCTGACATCTATGCGATGCTCACCGGCGAGCGCGTATGGGAGCAGCCGTGGCCCCAGGCCGACCCCGAGATGCTCGAACGCGACGCCTACGAGCTCGTGTGCCAAGTCAACGGCAAGCTACGCGACCGCGTCCAGGCGCCGAGCGACGCATCCGCGGAGGAACTGACGGCGTTGTGTCTTGCCGCGCCCAACGTGCTTGCGCACATCGACGGGCATGAGATCGTCAAGGAGATTGTGGTTCCTGGGCGGCTCGTGAATCTCGTCGTGCGCTAGACGAACGCTGAGCGGCGCACTGCTGCGTCCTCGGTCGGTCGTGTGCTGAAGCACACTTTCCGAACTGCCTGTGCCCCGAAGGGGTACGTCCTTGCATTGCTTGCTCAGCATCCGTCTAGGAGGTTGCGGCTCTCGTCGGAGCGCTCGCCTAGACTCGGCCGTGATGGCTGCCCTCAAGCCCGCCTATCTGATCCACGGCGACGACCACGGCGCTGTAGCCGAGCGTCGCTCGCGCCTTAGGGCGCTTGCCGAATCAGACGGGGACGCCGGAAGCGTTGAGGTCCTCGCAGGCGACGCCGGCACACCCGAAGCGGTGGCGCTCGTGCTCTCCACGATGACATTCGCGATCGGGCAGCGCGTGATTATGGTGGACGGCGCCGAGCGCTTCAAGGAGGCCGAGGTCAAGGAGCATGTCGCGCCGGCGATGGCCACGATGCCGCCCGACACCACGATCGCGTTCTTCGCGCGCGAGGAGGGTCGCACGAAGGCGCCCGCTGCACTGCACGACGCGGTCAAGGCCGCGAAGGGGCAGATCGTCGCTGAGGCGACGATCAAGCCGTGGGAGCTCGCGGGCTGGGTGCGCGAGCAGGCGACTCGGCTCGGGCTCTCCCTGGACGCTTTTGCCGCGAAGACGCTCGTGGCCCAGGTGGGGGATCGCCAGCAGCGCCTATTGCGCGAGCTCGAGAAGTTGGCGCTGGCGGCCGACCCGGCGGATGGCCCGATCAAGGTGAGCGCTGAGGACATCGAGCGGCAGGCGGCGCACTCGACCGCGTGGCGGGCCTTCTCGCTTGCCGACGCGCTCGTGGGGGGCCATGCGGGGGAAGCGACGCGCTCCTACCTGCGCGTGCGTGCTCAGGGCGAGCGTCTGTCCGGGCTCGTATATCTGATGGCTCAGCGCTTGCGCGACGCCGAGGCGGTATCCGTGCGCCTTCAGGCAGGCGAGCCGCCGGCGGAGATCAAGCGCGGGCTGCGAATGCCTCCGCGCGCCGCCGATCGCTTCATAGCCGATGTGGCGCGCACCGAGCCCGAGCGCTTGCGTGCCGCCGTGTGCCGCATCGCCGATCTCGAACTCGACACGCGCGGGGGAGCCCCCCTTACCGGTTCGCGTACGCCGCTCTCATCGCTTGAGGAAGATACGCTCGCACTTCGGGCAATCTTGGCGGTTGCGAGCTGAGAGTATATGTTCGATTTTCTGTCTCATACTATAGTGACTACGATATGTCGTTACCATAGTAGGAGTCCAAAAAAGAGAGAACATCAGCCCGCGCACCCAGCCATCGCCTCGATAGCCAACTGAGTCGTCGCCGGGCAGGGCCGGCGGAAGCGGCGGGTTCAGGAACCGTTGCCGGCGAGCGTGCGAGCCGCGCGGGACTTCTTGCGTGCGCCTGTGTTGCGGTGAAGCGCGCCGCGCTTGACGGCCTTGTCGATCGTGCTCACGAGGCGGCGGTGCTCGGTGACGGCCGTGTCGCCCTCTTTCTCTTGCACCGCGGCCTCAAGGTGACGGAAGTAAGTCTTGATCGCCGATGTATATTGGCGGTTCTCGAGGCGCTCGCGCTCGGAGCGGAGGATGCGCTTCTTCTGTGATGCGATGTTGGCCATGTCTAGAGGCGCGTGCGGCCGGGGCAAGCTGCCGGGGCGCGCCGCGCAGCGCCGTACTATAGCGCCCCGTGTCTGTGAGCCCTGAGACGGCCGGCGAATCGGCGGGGCCAAAGCCTCCCAACAGTGTCGCGCGCAACACCGCGATCTTCTCGGTCGCGACGGGCTTCTCACGGATTGCGGGCCTTTTGCGCGAGATCGTGTTCGCGAGCTACTACGGCACGAGCGCCGCGGCGTCGGCCTACACGATCGCCTTTCTGGTGCCCAACTTCGTCGCGCAACTGTTCGCCAATGCGGCGCTGTCGGCTGCATTCGTGCCTGTGTTCACCGACCTGCTCCAGCAGGGACGCAAGCGCGAGGCCTTTCGGTTGGCATCGACGATGTTCTGGATACTGCTGATCGCGCTCAGCGCGATCACGGCATTCTTCATTCTCGCGGCCGGTCTGATCATGCCGCTGTTCACGGGCCCGAAGTTCAGTCCCGCGACGGTAACGCTCACGGTCGGGCTCTCACAGGTGCTCTTCCCGGTGGTGCTCTTGCTGGGGCTAAACGGTCTGCTGTTGGGCATCTTGCAGTCATACGACCGCTTCACCTTGCAGGCGGTCTCCCCAGCGGTGTGGAACGCGATCATCATTGTGTTGCTCGTCGTGCTGCACCCGCACTTTCACGGGGAAGATGGCATCTACGCGTTTGCGATCGGCGTGCTGGTGGCCACGGGCGTGCAGATGCTGATGGCGCTCGGGGCGCTCTCGAGGATCGACTTCCGGCTTCAGATGTCGATCGATTGGAACGACCCGCGCGTCAGTCGTGTGTTTCTGCTGATGATGCCGGTGACGATCGGGCTGGGGATCGTCAATCTCGACCAGCTCATCAACTCGGCGTTCGGGACGCTCGTCTCCGACGAAGCACCGCGTGCGATCGAAAACGCCTTCCGCGTCTACATGCTGCCGCAGGGGATGTTCAGCGTTGCGGTGGCGACCGTCCTGTTCCCGCTCATGAGTCGCTTGGCTTCGCGCCGCGATGTCGCTTCGATGCGCCGGACGGTTGGCTCCGGGATGCGCCAGATCAACCTGTTGTTGATCCCGGCCGCGGCGTTCATGGTCGTGCTCGCCACCCCGATAGTTCGGTTGCTCTTTCAGCGTGGCCACTTCACGCCCGAATCGACCCATCTGGTGTCGATCGCGCTCTTCTGGTTTGCCTTCAGCCTGCCCTTCGGAGGACTCAACCTGTTGCTCACCCGCACCTTCTTCGCTGTGCAGCGCCCATGGATCCCCACGGGTCTGGCCGGGGTCAACATAGTCGTGGACATAGTTGTCAGCATCAGTCTCTACAAGCCCCTGGGGATAGCGGGGCTTGTGATCGGAACGTTGGCAGCCAACATGGCGATGACAGCGCTTTTGATGCGCCGTCTGCGGATCGGGTTCAATGGGCGCCTGGAAGGGGCGCAGACCGCGATGATCACCGCCCGCGTTTGCGTGGCGTCCGCGTTGCTCGCGGGCCTGTCCTACGTGGTCTGGTATCTGCTCGACGCGCTGCTTGGCGTATCGCTGCCGGCGCAGATCGTAAGCGTCGGGGCCGCCGCCCTTGCTGGGCTGTGGGTGTACACGCGCGCGGTGCTCGTCATGAGCGTCCCCGAGGCCCACCACGTATACGGCTTGGTCAGAGCACGGCTCGGCCGAGCCTGATCGTGAGTGGCCTCGACTGGGACTTGATTTGAGGTCTCGGTCGAGACAGACGTGAAACGAAGGGCCGGACGAGCTCTCGCTCATCCGGCCCCGGTCCGGTCATAGATCGCCATTGAACTACTACGTCCCAGGACTTGTGTCTTATGCCTGGGCGGCTATGACACTCCCAACCACCGGGACTGGCCGCCGGCCCGAAGGC
>CAAGKR010533654.1_pt1 | contig 19343 bp, 19 predicted proteins | sample 2556971 | NCBI WGS metagenome assembly CAAGKR01 (sample SAMEA5207829, study PRJEB30636) | soil metagenome | biome: forest; feature: boreal; material: soil | place: USA | collected 2011-09 | depth 1 m | reverse complement strand
GGGCAGGAGCATGCTGGTCAGGGCGCCCAGGATGATCTCGCGGCGCAGGTTCGTGTTGAAGCGCAAAGGCTGTCCCTCCGAAAGTCGACTGTCTCTACTAATCCGATCTACAAGGTAGGAATAGTGATTATGCAGATGGAGGGGGGGCTTGGCAACCGCAACTACGTGGTCCGCAATGGGGTCACATATGGCTCTTTGGGCCATATAATGCGGCCGATAATCCGCACGTTCTCTTTTGGAGGGGTACTAAGTGATAGTAGCGGCCTATGGACCGCCCCGGACGTAGAGCGTCTGGCCGCTGACGAAGCCGGCGTCATCGCTACAGAAGAACGCGATCACCGCGGCCAGGTCCTCGGGTGTCCCGACCCGCTGCAGCGGGGTCTGGGACGCCACCGCCGACTTGAACTGTTCGTATTCGACCCCCATCCGCTCCGCGGTCTGCTCGGTCATTCGGGTCTCAACGAAGCCGGGCGCCACGGCGTTGACATTGATGTTGAACCGCCCCAGCTCGATCGCCAGGGTCCGGGCCATTCCCTGTAGCCCGGCCTTGGCGGTGGAGTAGTTGGCCTGGCCGCGGTTGCCCAGCGCCGAGGTCGACGATAGGAACACCATCTTCCCGTAGTTCTGCGCGACCATGTGCTTCTGGGCGGCCTGGGCGCAGAGGAAGGTGCCCTTGAGATGGGTGTCGATGACCCCGTCCCAATCGTCGTCGGTCATCTTGTGAACCAGGTTGTCCCGGAGGATGCCGGCGCACGCGACCAGGATGTCAACCTGGCCGAACTCCGCGACGGCCTTCTCGAAAAGCGCCGCCACCGATGCCCGGTTGGTGACATCGCAGGCAACCGCCAGGGCACGACCCTTGGCCGCCACGACCGCGGACGCGACCTCCTTGGCGGGGCCGTCATCAAGGTCGGCAACCACGACGGCGGCGCCCTCCTCGGCAAACCGCTTCGCGGTCGCGGCGCCAATGCCCCGCCCACCGCCCGTGATCACAGCGACTCGGTCTTGGAAACGCAAGGCTTCAATTTATACTTTCGGCCAGTCCAGTCAGGGGTCGACTTTTGGGAGGGCTTTGGATGAAGCAGGCTCAGGTTCTTCTGGCGGAGTTCCTCGGCACCTTCGCGCTGACCTTCTTCGGCGCGGGCGCGATCTGCACCGACGCCTTGGTTCGCAATGGTGCCGCGTTCGGGCCTGTCGACCTGCTGGTCATCGCCTTCGCGCATGCCATCGTCCTGGCGGTCATGGTCACCGCCCTGGGCCACATCTCGGGCGCCCACTTCAACCCCGTCATCACCCTCGGCGCCGCCATCACGCGGCACATCGAGCCGGTGCTCGCCGTCCTGTACGTCATCATCCAGCTGGTTGGGGCGGTCGCCGCGGCCCTGCTGCTCAAGTACATCTTCCCCGCCGCCATCACCTCGGCGGTGATGTTCGGGGCGCCCACCCCGGGCCCGGGGATCTCCTCGGTCCGGGCGTATGTGATCGAGGCGGTCCTGACCTTCTTCCTGGTCCTGGTGGTGTTCGCGACCGCCATCGACCCCCGCGGCGCTTTCAATAAGATCGCCGGGTTTGCCATCGGCCTGGTCCTGCTCTTCGACATTCTCCTCGGCGGACCGCTGACGGGCGCGGGCATGAACCCGGCCCGCGCCTTCGGCCCGGCGCTCGTGGCCGGGATTATCGACGGCAACCACTTCTTCATCTACTGGCTGGGCCCGATCATCGGGGGCGTGCTGGCGGCGCTGGTGTACCAGGGCATTCTGATGGGGTCCGGTGACGCCGAACCCGAGCCCAAGCCTGCCGAGTAGGCTGGGCTGCCGCGGCCTCCTGGCGTGATAGTTCGCGAGGAGCACGGCGCGGTCGTCATCGTCCGCCAGGCCGACCACGCCGAGCTCTCGGGCCGGCTGGCGGCGGCCTGGGGTGAGCCCCCGTGGGAGCCGGTGGGGCCGTACCCATCGGTGGTGGTCGGGGCCCGGCGCCATGACGATGCCTGGCTCGACTTCGACGAGGCGCCGGAGATCGGGGACCACCGCCGCCCTCTCAGCTTCTTCGAGGTCGATCGGATCAAGACCAGCGACATGTACCGCCGTGGCATCGAGGCCCTCTACGCGATCGACGCCTACGCCGCACTCCTGGTCAGCCTCCACTTCTCGGGGTTCTTCCACTCGCACTGGGGCTGGGAGCCCTTCGCCCTGCCCGAGAACTTCCCAGGGTCCCAGGCCGAAGCCCTCCAGGACTTCATCGAGGGTGAGCTCGACCGCCAGGAGCGGCTCCGCGCCGAGCTCGACATCGACGGCCAGGGCGAGCTACGACTGGCTGCCAACTACCGCTGGCTCCAGCTGTGGGACCGCATCTCTCTCGACATCTGCCGCCAGGACCCCGTCCAGCCATGGGCGGTTGACTACCCCGCCACGCCGGTGACCAGCGCCGCCGGCGCGGAGCAGGCGTCGCTGAAGTTCTCGATGATCGCGCCGGGGGAGTACCGCCTTCACCCCTACCCGCTCCAGCTGGCGCCACTGCGCGTGGAGATCCCGGCGGTGCGGCTACTACCCGAGGACTACGCCACCCGAGATCAGTTCCTCGACGCCTGGCGTCGCGCTGCGCCCACGTACCTCAGCGCGACCATCGGCCCGGCTTAGGTCAGCGGCAGGTCCTTCTGCTGGCCCTCCCGACTGTGTTCCACCATCGTCTCCGGCGACGGGTAACCCAGGTCGAGCAGCCCGGCCATCTGCAGCCCGTTGACCACGGCGTAGTTGGAGCGGTTGTTGTTAAAGAGGACGTGGACCTCGTTCGCCCGGTCCGCCAGCGCCTGGATCCGTGGCACCCACTCGAGCAACTCCTCATCGTTGTAGAGGTAGTCGAAACGGTCGGCCGAGGTGCTGCCCTTCTTGTACCAGGTCTTCTTGTTCTGGCCGTGCAGGCGCAGCACCGCCAGCTTGTCGGTGGTCACGGCCAGGTTTGGCGGCATCGAGCCCGAGCCCAGCTGCGGCTGGTCGACGATGCAGTACGCGATGCCGGCCTCCTCCATCAGCTCGGTGGCGGCGCCGAACCGCGCCGGCTCGCCCCACGTGCTGTGGCGGAACTCGACGATCAGCTGGTCATGCGGGTGCTTGTCGGCCAGTTCCGAGAGGTAGTCCATGTTGGTCGGCGTTGCCGTGAACCACGGCGGGAACTGGTAGTGCACGGCGCGCAGCTTGCCGGCTCGGCGGAGGGGGTCGAGCACAGCCATGAAGTCGTTTTCCTCCTCGGCCGTGGGACGCCGCGCCTTGCCGTCCTCGCGCTCGTGGAAGGTCATGCTGCGGTACGCCTTGACGTTGAACTGGAAGTCGGCGGGCGTTATCTCCGACCAACGCTTGGGCACCGACGGCTTGGGGATGCCGTAGAAGGTGGTGTCCACCTCGACGATGGGAAAGTACGCCGCATAGAACGACAACCGGTCAGCGCTGGTAACACCGCGCGGGTAGAAGTCCTGGTGATCGGCCCAGTTGCAGGTGCCCACCAGGATGTGGGAATTAGCCGTAACCTACGCCTCCGCCAGTACTTCTAACGGGTACACAACAGTGATCCGTGACGACACCAAACGCGTAACCAGACACAAGAAACTTTTACCCAAATGGAGGTATCCACCGTGTCATTGTCCAAGATGACGGCGGGCGTTTTTGGAGCCGTCTACACGCTGGTAGGCGTGCTTGGCTTCATCGGTCCGCTCGCCCCTGACAGTAACCTTCTCGGGATTTTCCCGATCAGCCCTCTGCACAACGTCGTCCACCTGCTCATCGGCGTCACCGGCCTCGCGGTCTACTTGGCAGTGCCGGCCATGGCCCGGACGTGGGCCCAGGTGTTCGGTGGCGTGCTCGCGCTTGTCGCAGTACTGGGTGTCATCATCGCCAACCCGCTCAACATCCTGCCAATCGGCGGATTCGACATCTTCCTGCACGCGGCCAGCGCCGCGGTGCTGCTGTACGTCGGCTTCGCCTCCACCCGGCCGGAGACGGCAGCGGCCTAGCGTCAAGCCTTCTGTTTTTCCCGGCAGCCATCGCATCCGCTGCCGGTACTCTTGCGGCCATGACCGACGCGCTATTCGCGCTTGATGGCGACGGCTTCCTGCCCACCGAGCTCAGCCAGGGTCCCTGGGACCCCAACGCGCTGCACGGCGGGGCGCCGGCGGCACTCATGGCTCGCGCGATCGAATCGGTCGACCCGGGCGCGGGCATGTTCGTGACGAGGATGACGGTGGAGTTCCTGCGCCCGGTCCCGAGGGCGCACCTGGTGGTCTCGACGACCCTGGTCCGTCCCGGCAAGAAGGTGCAGCTGGTGGACGCCTCGATTGAGGCCGGCGGGGTCGAGGTCGCCCGAGCCACCGCGCTCCGCATCCGCCAGGCGCCGATGGAGCTGCCCGACTACCCGCGGCCCGAGGAGGAGACGCCCGCCTTTCCGGACGAGGTCATCGACATCTCCGGCGGCATCCGAAGCGGCATGGGCTCCGCCATGGAGATCCGCACCGTCAGGGGCCATTTCGCGACCCCGGGCCCGGCGGCGGCTTGGATGCGGCTCAGGTACCCGGTGGTCGAGGGTGAGCAGCCGAGCCCGCTGATGCGCGTTATGGGGGCGGCCGACTTTGGCAACGGTCTGAGCGGCGTCCTCGACTACTTCAAGTACATCTACATCAATCCCGACCTGACCGTGTACCTGCACCGCCACCCAGTCGGGGAGTGGGTCTGCCTCGACGCGGCGACCGAGGCCTCACCCAACGGCGTGGGCGTCGCCGAGAGCCGGCTCTGGGATTGTGACGGTCCGATCGGACGATCTTTACAGGCCCTACTTATCGACCAGCGCCCAACCTGACTGTATATTGGGTTCCTGATGTCATTGCTGAAGCGCATAGGCGGGCGCTCCGATGTCGAGGCGGTAAAGAGCGTGGTCGCGCCGGCGCCGATCCTCGGAACCGATCCGTGTTCACAGCCAGGATGCACCAGCCACCTGGCGGTGCCCTGCTTCTACGTCGACCGTAAGGGCCGTGTCTGCGGCACCTCCTGGTGCACCGAGCACCATCTCGCCGTCGATGATCGCGTCTACTGCCGTCGCCACTCGGGAGTCGTCCGGGCGATCACGGCCAACACCCTTGAGCTCTTCGAGTACCCCGACATCGACAACCGCGCCGCCTCGCTCTGCGAATGGGTCGCCAACGACCTCGATCCGCTGCTGCGGGCGTTGCTGATGGAGCTGCGCGGCGGCCACGACTCAGAGCAGGTCTCGAGGCTGCCCATGCGCCTGGTCATCCAGCGTCAGCCGGCGGCTCGCGCCTGGGTCCACGCCTGGACGCTTTCGGACCACACCGGGGTCAACCGCAAGATCGGGATCCAGGTGGACGAGATCAACGACATCGAGGTGATAGGCAGTGTTGACGGGAACGAGGTGGTGCGCAAGATCCCAACGTGGATCAGCCACCGTATCCCCGGCTTCGACGACGTGACCGACGAGAAGAGACGCGCCGATTTCAGGGCGGCCGTGATCGGACCAATCGCGGAGCGGGCCCGCATCATCCCCAGCTACTAGCCCCGCCGCAGCCATGACGCCCGAGGAAGGGAAGCCCGGGGGCGAGGACCGGCAGCCACGCTGGAGCGATCTCTATCGACCGGTTCGAGTGCTGGTCTTCCTGCTGATCCTGGTTGCGCTCTTCCAGATCTATCGGGACGCCGAGTTCATCATCACCACGATCTTCGGCGTCGTCCTACTCTTCATCTTCGCCGCCATCATCGCCATGCTGCTGACCCCGCTGGTGGACCGCATCGAGACCCTGAGCCCGCTCAGGGGGCGCCGTGGGATCGCGGTCGTGGTCCTCAACCTGGCCCTGATCCTGGTCCTGGCCGGGTTCCTGGCGGTCCTGGTCCCGTCGGTGGCAAGCCAGGGCGCCGCCTTCATCACCACCTTCCCGAAGGTGGTCAGCGACGTCCAGACACAGGTCAACAACGTCTTCGGCGACCTCAATGCCCGCGGCATCCCGATCCAGGCGCAGATTCCCAGCAACCTCAGCTCCTACGTCGCGCCGGTCCTGGGGTCGGCGGTGCAGATCATCACCGGCACGCTGGGCGCCGTCGTCAACCTGATCCTGGTGAGCGTGATCTCGATCTACCTGCAGGTCGAGGGCCGCGGCATCCTCGCCTCACTCCGGCAGCTGTTCCCCGGTCAGCAGCGGCTGTTCGACTTCACCCTGGTGGCCGCGGGGCGGACCCTGGTCGGCTACGTCCGGGGCCAGGTCATCTTCGCCGCGATCCTCGCCGGCTACACCGGCATCGTGCTCTCGCTGATCGGGGTCAAGTTCGCCCTGGTCATCGCCGTGATCACGTTCTTCCTGGAGCTGATCCCGCTGCTGGGCGCGCCGGTTGCGATGGTCCTGGCGATCTCGGTGGCCCTGCTGCAGAGCCCCCTGGTGATCCTGCTGACAGTGGTCGCCACGGTCGGCGGCCACGTCCTTGGCGCCTACACCATCGGCCTCAGGATCTACGGGCAGTCGGCCAAGATCCATCCCCTGGTGGCGATGGGAGCGCTGGTCCTGGGAGCCCAGCTGGGCGGCGTCCTGGGGGCGCTCTTTGCCATACCGATCGCCGGGATCATCAACGTCTTCCTGGGCACGCTGTACCGGGCTCGCAGCGATGGCGAAGAGGCCTTCGAGCTGCCACAGAGGAAGTCAGGCGGCGAGGAGGGAAAGGAGGAGTTACCCAGCCTCGGAGAGGAGATCACCCAGAAGGCCGACGAAGAGGAGGAGAAGGAGGGCCTTGCGGACCCCGGTTCGGCGAAGGCCAAGAAGGCGGGCCGGGCGCGTTCGGCCAAGGGCACCTCGGACTCCTAATGGGGGCATGGCCCCCACGTACTCCCGTCCCTCTCGTCACCCAGTAGCAGTAGACGGGGGTTGGGTCCGGGGAGGGGGTTGCTTAACTCTCCTGGATGGGGAAAAGTCGTCTGGCAGCCGCCGGCGGGTGAGCACTCTGGTCTCCTGGGCATCAAGCCCTAGCCCTAGAGCGTGCCCCCGCCGGTCGGCGAGGAGACCTGAGCACTGGTGGGATGTCGTGCCGTTTGAGCACTTGTCCATTAGGTCGTTGCGGAGCTCCTCCAGGCTGACTTCATCCATCAAAGATGCAGGAGGGTAGCGATGGTCTTTTTGGGAGTCGACTGGGCAGAGGAGCATCACGACATCTGTCTGCTCGACGCTGACGGCAACCGGCTCGAGAAGGCGCGGGTCCCTGAGGGGATCGAGGGCGTGCGGCGCATCCACGCCTTGGTCGCCAATCACGCCGAGGAGCCGGGTGAGGTGGCTGTCGGGATCGAGACCGACCGCGGGCTCTTGGTCGGCGCGCTCATCGGCGCGGGTTACCATGTCTACGCGGTCAATCCCCTGGCAGTGAACCGCTACAGGGAGCGGCACGCGGTCTCGCGAGCCAAGTCGGACAAGGCAGATGCCAAGTTGCTCGCCGACCTGGTGCGGACCGACCGGCACAACCATCGCCAGGTCCGCGGAGACTCGGAAGAGGCCCTAGCCATTCGGGTCCTGGCCCGCGCTCACCAGAGCCAGATCGCGGCCCGACAGCGTCAGGCCAACCAGCTCCGGAACACGCTGCGCGAGTTCTACCCCGCCGCGCTAGAGATCTTGGGCACCGACCTCGACAGCAACATGGCGGTCGCCCTGCTGTCTAAGGCGCCCACGCCGACCGCGGGCCGTAAGCTGTCGCGGGCGCAGATCCGGTCGGCCCTCGCAACTGCAGGGCTCCAACGCAACCTCGACGACAAGGCGGCGCTCATCCAGCAGCAGCTTCGCGAAGTGCAGCTGGAGGCCCCGCCCCTCGTGGCCCAAGCCTTCGGCACCATCGTGTCCAGCGGGGTGAAGGTCATCCGCGCCCTGAACCAGGAGATCTCTGCCGTCGAGGTGGAGCTGAACGCGTCTTTTGAGGCACACCCGGACGCCGAGATCATCCGCAGTCTTCCAGGACTTGGAACAGTCCTCGGCGCCCGGGTTTTGGCCGAGTTCGGCGACGACCGCACTCGGTATGCCAATGCCAAGTCTCGCAAAAACTACGCCGGCACGTCGCCCATCACCAAGGCGTCAGGAACCCAGAAGGTAGTGCTGGCGCGCTTCGTTCGCAACCGTCACCTTGCCGACGCCACCTACCTCTGGGCCTTCTGTTCTCTGACCCACTCGCCTGGCGCCCGGTGTTACTACGACACCCGCCGCGCCAGCGGCGCTAATCATCACCAGGCCCTCCGCGCCCTCGGTAACCGCCTCGTCGGCGTCCTCCATGGCTGCCTTAGGTATGGGCAAAACTATTCAGAAGTTACGGCCTGGGGAGAATCGGCCCTTGCCGCTTGACATTTACGCCCGTGGGATGTCTAGGGCTACCTAACCCCGGCGCAGGAACCGTCTCCGGCGGCGCCGTTGAGGGCCCCCGGCGCCTTCTTTGGGAATCACGCTGAGGGACCCGTCCGCCTCGAGCCAGACCTCCTTGGCCTCGCTGATCCCCTTCAGCTCGTGTTCGCGCAGGGCGGCGTCGGCCTCATCGTCGGTGATGCCCTGGCGTCGCAGCTCGCGCTGGTTCCAACGTCCGTTCCTCGCCACCACCACCGGTGAGGGCTCGACCAGGCGGTTGAGCCACGGCAGCCGGAGCCGCAGCACACTGATGGTGTAGTTGAGCACCAGTAGCACCGCGATGATCACCAGGCCGCCGCCGAGCGAGGTGTCCGGGCCGGTCATCGCGGGCTGCACCGCGTTGGCCACCAGCAGCACGAAGACCAGGTCGAAGAGGGTGAACTGGCCAATCTCGCGCTTGCCGAAGACGCGCATGCCCAGCAGCAGCACCAGGTAGATGACGGCACAGCGAAGGACGAGCTCGGCCAGGGGAACAGCCGGTTTGAAGAATTCAAGATCCAAGGTTCAGGCCTCCAAGACGTTTTGGGCCAGACAATGGCGCCTGCCCAATATCCTGAGCGACCGGAGGGGGGCTGTGTTAGCCGGCGGTGGCTCGCTCGGCGAGGTGACGGGCAACTGCGGCGGAAGCCTTCTGGCCGGTCTCGGGCGAGACGTGGCCGCCGTGGGCGATGCCGTCGAAGTCCTTGAGCCAGGTTGCCTCGTCGGCGACCGCGGCCTCGGCGGCCGGCCCCGCCAGCCGCGCCGCGAATCGCGCGGCGATGTACGCCAGCCGGCCGCTGCCGGTCTGGGCGTGGTGCTCCTGGGCCTCGCTGGCGAGCAGGGCGGACATGTAGGTGATGGCCATCCGCCGCTCCAGCCGTCGCATGCGCAGCTGCGCCGCGTGCAGGTCGAGGGTGGCGAGGGCGTCGACGTCCTCCCGCAGCGAGGGCAGGTCGGAGAGGAGGGCGCGGCCAAGCTCGGCTGCGGGCCCGTCGTCGCCCGCGGTCACCTCGCTGAGGCGCTCGACCTCCTCGAAGTAGGCCGGCCCGTTGCCCTTGGCCAGGGACCGCAGCACGTCGAGCGCCATGATGTTGCCCGAGCCCTCCCAGATCGCGTGAACGTAAACGTCACGGAGGATGCGGCCGTTGGGCCAGTCCTCGATGTAGCCGTTGCCGCCGCGGACCTCCATCGCCTCGGTGGCGACGATGCGGGCGCGCTCCGCGCTGTATCCCTTGAGCATCGGGGTCAAGATCCGCAGCAGCTTGTCCTGGCTGGTGTCGCCGCTGTCCGAGCGCTGCATCATCTGTGATGTCTCGATGCCGGCGCTAAGGGTGGCGGTGTGGTCCGTCACCAGGTCGACCAGGGTGTCGCGCATCAGGGGGTGGCTGTCGAGCACCTCGCCGAAGGTCTTGCGCTGACGGGTGTGCTCCAGCGACTCGTACACCGACCGGCGCATCGAGGCTGCCGACGCGATGACGATGCCCACGCGGGTGTGGTTGACCATGTCCAGCATCTGCTTCATGCCCTTGTCGATGTCGCCCACGGGCCACGCGAAGGCGCCGCGGAGGCCCATCTCCGACGACGCCAGGCCCTTGTTGCCGAACTTGGTCTTGAGGCGGTGAAAGATGTAGGCGTTGCGGCGGGGGTTGGCGTTGATGGGGTTGTCGGGCACGCCGTCGGGGAGGATCCGCGGCATCAGGAAGAGCCCGAGCCCGCCGGTGCCGGGGCCTCGGCCCTCGGGTCGCGCCAGGACCAGCGCCAGGTCGAAGGTGGGGTTGGTGGCGAACCACTTCTCGCCCCACAACCGCCAGCTGCCGTCCTCGTCCTGGACCGCCCGGGTCTCGTTGGCGCCGACGTCGGAGCCGCCCGCCTTCTCGGTCAGGAACATCGCCGCGGTGTAGTACTCGCCGGCCTTGTCGCTGGCGAGCCGGGGGATCCACTTCTGGTAGAGCTCGGGGTCGTTGCGCTTGAGCGCCCGGGCCATCGCTGAAACCATCGCCACGGCGCAACCGGTTATGGTCTGGTCGGCCTGTAGGAACAGGTACTCGACGCCGGCATGGAGCGCGGCCGGCGCCGGGCCGTCGAGCCCGCGCCATCCCGGCAGGCTCATGCGGATCAGCCCGAACTCGTGGTCAGCCGACTCGATCGCCTTGAAGTTGGGGTGGTAGTCGACCTCATCGACGCGCTGACCGCGACGGTCGTACTGGCGGAGCACCGGAGGGTTGTCATGGTTGACCGGGACCATCGGGTCGATGACGGTCGGCACCAACCGACCGGCCTCTCTCATGGCGGCGTCGGCGGTGGGCCAGACGGCATCACCGACGGCGCGGCGGACGAGCCATTGGAGGTGGTCGTCGCCCGAGTACCAGTCCTGGCTCTCGACCTCGGGGATGTGATGAGACCCGGTGGGGATGGCGATATCGTGCGGCTCAAGCATGTGCATAGGCTACAGCGCCAGGCGTAGCCTTCTTGGCATGTCTGAGCAGGCTCAATTGCCCGACGACCCCGCGCTGCCAACGGACGCCTGGGACGACATCTATGTCGGCAAGCAGCTGGGGCGGCGCGATGTCGAGGTGACGCCCGATTTCGTGCAGCGTTTTGTCGACGGCTGCGAAGACAGCCATCCCTGGTACACCGGGCCGAGCCCCTTTGGGGGCGCGGTGGCGCCGGCGCTGATCGGCTCCCAGGAGCCGTGGCGCTTTGCCGGCTGGTATCCGCCGGAGCTGCGCGGCAACCTCCACGCCAAACAGGAGTGGGACCTCTTCGCGCCGATAATGGTCGGCAGCACCTACACCTCCCGAGCGATGGTGTCGGAGCGCTACTTGTGGCGCAGCAACCGTCACGTCATCGTCAACGAGATCACCATCAGTGACGCCGACGGCAGGGTCCTGGCCCGCGGCCGCACTCACCAATCGTTCCTCCAGCAGCAGCCCGACGGCTTCGTAGTCGACAAAAGCCGCGAGAAGAAAGAGGAGCGGCGCTTCCAGCCCGGCGAGGGCGTGGTCGTCGAGCGCCTCGACGGCCCCATCCACGAGCTGACCCCGCAGCTCTGCCTGGCCGCCGCCGACGGCCTCCAGAACTACCACTCCGACGCCGAGATCGCCAGCGCGTTGGGCTTCCCCGCGGTAGTGGTGCAGGGCATCTTCAACGCCAACGTGGTCTCGGCCCTGATGACGCAGCGCTTTGGCGCCGGCTGGTGGTGCGGTGGCAAGCTCCGCATGAGCTTCGTCAACGTGATCTGGGGCGGCGACACCGTGCGTGCTCGGGCCTCCCTCCGACAGGTCGTGGAGGAGGCGCCACGGGCTCGCGCCGAGTGCGAGGTCTGGGTGGAGAAGAGCGACGGCGCGGTCTCCGCCATCGGCACCGCATCCGCGGTGGTCGCGGATTAGCTAGCGGCCTTGCCCCTGCGGCCGCGGCAGGTCTTGCAGAGGCCGCGGACCAGCACCTGGATGTCGGAGACGTCGAAACCCTGCTCATCGGCGAGCTGCCGCAGCAGGCGGTCCACCCGGCTGGCGTCCAGGTGCACCATCCGGTGGCAGTGGTTGCAGCGGATGTGGTGGTGCTCCTCGCCCGCCTCATTGACCTCGTAGTAGAGGGCCCGCCCCATCCGCGTCGCCTTGACCACGCCGATTTCGGCAAGGGTGTCGAGGGTGCGGTAGACGGTGCTGCGGTTGAGGGGGACGCCACCCTCCTCGACCAGGCGGGCGACCTCCTCGGCGCTGAGGTGCCCGCCGGCGCCCTCCAGGATGTCGAGGATGACGGCCCGCTGCGTCGTTCGCTTGTAGCCGTGATCGGAGAGCTCCGAGAGCCGGCTCATACCTAGGCCGCGTCCGCTTCGGCGCCTTCCACCAGCGCTGCCCAGCGTTCGTCGACCCGGCGCACCTTGAAGATCGCGAAGGCCAGGACCCACGTCAACACGAAGGCACCGACGATGAAGAAGCCCATGTCGGCGAAGTCCAGCCCGGAGACCAGGCCCCAGAAGCCACCCGACAGCTTGCCGGTCTTGACCAGGATCTGGAGCAGCTCGACAATGCCGACGAACAGTGCCACGAACACCGACAAGCCGGTGATGGTGAGGTTGTAGAACACCTTCCGGATGGGGTTCGAGAAGGCCCAGGCGTAGGCCTTGGCCATGAAGGCCCCGTCGGTCGTGTCCATCAGGGTCATACCCGCCGCGAAGATGACCGGCAGCGAGAGCACCGCCAGGAACGGGAGCCCCTGGGAGGCGGCGCCCGCCGAGATCGCCAGCAGAGCGACCTCCGAGGCGGTGTCGAAACCGAGCCCGAAGAGCAACCCCACGATGTACATGTGCCAGCTGTGGGTGACCAGCTTGAACAGCCGGCCGAAGGCCCGCATCATGAAGCCGCCGCCAGTGAGGTCGGCCTGGAGCCCGGTGTGGTCGTACTCGCCACGCCGCATCCGCCGGTAGATGCGGACAATGTCGAACAGGATGACGAGGTTGAGGATCCCGATCAGGACCAGGAACACACCGGAGACCGAGGTGCCGACGATGCCGCCGATGTTGCGCAGTTCGCCACTGCCGCTGACCACACCGTCGAGAACGGCGTGGATCGCCAGACCCAATACCAGGGCGATGGCGAAGACGACACTGGAGTGACCGAGGGAGAAGAAGAAGCCGACGCTGACCGGCTTTTGCCGCTGCTGGAGCAGCTTGCGGGTGGTGTTATCGATCGCCGAGATGTGGTCGGCGTCGAATGCGTGGCGGAGGCCGAAGGTATAGGCCAGGCCGCCGAGCCCGATGAAGGCGGGATGGCCCACGCCGTACGTCAGCAGGGCGCCCCACCCAACGACGTGGACAAGGATGACGGCCCCGTAGCATGCCGCCAGCCGCATCCGCTCGCCGCGGTCGAAGCCGCCTCTGAGCGCGCTGGCGATCGAAGACATGGTTTCCTCCTGAACTCTCGTCTCCTTCCTCAATGCACCTTACGCGCAACTGCACCTAAGTCGCAAGTCGCGGCGTGACTGGGGTGCTAACTTGGAATCTCTGACCACCAACGAGGAGCGATTCATGAGCGCGGAAGAGACCAGGACCGAAATACCCCAGACGGACGAGGAGTGGCGGCAGAAGTTGAGCCCCGAGCAGTACCACATCCTCCGCGAGAAGGGCACCGAGCGCGCCTTCGCGGGCGAGTACTGGAACGTCCACGACAACGGGATGTTCGTCTGCGCCGGCTGTGGCGCCGAGCTCTTCGACTCCAACACCAAGTTCGACTCCGGCACCGGTTGGCCCAGCTTCTACGAGCCTGCCGTCGCGGAGGCGGTCGAGCTCCGCTCCGACAACAGCCTCTTCATGCGCCGCACCGAGGTCGTCTGCAAGCGCTGCGGTGGACACCTGGGCCATGTCTTCGACGATGGTCCACAGCCCACGGGCCAGCGGTTCTGCATCAACTCATGCTCGCTCGAGCTGAAGCCAAAGCCGGACCCTAGCGCCTGAACAGACCAGGCCGCTCGGCGCCCTTTATACCATTGCCGAATGGCTGAGTCTGTGGAGACCGACACCCGCTCCAAATTCCTGGAAGCGCTGGACCGGCTGCACGAGCACTTCCTCGTCGGCGTCGAGGACGTCACCGAGGTCTGGCTGGTGCGGCATGGGGATGCTTACGCTGAGCTGGTGTCGCTCGACGACGCCAACATCGACCCGCCGCTCAGCCCCAAGGGCCGCGGCGAGGCCGCCCGCCTGGGTCAGCGCATCACAGCCTCCGGCATCACCCGGGTGTGGTCCAGCCAGATCCTTCGGGCGAGGGAGACCGCGGAGATCGCCGCCGCCCCGGCGGGCCTGCCGATTGAGGTGGACGACCGGCTTCGCGAGGTCAAAACACACTGGGAGGACAGCTCCGCGACCGAGCCCGTGCCCGGGTACATCCCGTTTGTCGAGCCGCTCGACGAGGTAGTGTCGCGGATGGACGCCGCCGTCCGGGGCATCGCCGCCGACGCCGGGCCGGGCGCCCGGGTGATGGCGGTCACCCATGCGGGCGCGATATCGATGTACCTGGCCCACCTGCTGCACCTGGATTCCGGTCCCCTGCGGGTGCTGCCGCAGTTCACCAGCGTCAGCGTCCTCCGCATCAAGGACGACCGCATCGTGGTTCAATCGATCGGCGATGTCGGACATCTCACCCGCGAAGAGCCCCCCGGCGACTGAGCCGATGTCCCACGACCAGCTGCGCGGGCGGCTGGAGGGGTACCTGCGTGGCCACCTTGGATCGACCACCCTGACGCTCACCGCGATGAACCCGATCCCCGAGGGGCACTCCGGGTTCACCTACTTCGTCGACGCCAGCGACGGCGCCGAGCGGCTTCGCTACGTGCTCCGGCTGCCGCCGCCAGGGGCCAGGATCGCCGGCCCCGCCGACGTCCTTCGCCAGGGCCGGATCATGGCGGCGCTCAACCGGCAGGGCCTGCCGACGCCGCGGATCGTGGCCAACTGCGACGACCCCGACGTCCTCGACGGCCGGCCATTCTGCCTGATGGAGGCGGTCGAAGGCGACCGCATCGAGCCCTTCCTGGCAAAGGCCGAGCCGCTGGCGATCGCGCAGGCCGCGGTCGACACCCTGCAGCGGCTGCAGAAGGTGCCGGTGGCCGACACCGGCATCGGCGATGAGACCGCGGTGTCGCTGACCGAGGAGATGATGCGCTGGGCCTGGCTGATGCAACGCGCTCCCGAGGAGCTGACCAAGGCAGCCCCGGCGCTGGGTTCGCGGCTGGCGGAGAAGAAGCCGGGGGACCCGAGCCCGACCTTGGTCCACGCCGACTTCCACTACGGCAACCTGCTCTTCCGGGTCGGCGACGACGGCAAGCCCGAGGTCGCGGCGGTGCTGGACTGGGAGATCTCGGAGATCGGGGCGCCCCTGATCGACCTCGGCTGCCTCTGCATCGTGGCCCAGCGGAACAAGGTCCCGGGCGCCCCCAATCCCGGCGGGGGCATTGAGCTCGAAGTCGAGGACGTCATCAGCCTCTACGGCGCCGACCCCGATGAGGCTCGCTGGTACCTGGCCCTAAGCTGCTACAAGTACGCCTCGATCTTCGGCTATAACCTGATGCTGCACCGCCGCGGCAAGCGCCCCGACCCGATGTACGAGCAGCTGACGGGCGTGATCATGGCGCTGATCGAAAACGGGAGCTCCCTGCTCGAGTAGGCGTGTAAGGATTGGGCGCGGTGACGAGCGAGCGATTGGCAATAGTGTTGGCGGCGGTGGCAACCGCCGGGGGCGCGCTGGCGCCGTCGTTCACAGCGGCATCGCCGGTCGCCGCTGCCGGCTTTGTCGGCAACGGCTTCGTCCAGGCTCCCGGTGGCCCATTCATGACCGACAGCCACGGGCGCAGGCTGCAGCTCCGGGGCTTCAACCTCGTCGCCAAGTGCCCGGCGGACAGCAAGCCGTCAGCACAGCCGGGTACGCCTTGCATCCCGCGGACAAGCAATGCCGATCCGGTGGGGGACACCAACTACTTCCTCTCGCCGTCGTCCTCTGATCCCGACCGCCGGTTCACCGACGCGGACGCCGCTCGCCTGGCTGGCCTCGGCTTCAACTTCGCCCGTATCGGCATCATCTGGCGAGGGCTCGAGCCCGGCCCGGCCAGTCCGCCCGGCGGCAACATCCCTGACAACCCCACGTACTGCGGTGCCCACCCGGCCAACACGCCCTTCACGCCGCTGGCCGCGGTCGCCGAGCCGTTTGACCAGGCCACCATCGACGCCTACCTGGCGAACATCGACAGCGAGGTTAACCTCCTGGCGGCGCACGGCATCTACTCGCTGATCGACATGCACCAGGACGCCTGGGGCGAGGTTTTCAACCATGCCGCGGGCACCACGCCGTGGGAGGGTGAGGGGGCGCCCTTCTGGGCGACCTGCACGGCGGGGCCTCTGGGGGGCGTCAATACCGCGTCCAGCGACGGCACTTGGAACGCGGGCTACACCCACAACGGGGCGATGGCCGACGCCTACGACCACTTCTGGAACAACGACGTCAGCGCCAACCTCCAGGGCGAGTACCTGCGAGCCTGGCAAGCGGTCGCTCAGCATTACACCGGTAATGCCTGGGTGGTGGGGTACGACCCGTACAACGAGCCGTACGACACCTTCCAGACCCCCACGGCTCTGTTCGACGCCCGCCTGCAGTGCTTCTACGGAGGTGCGGTGGCAGCGGCGACGGCGTGCTCAGTCGGCAATGTCGCCAACCCGGGCGCCGGGTTCCTGCCGACCGTTAACGCCGTCGACAGCCAGCACCTAACGTTCTTCGAGGAGCCGATCACGACGGACTTCGGTCAGCCCCTGTTCATCGGTGGACCGGTCTTAGGCAAGCTGCCTTTCGATCGGCTGGTGGTCAACTTCCACGTTTACGGACTGGTCGGGGCCTTTCTGGGTGGTGCCCTGGGCACGCCCGGCGAATGTGCCACCCCGGACTGCGCCGTGAACGAGAACATCACGATGACCCAATTCGACCTGGGCCGCTCCCTCACCAGCACCAACCAGCCTGGCGGCCCGGCGTGGTTCCTGTCGGAATGGGGGGCTGAGGACAATACGGCCGACCTCGGCAACGTCGCCAACCTCGCCGACTCGAGCCCGATCAGCGGTACCCCTGTCAGCTGGACGTACTGGGCGGCGCTCCAGAACCACGACCCCACCGGCGACCCGCATGAGCGGCTCTTCGACAGCAGCCGCCAGCTGATCCAACCCAAAGACCAGGTCATCGTCCGCGCCTACCCTCGATCGACCGCGGGCACGCCGACCTCGCGAAGCCAGAAGTACGACACCACGACTGCGGCCTTCGACTTCGCCTACGCCCCTGACCACGCCATCGCGGCCCCGACCGAGATCGTGGTTCCGCCGCTGCGCTACGGCGGCGGCTACAAGGTCACCGTCAGCGCTGCCGCTGTGACCTCGCCTTGTGGCGCCAACCCGGTGACCCTGGCGGCGGACCCACAGGCCACCGCTGTGACGGTCCATATCGAGCCGGCCGCCGGCTGTTCGCCCAATTTCGTGACCACGGTGTGCAATCCCGCCAGCCCGACGAGCGCCAACAACCCTTGCTCCGCCGCCCCGGGCGCTGGGCTACCCAACACCACCGCCCTGCGCGTCCCCCCGGCGCAGGCGGCCATCGAGCTGGGCGCGGGGATTGGGCTGGGGCTGGTCGCCACCGGCCTTGTCCGGCGGCGGCGCCGCAAATTGCGCCATCCTTTACATATGAGGAGATCTGAATGAGCTGGGATTTCACGACCGAACCCGAGTTCCAGGAGAAGCTGGACTGGATGCAGGCCTTCGTCCACGACGAGGTCTGGCCGCTGGAGGTGATTGAAACCGACCTCGAGGGCTTTCAGCGCCTGGTCGCGCCACTCCAGGACGAGGTTAAGGCCCATGGGCTGTGGGCGACCCACCTTCCTCCCGAGCACGGGGGCCAGGGATTTGGCCAGGTCAAGCTGGGGCTGATGCACGAGATCGAGGGCTCCAGCATGTGGGCGCCCACGGTGTTCGGCAACCAGGCGCCGGACAGTGGCAACTCCGAGATCCTGGCGCTCTATGGCAGCGAGGAGCAGAAGGAGCAATGGCTCAAGCCTCTGCTGGCGGGCGACATGCGGTCGTGCTTCTCGATGACCGAGCCGTCGCCCGGCGCTGGCTCCGACCCCACCATGCTGAGGACCACCGCCGTCCTCGAGGGCGACGAGTGGGTCATCAACGGCCACAAGTGGTTCTCCAGCAACGCCATGGTCGCCGACTTCCTGATCGTGATGGCGGTCACCGAGCAGGAGGAGGAGAACCCGTACGCGCGCGCCTCGATGATCATCGTCCCCAAGGACGCGCCTGGGCTGAACGTCGCCCGCAACATCCCCAACATGGCGTCCGAGCTGGAGCCCTTCGGTTTCGGTCACTCCGAGGTCTTCTATGAAAACTGCCGGGTGCCCACGGCCAACCTGCTGGGCGGCCGCGGCGAGGGCTTCCTGATCGCACAGATGCGACTTGGACCCGGTCGCATCCACCACTGCATGCGCTGGCTGGGGATGGCCCGCCGCGCCTTCGACATGATGTGCGAGCGCGCCCTCCAACGGGAGGGCTTCGGCGGCGCGCTCGCGCGCAAGCAGACGGTGCAGAACTGGATCGCCGACTCCGCCGCGGAGATGCAGGCGGCGCGCCTGATGACCCTGCAGGCGGCCTGGAAGATCGACCGCGAGGGCTCCAGCGCCGCGCGCAAGGAGATCTCGATGATCAAGTTCTTCGGCGCCAAGGTGCTGCTGGACGTCATTGACCGCGCTATCCAGACCCATGGCTCGCTGGGCTTCAGCTCGGATATCCCGCTCGAGGGGATGTACCGCGCCGCGCGCGGGGCCCGCATCTACGACGGGCCCGACGAGGTCCACCGGGTCACCGTGGCCCGGCAGATCCTGAAGGACTACAACCCGCCGGAGGGGTCCTGGCCGCGCGACCACATCCCGACGCGGAAGGAGGCGGCCCAGAAGAAGTTTGCGGCCCAGCTGGAGCGGATCACCGCCAACCTGTAGCGATCGCAAAAGCTGGTGTCCTGGCGCTGGCGCTCTACCTGACCGCTTGTAGCGTGGGATTCTTCGGGCGCTCGAGCCAGCCCGGCGCCGGCGATATCCGGTACCTGGCGCTGGGTGACTCCTACACCATCGGGACCTCGGTCGACAGCAGCCAGAACTTCCCGACGGCGCTTGCTCAGCACGTGCAAAACGCGACGGGCCGCCATGTCTATATCCAGAACCTGGGCATCAACGGCTACACCAGCGATGACCTGATCCAGGATGAGCTGCCGGCGGCACAGCGGGGCGGCTGGGACGTCGTCACCGTGCTCATCGGGGTCAACGACTACGTGCACGGCCTCAGCGACGCCAGCTACCGCAAGAACGTCCAGCGCATCTACGACACGCTGGCTGCCCTGAAGCTGCCGCAGGGTCGGATCGTGGTGGTGTCGAT
>CAAGKR010001536.1_pt1 | contig 19348 bp, 54 predicted proteins | sample 2556971 | NCBI WGS metagenome assembly CAAGKR01 (sample SAMEA5207829, study PRJEB30636) | soil metagenome | biome: forest; feature: boreal; material: soil | place: USA | collected 2011-09 | depth 1 m | reverse complement strand
TATTCTCAAGCAATTGATTGGTTGGAGACAAAAGGAATTTATGTTGAATGCCCGGACTATTATAAAAACTCAAAAGATTATAAACCTGAATATGAATGTCGTGTAAATGGAAAACAACTTTCCATGCCGGAAAAGACATCAGGTTATGGCGGAGCAGTAATGGCTCCAATTTATCTTTATCCAACAAAACAACAAGCTTATAATCATTCAATAACAGAAGCATTAAAACTAATCCCTTAAACTTATGAAAATTAACTATTCAATCGCAGCAACTATAATTTATTTTATTATTGTTATATTTGCATTTGGTTATAACGCTTATGGATTAATTCCATTTTGTTTTGCCGGAATGTATTTTACAATATGTACTTGGATTGAAAGAAATTATCCAACAGATACAATTTGTTCTGCACTAGCAAGCTCTGATAGGTTTATGTTTATTGAGCCTTATAATGAAGTTAAGCATGAGAAAATTAAATCAGATAATAAACCAAATGAATTATTAGAAAGGTTAATTAAAATTGGTAACGAAGATAAACCTGTTGTTGTAATGTTAAGAAAGCCTTTGGAAGAAGTAACAAGCTTGTTAACTTGTATGACTGAGGCAGAAACATCTCATGTGATAAATTATATTGTGAAAGAAGTTAAACGTCAAAAAGAAAAGAAATGAAAACTGAAAAATATACTTGTGATATAAACAATTGCAAGAACGAAGTTGCTGAAAAACAAAAACAACTTCAAATAATTTTTTTAACAGACCAAACCGAAGGTAGAGGTTGCAAACCTTATTTAACATTAGAGAAAATTGACATTTGTCAAAAGTGTTTAGATAAAGTACTTGAAGGCGAAGCTGTTTTAGGAACAGGTGCTCAAGGTCATAATCAATATTTTTTTAAAACCAAAGAATAATGACAAAAATTAAAAAAGTAGTTAAGTTAATCTTAACTGAAGCAGAGATTAATTCTTCAATGGATATTGAAATTAAATTTAATGTACATAGTGAAGAAGATCCTAAAAATAAAAAAGGTGCAACGTATACCATAACATATCCTAAAAAGAAATAATTATGATACACCCAACAGACGTTAACATAGGAGACACTCTTATTCATAATAAAGTAGGAAAGATTGAGGTAAAGGGTATATCTTTACATTGTGGAAATGATAAGTATGCAATCACTTATATAGGCGGCTGGGTTTATTTACATAATTGTACAAGCTTACAGAAAGCCGGTGGTAGAGCGAGAATTTTTAGTAGAAATGTTCATACAAAATAAAGATCATGAGTAGATCATATAAAAAGAAAAACATTGTCAAAGACAAAGATCGTGGCTCGCAAAAAGTTGCAAGCAAGGCTGTTAGAAGAATTACAAAAGGAAAACTTAAAGTTGCAAACCCAGAAGAAGAAATCCTTCCAGAGAAGCCATCAGAAGTTATTGATAGCTATGATGTAACAGATTGGAAGTTTACCGACGCAAAAGGTAGAGGCAAAAATAAAAAAGTAAATAAATAATCATGAGAGATAATCAAATTGATATTCAAGAGTTATCTGATATCACTGCCTCAATTAGTCATTTTCAGCAGTTGGCTAATCATTTTCCTCAGTTGAATACTTCAACTGAATTAAAAGAATTTACTCAAGCTCTTTTAGATAAGTATAAAGTAGACAGTTGGTATAAGCTTCCTTTTGAAAATTGGGATTCAATTAACTTGCATGTTGTATCACAAATGTGGGGTGGTGGATCATTGGGATGGAGTGGAGGAATGTCAACATGCGCAATGACAAATGCTTATACAGTTATTATTGAGAATAATAAAATCGGCTTTGCTGCAATTTATTGGCATGGTAAATTAGCTTACTTAACACGAATGGATGAAAAGTATTATGACTATGTTGCAAAACATAATTATAAAATGCCAAGTCAAAAAAGTGCAATAACAGAATTAACATTAATACATACTGGAACAAGGTAACTATGGACTCCAACGAAAATAAAGTAAAACAAAATTATAAATTAGAAAAAATTTGTAAGAATTGCTGCCTGTGTAAAACAGCATATTTACCAGTACCAGGTAGAGAAGGTTTTAAAGTAATAGCTTGTAAAATTGGTGAATTTACTGTTGAAGAAAGAGGAACTTGTGACTTATTTAAACAAATATAATTTATGGCATCTCAAGCAATTTACGTTTATAAAGAAGAAGATTACCAAGGAGAATTTAATTTAATTTCCTTAGAGAAAAGAATCATGGTACGGGAGTTAACCAAAACTCAGTATGCAAAACGTGCCGCTGTACTCCTTAATTTCAGTGAGAGATCCATGGAGCGCAAAATGAAAGCTCACCAAATTCAACTAAAAGATTGGAAGAAAAGTAAATAGGTAACTGATAATTTCTTATCTTTAGTTATGATACAAATAAAACATACTAAGGATTTAGTTACCTTCTCAACCATATTGAGAATAGCTGATAAATATATAAGTTTATCGTCCTCACAGCTTTCTACTTATTTCGAACAAATAAAGAATCCCACCTTTGCGGATATGTTTTTGTATCCTCGTGAAAGCTTTATGGCTCCACAAAAAGGTTCTGTTCCAGGTTTAATGTACCAGACAATACTTGAATCAAATTATAATCTTCCTGGCAAATGGCACGAGCTTACTTGGAAAGAAATAAAATTTGAAAATAAAGGATTCTATGGAATAATAGCTGATACAACAAGAAGCTATCAATTTGCAATACCTGGCAACGATACTCCACGTTTTACAAGACCAACAATTCGTTATGATTATATAACTGATGATGGGAAATATCATTACGATTGCAAACAGGGAATATATCCTGATGCAATTGAAATAATTAAAGAACCTAGTTTTTTTATTTACCCTTATCCTTTTATTCCAAAAGATATAAAATACTTTGAAAGCAAAGAAGGATCTAAGAAAGATCGCGTAGAAGAAACGTTTGAAGAGTTTAAAGAAGGGGAAACTTATTTTACTAAGTTTGCCACACGCGAGAAGTTTACCATTCATAAAATCATTAAAACAATCAAAGGGAAAATAATTCGCTTTGAAGGAATCTATGAAGATTGTGAACATTTAGAATTATGTCCAATTGAACCAAGCCGATTATTAAAACATAAAGTTGAAGTTGTTGATTATTATATAATCAAAGAACAAATGATGGGCGGTTTAAATAAGGGTGATGTTTTATTGCCAATTGAAGGAACTGAATATTGTGAGCATTGGAGTAAAGAAACTACTTACGATAAAGAAAAATTTGATAAGCATGTTCCTGTTACTCGTTTTGAACGAATAAGATTTGCTTATGTAGACCAAGAAAGAACCTACGTTAGTGCTGCTTATACGTTAGAGCATTCTTTGTGTAATGATAAAGTTTCCATCAAATGTATTAATGATACAAATTGTAAACCAGTTTACAAATGAGTGTAGAAGAAGTTGTTGAAATGTTCTATGAAGAACATTTTAAAGAAATGTCGCTTGATCAGCTACAGCATTTTATTAATTGGAAAATATCTGAAGTGGTTTATTCGGATTTACCTGGAGACTCATTAGAAGAAAAAACAAGTTTTGTTTTTAATACCATTCATTCCATTAACTCTGTTGAAGCTATTGAAAAACAAATTAGAAGGGAAATCGGTATATGAGTTATTTACTTTGTATTGATACACCTGAAAGAGCCAACCGCGTTTTTCTAACCACCGGCATGGTATATAAAGTGGAAAAGATCTTTCACGAAGGAGATATAGATTCTGAAAGGTTTATTGTAGTAAATGATGATGGATATGAAAGAAAATATTTTGGCAGTAGATTTCGGAAATTAACTGAAGTTGAATATTTGGAATACTTAATGAAAAAAGAAATAGGAATATGAAAAATTACGTTGGGAAACATCTTATAGCTAATTTTGATGGAGCGCAAGGAATTGGAAAGTGCAAAAAAGGAGATGTTTTTACAATAACTTCACAAAAATTTGTAGGTCCCATAGATGGTGTTTGCTCTGATATAGATGGTGTTTGCTCTGATATAGAAGGAGGGTGGTGGTCTTGGAATGAATCGTGCATTGGTTCTCACTGGACATTACAAGAAATTGAAGAGGAAGATCAAATTATAAATATTGAAGCTTTGATTAAAATAGAAATAGGTTTGTAATGGAAATAAAAAAGAAATAGGGTTATGAAAACAATTTATACTCTAGAATATTGTTTAAGTAATCAAGATTTGGCAATTCATACAAAAACAAAAGAAGAGTCTGTTATTTTAACAAGTTATCTACGTAGAGCTTGCGTCAAGTGGAATTCAGGTAAAGAATTTAATTGTAAATGGAATCAATACCAAGAAAACACTTGTTATAGCCCTGCAGAAGGTCAATATGGTGATAAAGCTTGTTGGTCTTTAATTATATCATTTGAACAATTTTGGAAAGACCAAGATCAAACTACTTTAATTGAAAGAGAAATAATAAAAGAAATTTATGAAAACAATTCATCCAAATAATTACTTAAATAAAGATCTTTGTATTGCTTGTGGTGGAGCTTGTTGTAAAAAACTTCCAGGACAATATGCACCAAGCGACTTTAAAGAAAAGTTATCATATGATTCGCTTAAAGAGTTATTATTGTCTGGAGACTTTTCAATTGATTGGTATGAAGGGTCGACTGATATATTTTATTTAAGGCCAAGAACAACAAATGGAGGAATGATTGATGCAAGTTGGGGAGGGACTTGTATTCATTGGAGTAAAGAAATCGGTTGTGAATTATCTGACAAGGGAAGACCATTACAATGTCGAATGTTAAAGCCAGGAGGAACAATTAGTCATTTTAAATGTTCTGCCCCCCCAGATGAGTTTAGTAAACTAAACATGGCAAAGATGTGGTTAGATTATCAACCAATATTATTACAATTGGTAAATGAATTAAAAAGGAAAGAAGACGAAGATGAGGATTAAAGAAGGTGATATTGTATTTGCAATTAAAGATATCCATACAACGCTGGGAGCTTGTAAGGCTGGCCATACTTTTGCCGTTGTTAGAGTAACTTCGACTCATGTCATTGGCGCTGGTTTAATTACTTTAAGAAGCAATGTTAGTTTATATCCAATGGATGCAAAACAAGTTGAGGCTATAATAAGAAAGGAGATTGGAATATGACAAAAGAGGATTATATAGGAAGAACATTAATTGCATTGGTCGATAATCCACAAAACATAAGAGGAAAAATAGGAGATGCATTTATTATTACAAGTACTGGATATGACTCTGATGGAATAACTGTTCACGGAAAATGTCAGAGTGGTCCAGAATCAACGCAATGGAGTTGGTGTGAAAGGGGATTTGACAAAAAAGAATGGGAGCTTGTTGAAAACGATCCAATTAAAATAACTGAGTTAGAAATTAAAAAAGAAATTGGGATATGAAAATAGGTGTTTGCATTTATAATAATAATATTGGAACTAGTCATCTTTGTGATATAACTGTTGGAAAGCTTTATGAAATTATAGAGGAAAATACAGGGTATGTAAAAGTTATAAATGATTTGGGTCAGAAAGAATCCTTTTTTAAGAGCAGATTTGAAACTCGAGAAAACCAAATAGATTTAATTGAATTACAAATAAAAGTTGAAATAGGATTATGAAAGCTAAAGACTATATTGGATTAAAAATAACTTCCAAGTGCGACTATGTAGAAGGAATTGATTGTTCAAGAGGAGATGTCTTTATTGTTGTTGATGCAGAAGATTATGGTTTTAAAGTTCGAGGGCATTGCAAACATGCTGATGGTAGAAGCGATATTAAATGGTCGTGGTGTACTGAAGAATTTAGTAAAAAATGGAAATTAGAAGAACTTGACCAAATAAAAAAAATTGAAATAAAAATTAAAAAAGAAATAGGAATATGAGTCCAGCAAAATTACCGCGCCGAAAATATCCACACATTAGTATTACTCCAAGACCTGGAGATGTAAAAGTTTCTATAGTTAATTCTGTTGAAGAACAAGAAGTAGCAGAAAATTACGAATTACGTCAGGTTGAGAATCGTATTATGTTTGAGATTAAGAATCCCATTTTAATTCTTGCCGATCTTAAAGAGTCTGATAAAGGAAGAGAAGTGGTTTATACTGATTATAACGAAAGAGGCAAAACTTATCCCAGCAGATCACAAAGAGGAATTATAAGTTCTTGGAACGATAAATTTATTTTTGTTCGATTTAATATACTAACTTACTCTGGTTTCCCAACATTAGATTACCAATCAACAGGCCAAGCTTGCAATCCAGAATACTTACACTTCCTTGTGGAGTCAAAAGGTTGGGGGTATACAGTGACACCTGCTTAACCTGTTTACATTTGAGATTACGCTAAGTTGTGCTTAAATTTATTTTAAACACTTTAACTTAAAGCTAATGTCATATTCTTCAGTAAGAACAGAAACAATAACTTATACTCCACCGACTCCTTGTCCAAACTATAACGAAGTTATCATTTCAATAACTCCTGTCTATAACCCATCATCTGGACAACCAACCTGGTATATTTGTTATGGAGTTCCTCCATCAATTCCTCCAATAATTCTGGAGATCTAAATATGGTTTCACAATTGCAATGGCAAATAAATCAATTGGTAATTGAAAACACTCAACACTATAAATATGTTCAAGCAATGGGCAGGTTTATAGAGAATAATGGATTGAGTGATGAGTTTGAAAGAACACTGCAAGAAGAAAAATCAAGACAAGAGATGATAGCAGCCATGAGTGACTCTCCAACCGTTGCTTCAGGAATTTCAGTATCATCGGGTATCTAAAGATTTGGAATATCAAAATCTTGAAAGTAAGTTTATCCTATAAATTAATTAACATGGCAAAAGTTACAATTAAGCCAGGAGATATGTTAAGATGCTTCTCCGGTAAGAATAAATTCTATGGAAAGGTTATTTTTGTTACACCAGGTGGATGGGGTGATCCAAAACAATATTGGGTTGAGGTTCCCGATAATCATGATGTGAATAAAATTCCTGATTGGAGACCCTTATTACATGGTAATGCAAAACCACAAGAAAAAATGAATCAATATTTGCCAAAAGAAGTTAAATTAGAAAAAGGAAAGTGGTATGTAAGGGTTGATAATGGAGTTGCAAAGAAAGCAGATAAAACGGAAATAATTGAAGATAAAATTAGAAAAGAAATTTTCGAAGTTGATGGAGAAGATTTTCATGATGTAATAAAAAAGAAATTGAAAACAAAAGCTCCAGTTGATATGGAGCGAAGCCAACTGAATTCAAAACAATTGAAGAAGCAATGTCTTTTATAAAAAAAGAAATTAAATCTAATAAATAAATTTATGGATAAAGAAACATTAGCAATAAAAGGATCGTTGTTCTTTTTATATATGGGACAATTAGTAGAACTTGGATTAATCGAAGGTGATGGCCCTAAGTTAACAACAAAAGGATTTAATGTTGGAATCGACGCTTATGACAGTGGAGAAAGATTAGATGATAAAGATATTTTACGTTTTCTAAAAGATACAGGAGTACCTTCCGAAATCGAACAAGATTTTTTAATTTTAATTAACCATATTCAAGAAATTGGAATAGTTGAGCTAAGAAAAAACATTGCAAAAATTAGTAAAAAGGAAGACAATTAGCGAAAAAAGGATAAAAAACGATATTTATAGATAGTATTAATTAAAAAACTATTTATAAAATGGAATCATTTAACACATTAACAGCATTAGTAGAATCGGTTAAAGCAGACGTTGAAAAATTTGACGCAGGAAATAAATCCGCAGGTACTCGTGTAAGAAAAACAATGCAAGAAGTAAAAAAACTTTGTAAGACAGTACGCGATGATGTACAGAGTGCAAAGAAAGCATAACAATTAAAAAGGGTTTGGCCTGCATTTAGGTAGTACGTGTAAATTACTTTTATGAAAACTTAAAGTTTCCTGTCCTAAGTCGCCAAACTTCTTTTTATTATCTTTGAAAATATCTTTTTTATTCTTTAATTTATCTTTTTTAACTTTATATATTCTTATGAAACAAATCAGAGTCGGTTCCGATACCGTAATTAGCAGAGACATTAACCTCGAACGTTATTTAAAGGACATACGTAAAACAAAACCTTTAACTTATGCAGAAGAACGTTCTATCATTCTTGCAGCCAAGTCAGGCAATCAAACAGCATTCGATACATTAATAACTTCAAATTTAAAATTTGTGGTTAATTGTGCAAAAGAATATCAACATCCAGGTGTAGACATCATTGATTTAATTTCAGCAGGGAATGTTGGATTAATTGATGCAGTAAGAAAATTTGATATGAGCAGAGAAGTAAAATTTATTTCATATGCTGTATGGTGGATTAAAAATGCCATCATTGAATATCTAAAAGAAAATGTTAAAACAATTCGTTTGCCTTACAATCAACAAAACGAAATTAAACAATATTTTAAAGCTAAAGAACGTCTTGAGAAAGATTTAGAAATTAGTTTGAATACAGAACAAGTTGGAATCTTAACCGCAGGCACTCCTCAAGAAGTTGATATTGCTTACATTCAACAAGCATTATCTTGTAATAGTAGAGCTGCTTCATTAAGTGATCCAATTGGTAACGGAGAAGATGCAGAAGGTACATTAGAAGATTTAGTTTCAGATCCTGAATCTGATTTTACTGAATCATATGATAATGACTTTAAAAAGAAATCTGTTCATCAAGCTTTAAATAAATTAACTCCAATACAAAAGAGAATTATTATTTATGCATTTGGCTTAGATGATGGTATCAATCGTTCCAATGAAGATATTTCAGAGCAATTAGATTTAACTGCCGAACGTATACGTCAAATAAAAAATCAAGCATTAATAAGATTAAGTAAAGTAGATAACCTTGTTGGCTGCTTTAATTAAACAATAACATTAATTTATAGTAAGGACGGGTCACAACAAATGTGGCTCGTTTTCTTTTTCCGCGTATCTTTATCTTATGGAATTAACTAACCAACAATATAAATTTATAAGTGAAATAATTTGGGGTTGTGTTCCTGTTGATAAAGTGTGGGCTATGCAAACACCTATCTTTAAAGAAAATATTGATAAAGTTTTAAAACAATATCCATTATTAAATAAATCCCTATGAACAGAAAGAAAACTGCTAACCAAGTGGAATTGGATACAAAGTACTTAAGATTCCTTGCTGATGTTTTTACAAAAACATCTAAAGCTTATACAAAAATTTCTATTGCTGCTTTATGTGATGTACATAAAGTTGATGGCGTGGCAACAGCTGCGTTATTAGAATTAGGTTGGTTAAGTAAAATGAAAGATACTCCTAATTATTATTGGAGAGGGCCTTTTCCAAATGACGAGATGGCAGAACAAATACGTGCCAAAATTCTTCGCATCAAACAATTGAGAGCACTCAATTTAAAGAATCTTAAAACTCCTACAAATTCAAATGGAAAGAAACTAATTCCAATTGAAAAAACAACTTCACCTCTTCATATACGTTATGGAGCACAAGAACGTTATATGAAACTATTACAGGAGCTTTATGTAACTTTTGGAGTACAGCCCACACAAAAAAGTATGACAGAAATTCTCACAAGACATCATGTTAGCAAAGGTGTATCTGCTGTATTAAAAGATATGGGAGTTTTGGTTAAAACAAAAGAAGGGCTTAAATATAATGGTCCTGGAGTGGTCCATCTAGCCTTTGTTGATGAAGTTATTTTAGCTGTAAATAAAACAATGAAAACTAAACCGAAAGGAGAAGTTAAAGTTGAAGGATCAAAAGGTTGGATTCCAGAAAGGTTTAAACATTTGGTTGAAACTAAAATCGAAAAACCTGTTACTCATGAAGTTGTACAAGCAGCTATGAACGCTGTATCAAAAAGTGTTCGAGTTCCGAAAGTTGTAAGAGATGGAACTGTTAAGAAACCCACTTTGGCTGCTCATTTAAGAGAGTGTAATGAAAAGAATAAAAAAGAAGAGTGCGAATTGAAACTAGAAGTTAAATCAGACAAAGATTTAAAAAAATCCATTGCATTAAAACTTATCCAATTGGGTGAATTAGAAAAAGCAGATGAATTGTTATCTCAAATTATATAATCATGGGCTTGAAAGAAGAAGATTTAGTCGATGCGGGTTTCAGTAAACATTTAATGTTGGGCACTGGATGGTTAACAATTTCTTCAATGTGTGATGCACAATACTATTATATAAAAGGTAGAATAACAATTAATGCAACAGAATTTTGGACTTGGTTTTTAGATAAAGACCAACGGAACGACATTGCAGTGAGTAACAAAGAATCATTAAAAGAACTTTTAGAAAAATATAAGTAATCATGGAAACAATTACGTTTAAAACAGAAACAGAATATTTGGCTGCCATTCATGGAGATGATCATAACTTTCAAGAATATAAGGATGAAAAGTTAACAAATTTTGATTCTGAAAAAGGTAATGTTGATGTGCAGGCTTTCTTACAAAGAGTAAGTGATGGTAAAAAATTCACTACATCTTACACGCGCTTTGGGCAAGGTGAAGAAGGAAACGATGAAGGCTATGAGTTTGAGGAAGTGGTTGTAAAAGTTAAAAAGGTTAAAGTAACTGAACAAAGTATTCTTGATGAAATGGATTCCGATATGGAAGAAAGTGGTATGACTCAAGGAGAAATTGTAAGTTGTTTAAATCATTGGAAAAATAAATACTTAATAACAAAAAGAAAATGAGCACAACATTTGGATTTAGAATTAAAAAAGAAGGTGAAGACGATGAATTGATGGTAATAGCTTTCCGTTCGGGTGTCGGTAAAGGTCGTATAGAGGTTCATTGGAAATGGCCTTACAACGAAACACTCTTTCCTGATGATACAATGAAAGTTGAAGCATTGGATAATACAGCACAAGGCATCGAAACAATCGGAGACATAAAAAAAGCAATTAAACAAAACGGACAATTATGATATTAAATTTTTGGTCATGGCTAACAGGACGTAAGATCGTTTGGTTACAAGATGCTTGGGGGAGAGTCTTATAGAACGTTAGAAAGAAAAACCCCTTTTGGAAAAGAAGCTTATGTCTATTGGATTTCTTCTGTTGGAGGAGTTACTTTAAAAGAAGATGGCTCAACGGGTGGTGTATCTTCTTATATTAAAAAGTGGAAATACGAAAAAGAATAATGGCAAAGAAAGTTTATACCATTTGGCTTTGTGATAAGTGTGATACTATTATTGAATACAATCCAAAGAAACCAAAAGCTCCGAAATGTCCGGAATGTAGTGGCATAATGAAAAAAGAAAATAACGTAACTTTAGGATTATGAAAATAACAAAAACAAAAGTAGACCCAAAAACATTACCATTGCCCTCAGCAATCTTGGGGTATAAATATGTATATCATTTTAATGAATATGAAAAGTTATGGTATTGTATTGATCGTAGCTCTTACATGAATTATTGGGATAATAATAAAAAGAGAGCAAGTGATTGGGTATCAGGAACATCTGTTGAAGAAGCTGCAGGAAAGATGATTAAGAAAGTAGCCAAGGATCAATATAATAAAGAAATTGAAGAAGCTGTAAAAAGAGTTGGCGATGGTAAGTCTGTGTCAAACAAACAAGTAATGAAAGAACTAAATAAATGGTAAAACTATGTTAGGCTGGATAATTCTTTCTGCTGTACTTTATTTTTTCATTCCTGGATTAGTCATTGGTAATGCTGTTGCAGATGGAGAATTTAAAACTGAGTTCTGGACAACCAGTTATGATAAATTTATTTTCTTTATCATGATTTTTTTTGGAACGCCTGTTACTTTGGTATATGTCATAGGTTCAGGGATTGCAATCTTATTTAAGTGGTGTATAAAGAAATGTGGTTATAAGTTTCCAAAAAGAAAAAAAGAAATCATTGCAGAGTTACAAGAAGAAAACAGAAGCTTGAAAAGAACTGTTGAATATCATAAGAGGGCGACTGAACAAACACAACGTGCATTTGATGCTTATAAAATTGCTACTCATAAGAAGTTAGAAAACAAAGATCAAAGAGCAAAGCGTTTGGAAAAACAAATAAAAAAACTACAAAAAAACGATCCTGAAGAAATTATGCGAAGAGAAATTTATGGAAAAGAAACCAAAATATAAATTAGGAGATTGTTTTGAGTTTCATTTTGGTGACAAGACTGAAACTTTTCTTCGACATATTAGGGCAATTTTTGAGAATTCTCGTTATAGCGATGGTGATGGTTGGGAATATGTTTTTGATTCTGTTCTCGGTTGGGGAGGCTATACCATTGGAGGTTTAAAGAGAGATGGTTATACTTTTTTTGAAATTGAAAAAGGATTAGGTGATGATGAAGATATATATTATTTCGCCACAGAACAATTAGATGGCGGGGGTTATGGAGCACTCATAGCAAATCCCATAGATGTGATTGAACAACAAATTAAAAAAGAAATAGGAATATGAACATCGCACTTTTAATATATTTAGCACTTGGTTTCATAGCGTGGAACATTGCAAACTTAACAATCCCTGAGTTAAAAGCTTATGGTATCATAAAACAAATTGCCTTTTGCCTCTTCTGTACTCTTTGTGGCGGAATTATATTCCTTGGTTTAATTATAAAATCCTTATTTAGCAAATCATGAAAAAATTAATCTTTAAAACGTATAAAATTGCCAACAAAAGAAAATGGGATAAGTTATGTTGGGCAGTTGACATTCAGTAATTACGAATAGAATTGTAAATTATCTGATATTTATAATAAAAAGATAATGGGAAAGGATAACGGAAGGTTAATAATATTACCAATTGAATTTATAGCCGAAGAATACAAAAAAGGGTTAAGTACTTATGATTTAGCTAAAAAATATAAAGTTGGGACTAAAACAATAACGAGAAGATTAAAAGAACAAAACATTGAATTAAGAGATCGCGTATCTGCCGCAGCTTTAAAACATAGAGATAGAGGTGTTAATCATAATTATTTTGAAAACATTAAAACCCAGAATCCGGCGTACTTCACTGGATTCATAGCAGCAGATGGTTGTATCTATAAGCCAAAAGCTCAAAAAGGTCAAGCGAGATTGAATTTAGAATTACATAAACAAGATTTACATATTTTGGAATCATTGAAAGTAGAATTAACATTAACACAGAAAATAGAATTTAGAAGAGTGAAATATGTTAAGTTAACAGTTTGTTCTGATAAAATAGCAGAAGATTTAAAACAATATAATATTGTAGAAAGGAAAACTATGATTTTAAAGTTTCCAGATAAATTAAATAATGATATGTTTAGACACTTTATAAGAGGTTTTTTTGACGGAGATGGTTGTGTATCAGGAAATGGAAAAACGGGCATAGGTATAAACTTTGGTACAGGAAGTAAAGAATTTTTAGAATCTTTGAAAGAATATTTAGAAGAGAATTATTTTATTACAACTAAAAGCTTACCGAGCAATGTTGGTTGCAAAACTTGTTATGTTTTATCTTATAGAAGCAAAGAGGCAATTTTAAAACTCTATAAACTTTTCTATACAGATGCTGAATTGTTTTTAACAAGAAAAAAAAACAAATTTAATAATTTAATAGAAGAAAAATATAATAATAAAACTGTAAAATATCATGAAAAAGCTGTTTTTTAAGACTTGGAATATAGCGCTTAGACGTAATTGGGATCATATAACGATTTCATGCGATGTGCACGACGTTATCCTGGAAGCTAATTATAAAGCTGGAGACATTCCTAAAACATTTTTAGGTAGTGCTAAGCTGTGTTACAGCGCTTATCCAAGAGGAAAGATGTAACATTGATACTTTATACTTGTTCTCATCCTCACGAGATTGTAGAGTATTTAAAATTCTTTGAAGATAACGAGATTCATTTCAAATATGTGAATGAAAATTTAGATTGTCCTAATACAGCATTTGGTTGCTTTGATAAAAAGTTTTATTATAACATTATGTTAGAAGATAAAGCTGGTTTTGATGCAAGTGAAGATTGGGATGAAATCGATGAAGCTTTAAATGAAATTGATAATGCTTTTGTAATTGAAATTGAAAAGGTAGGCAAACCAACCTTCTGGTATAAAGATGAAGTTGGCAAACAATTCATTGTTAAAAATGATTCTGAACATCCAACGTTTTATTGGAGTGTGGAGCAGGATGGAGAATATAGTCGAGGTTACCTAAAAGAAGATTGTAAAGTAATTAATAAAATGGATTTAACTTTAAATAAAAAATAAGATGAAGTGGTTAATAAATTACATAAGAGATTGCTTTTGCAAACATGATTGGCATGTGGAGGAATCTTTTGCTACTCAAACAAGTGATTGGGGAGGTAGAGCGCAAGGAGTAAAAGTATATCAACGCTGTAAGAAATGCGGCAAACATGATAATCATTGGAAATATAATTCAAACTAAAAATGAAAACATTAATATTATTAGTAATTGCTTGGGGAATATTGTTATTACAAAATAAAGAAAAGGAACCCAACACAAACTTTTTTTGAAATTGAATGCTCTGCATTTGAAGCTTTGAGTGTTATTGCTGGATTTGTTGTGGCATTATTTTGTTTTATTTTCATCTGTGTCACATACCTGCCTTAACATTAAATAAATAAATCACATTAAATAAAATATTACCTTTATAGAATGAATACAACTGAAATTAAAATATGCTGTGGTGATGCAGAGCTCCCACATCATGTAAAAGGAACAGTGATTCCTTGTTCTGATTGTGGAACAAAAATCTTTCTTAGTGCATCATCAATTGAACAAGCTGTTGCCAAAGCAAGAGAAATGAAATTAGAACCAAGTGATGTTATTAAAGCTGTTTGTATTGAATGTGGTTTAAGTGACATGGATGACATGCCAGAGCTTTCCCCGGAACAAAAAGCTTTTCTAAGAGGTAAATTAGGTAAAAAAAAATAAAGCTATGAAAAATATGTCAACAAATAAAAGACTATTCCTTATTTGGATCTTGGTAACAATGTTACTTATCGGGTTTTGTTCTTGTGGCCCTTCTGCTGAACAGCAAGCAGCAACAAAAAAACAAATAGCAGATTCAATTGAAAATAATAAAGTAACCGAATCATCTGGCCAATTAAAAGCTGTTGCTCCTCCTGCATATATTAAATGTCTTGCAAATGATTACGCAGGACATGTTTCAAATATGGATGTTTATTTAATTGGAACAGATACATTTATCGTGGTTACAAATCCTCAAGGTGGAATACAAATGTTAAAAAAATAAAATTATGAAACAAAGAACTTTGAATATCGTTTTAATTGCTATCACAGCAATCTTTTTAATCATGTGCTTTACCTCTTGTGGGCCAAGCCATGAGGAAATGTTAAGACGTGCAAAGGATAAACAAGATTCAATCGCAACAGCGCCTTATATAAATGCAGCAGGAAGAGAAAATGATATTCTTTGGCCTAATTTAACCTATTCAGCAATGGATTATGGTTTGTCTTCTGGGGTAATCGTTAAATGGAGTCATCGACACGCCAATGTTCCAAAAGACTTAACCGAAGCAAACTTTCCACAAGATGTGATTGTTTATGTAAAAGGATATGACGGCACCACAAAAGCTTTTCCTTGCACATTTAAAATATGGGATCAATTACAAACAAATGACACTTTAAAATAAAAACAAAATGGAAATATTAATGGGAGTACTTGTCTTAGCACTTGTATATTGTGTAAGCAGAGCATGTTACGAAACAATCTGTGGTATTAACGCGAAAGCTCAAGCGAAAACTGAATTACAAAAAGAAACTTTTGAAGAAGTAAAATAATGTCAAGATTCGCAAAGAAACAACCAGAATATGTTTATTTCTGGGGAACTGGTGAATGGGTTCAAGGACCTTATGTTAAACCGCATCCAGGAAGAGACAATAGAAAATATTTATTGACTGAAGTTCCTATGGATTTACCAAAGGTAAAGAAAAAGAAATGATACAAAGTAAATCTACGGAGGTTGATAGAAGCAAATGGGGTAAAGGACCTTGGGATGGAGAGTTCGATGAATATACTTGGACCGATGAAGTTTCTGGTTACGCTTGTAGAGTTAGAAGGGGTCCCGTCGGGGCTTTTTGTGGTTATGTAAGTGTTCCAAAAGATCATCCTTATTTTGGTACAGAGGGTTATGATTTAGATTGTCATGATTTAGATTGTCATGGAGGAATAACTTATAGTAGAATATCTAAACTGAAAGGAGAAGAAGTTTTTGTTTTTGGTTTTGATTGTTCACACAGTGGAGATCACATTCCAGGAATGTCAGCTTATGGAATAAGATCTGGAGATGGAGAAGTTTATCGTGAATTTGAATATGTTAAAAAAGAAGTTGAATCATTAGCGTTACAATTAAACTCAGCAACACCAGAAGGAAGAATAATTCAACAAATAAGAAAGGAAATTGGGATATGAAAGTTAGACTTAAATCAAAATTACACTTAGCTTTAGAAGATAATTTAGGAGAAACACTTTTAATTGAAGTAGGATTTGCAACAAAATAATTAAACTAAAATAAACAAATTATGTATTGTAACTATTGTGCGAAATTAGTAGAAGGTAAAGAAATTTTTTGTTCAGAAGAACATAAACAAATGTTTGCTGAAGCAAAAAAGAATGGCACAGCTGTTCCATTACAAATTAAACCAGGTTTATTAATTACAAGTAAAGCTTATGATAAGATTCCTCTTATTATTGAGAAATATTTAAAGAATGAAGAGGATATTTCAAATGGTTTTGCACAACACCAAAGATATGTTGCACCCAAAGGTAAAGTTAAAAAGAACACTCCTGAAGAACCTTTATTTTAATGCATCCATTGATGACGACTAATAGACAATCTGATTATAAAGTAGGAGATTTGGTAAAGGTCTTAACTGCCAACAGAAGTGATGAAAGAAAATATGGTCGTCAAAGCAGTGATGAGTTTTTTACTTCTCTTATTGGTAAAACTGTTGAAATTATTAAGATAGAATATTCTTCCATTGGAGTATGGGATTGGTTGTATATTAAAGATACTGATGGAGAGTATATTTCATCGAATCAAGTTGAATTAAGTGATCCAATTGAAATTATTGAATTACAAATGAGAAAGGAAATTTATGGCAAAGTTTAAAGTGGGTGATCGAATTATATGTCTTCCTGGGTTCAAGGCAGAAGATATGCCAGAAGAGGATTTAAAAAATGGAGGCATGGGATATAAAGATGGAACCATTCATATTATTTCTGAGCTAACAGCCGTTGGCAATGGTTGGTTTATTATTTGGCCTGAAGATAAAAGCTGCAAAGAGGGAATAGGTCATGGCATTTATTCTTATGCAGTTAAAAAATATTTAGATTCAATAGAAAAAATTGAAGAAAAAATTAAAAAAGAAATCGGTTTATAATGGAAAATATTAAAGCAGAGGTTACACTTAGTTTAAATAAAAGTGGAGAAGAACCTCAAAGGGTAGAATTTACAGCTAATAAAGTTGCCCTCATTAATCTTGATGAAAAGACTATGATACTTAACATTATTAATGATGAAGGTATGAGTATTTCAGTTAAATTTACAAAAGATGGCATTTGAAGCAGGAGATATTGTTAAACGAATTTGTGGCAACCATGCTGGCATGAATGTTGGTGATATTGGGGTTATTAAAGAAGTTGGAAGGTCTGGACTAATTTTAGAAGAACCGCAATTCAATATTTTGCACAAGGATGACGGCGTTGTTCTAGGAATAGAACATTCTGTTTCAATGTTTGCATTAGTTTCAAAAGATCCTTTATACTTAGTAATAACTAAAATAAAAGAAGAAATAGGGATATGATTAGTCAATTAGAATGTGGTATTGTTATTTTTGAAGTCGCTCCCGATATAAAAATAGTCGGGAAATTATTTCACCATACAAATTATCTGGGTGTATCATGTCCAATGTATGAAATGCTTAATGAAAATGCTGATTATTTATATAATATATTAAATGGCAAGTGGGACGTGGATGATAAGGAGAATGTAAAATATATTCCTTATAATCGTAATGAAATGAAAAGAGATTTTAAACGAGATTGCCCTGAGATGATTGTCCCACAATTTGCAATTTTATTAAAAGTAAATGAACATACATTTGATATTCAACCTTGGTCGGAAATAGATCGAGTAAATGCTATCATCAAACAAGAAATAGGGATATGAAATTCAAATCAATACATAAAAAAATTAAAGTTGGGGACGAAGCTTGGATAACTTTACCTTCAGGAAGAAGTTTTGCTGCTAAAATTATAGCAATTGATTTAGATGTAACCGTTGGTGATAGTTATGTCCCTTGGTTTGTAGAATTACCAGAAGAATTTCTTGATGAAGCAACAACTCTTGAAGAAGCTGAAGAATATAATGGCGATGGAGATGAAGCCACCATTATTGTGTTTGATAACAAACAATTTAAAAATTTTATCGAGTACAATACCAAAACAATTATTAAAAAAGGTGCAACATTCGAAAAAACTCATTACTTAAATGTAAATGATGATTATATAAATGTAGATCCACTTTTTATAGAAGAACAAAAAATAATAAAAGAAATCTTTGTTACTAAGCCTAAAAAGAAAGCTATTAAAAAGAAGGTAGTGTTCGACAATGTTCGCGAAGCGCTAAAATAAAAAGAATATAATGAAAGATCTTTCAGAATATGATGAAGTATGTAAAGGAATGTATTTATCTTTTGTTAATAAACTTAAGAAAGGTGAATCGATTGCTTCCATTGAATCATTTATAATTGAAGAAGGTTTAGAATACTTTACTAACATTGAAGAGTATGAGATGTGTATTCTTTTAAAAGACTTTCAAGATAATTATCCTCATAAAATAATTAAAGTATCAAGAAGAGTATTTTTTGATGCTGATAGCTGGCATACATTATGAAACACATTTATAAAATAGGAGATTTAGTTAAAGTTATATCAGCAAAACAACAGAATGATTATATGTTTTGTTGTAATGATGTCCGTGGCTATTCTAAAGTACTTGGAAAACCTTTGAAAATAGTTGGAGTCTTTCCAACAGAACATCACAAAGGAAAAACAGTGGTGTTGGGTTACTTTAGAAGGACTTCCTAACAACGCAATATCATCAAACCAAGTTGAATTTTTTGACCCAGTTGATGTGGTAGAAGAACAAATGAGAAAAGAAATTTATGGCAAAACTAAAATATAATTTTAAAGCAGGTGATTTAATTACAGTCAATCTTCCTGGTATAAAACCATTTGTTGGAAAGATTGCTGCTTTTGATAATGAATGGGAAACATATGGAGCACCTTGGTTGATTGAATATGAT
>CAAGKR010416015.1_pt1 | contig 19355 bp, 16 predicted proteins | sample 2556971 | NCBI WGS metagenome assembly CAAGKR01 (sample SAMEA5207829, study PRJEB30636) | soil metagenome | biome: forest; feature: boreal; material: soil | place: USA | collected 2011-09 | depth 1 m | reverse complement strand
TTGCCGGTTACGACCGGTCAGGCTTGATCCAGGCATCCATCAGAACTCTACAACGAGATTTACTCGAAGAGGCCATCATCGTCAGCCTGGTCATCATCATCTTCCTTTTTCATTTTCGCTCGGCGTTGATTCCCATCTTGACGCTGCCCATCGCCGTAGTCGCATCGTTCATCCCCATGTACTACCTTCATGTCACCTCCAACATCATGTCACTGGGCGGCCTGGCGCTGGCCATCGGAGTGTTGGTGGATGCTGCCATCGTCATGGTGGAAAATGGCTACAGGCATTTGTCGGACCGGCAATCGGCGAAATTAGTGGAGTCAGCAACCGCGGATTCCTCCTTCTCCAATCCTGAATCCAGAACATCGAACGCCCCGGTCTCTGAGCCGGAACGCAGGCAGATATTGCTCGATTCGGCCAAACAAGTCGGGCCGGCAATCTTCTTCTCCCTGGTCATCATCGTCGTTTCATTCATGCCGGTGTTTCTTCTGGAAGCTCAAGAAGGTCGGATGTTCCGCCCGCTGGCGTGGAGCAAGACTCTGGCCGTGGGATTTTCCTCTGTGCTGGCCATCACGCTGGTGCCCGTCCTGATGGTGATGTTTATCCGCGGGCGGTTGCGGCCCGAATCGGAGAATCCAATTTCCCGTTTCACCCAGGCCTTGTATTTGCCGGTCTTACGCCTCTGCCTGCGCTACCGTAAAACAACTTTGTTGATTAACCTGATCTTTTTGGCGGTTACCTTTCCGCTGGTGCTCTTAATCGGGAGCCAATTCATGCCCCCGTTGTACGAGGGTTCTTCGCTGTTTATGCCGACAGCGCTGCCCGGAGTCTCCATCGCCCAAGCCGCGACACTGTTGCAGCAACAGGACCGGATCATTCGTAAATTTCCGGAGGTGGAAAGCGTTTTCGGTTCCATCGGCCGCTCCGACAGCGCCACAGACAATGCGCCACTTGACATGTATGACACCACAGTGATGCTCAAGCCGCGCGAAAATTGGCGCGCTGGGATGACCTACGACAAGCTGATCCATGAAATGGATGAGAAACTGCAATTCCCCGGACTTTCAAATACCTGGACGATGCCGGTAGAGAACCGGCTGGACATGGAGCTGACCGGAATTAAAACGCCGGTCGGGCTGAAGATTCAAGGACCGAATGTGGAAGGCATTCAGCAGGTCGGGGCGCAAATGCAGCAGATTCTCTCTTCCCTTCCGCAGATGCGATCTATTTTTGCCGAGCGGGTAGCCGAGGGGTTTTACGTCAATATCGAAACGAACCGGCTGGAGGCAGCGCGCTACGGATTGACGGTGGCGGACGTGCAACAGGCGGTCACCAGCGGAATTGGCGGGGCCAACATTGCGCAGAACGTGGAGGGGCGCGAGCGTTATCCCATTAACGTCCGGTATGATCGCGATTTTCGCGACAATCTTGACGAACTTCGGCAGGTCTTGATTGCAACGCCCAGCGGGTCGCAAATCCCCCTGGGAGAGGTGGCAAAGATATCATTTTCGCGCGGACCGGCCATGATTCGCGATGAAGACGCATTGCTCACCGGATATGTCTATATTGATTTGAATACAAAAGATTATGGCAGCTTCGTCACGACCGCCGACCGCTTGCTTCGCGAGAAACTGAAACTGCCTGCCGGTTACACCTATCGATGGTCGGGTGAATACGAGTTTGAAGTCCGGGCTAAAGAGCGGCTGAAGATCATCCTGCCCGTGGTATTCTTCATTATCTTCCTATTGCTTTATATGGTATTTCATTCTGTAGTCGAGGCTGTCGTCCTGATTATCCCCACACTTTATGCCATGACGGGCGGCTTGATCTTGCAGTGGCTTCTTGGCTACAACTTCAGCGTCGCTGTCTGGGTGGGTTACATCGCCCTGTTCGGAATCGCGGTTGAGACCGGAGTGGTGATGGTGGTTTACTTACACGAGGCTCTCGACCATCGTCTGGCAAAGGGTATTCCACTGAAGCATGAAGACATTGAGGAGGCGGTAATTGAGGGCGCCGTTCAGCGCTTGCGCCCCAAGCTGATGACGGTTTGCGCGGTGCTGGCGAGTCTGATTCCCATTTTGTGGGAGTCCGGCATCGGGTCAGACGTGATGAAGCCCATTGCCGCTCCCATCGTCGGGGGCATGATCACTTCCACCGTCCACGTCCTGATTCTCGTTCCTGTGTTTTTTGCCTTGAGCAAAGAACGGGCGCTGCGGCGGGGATCCTTGGGGCCCAACAAAGACTGAACCCGATTCAAGCATGTGTTACGCCTTCGGCCTGACTTGGGCGCGGCCACCCGTAGTCGAGGTGGCATTCATCAATCACAACATTCCCAACTCGCGGGCCACTGCCAGGAATTCTTTATCACCCAGGAAAAGTTCGGTCAGCGAGGCGTCATAGCCTTCTTCCAGAGTGCGGCGCAAGGCGCGGGCGGCGACCTCAGCCAATTGCTGATCGGTAAGGAATTTATGCCCGCGCTCACGTAATTCGGTCAGGGTGGCGCAAGAAATCGCAACCAGAACTTTCTGCCCGTTCACGAGGAAGAGACAATCAATGGAATCACGGTGCCGGGTGGCGATTCCGGAGAGGAGATGGACGAACCTGATTTTCACCGGTTCGTCGAGCGTTTTGGAACTGACTTCAAACGGGGTGACGATGTAGCTCATGGGGCTCCTCAAATTAGTCTGACGTCGGAATCTGAAAGTCGAAAGCGAAGAACAAGACCACGCCGGGAGAAATAAGTCGAAAGTAAAAAAGCCACGAACAACACCCATCCAGGAAAAACAAGTTTAAAGTCGAAAGGCAAAAGTTGCAAACCTAATTCCTAACTTAATCTTTTTTCCACTTTCGACTCTCGAATTTCAACTGATGTTTTTTCTGCAACCTTTTTTTAAGATGCCGCATCATTATATTTAAATAGTACGAATGACTACCCTGAGGAAGTGGGTAGCGTTAAGGGCAACCGAGTTATCCACTTCCTCCTTCCCTTCCTGAAAACAAGCTGAGAGTCGGTTGTCCAAGGGGAGAGCCATGAACCTTCGACTCTAAATCTTCGAATTTTGACTTGCTCTGATTCCCACTAAAATATTTGCACCTTGCCTTGCGCGCATATATACTCCCCTCAGTGCGGAACTTGACCTAGGATATTCTAAGGACTCGAAGGTGATGAAGACCACCCCGGCTGGCAAAGCATCAACAAGTGTAAAGGCGGAGTCGTCGGCCCTCGACGTGATTCGCGAAATCGAAGCCCTGGGCGACGAGCTGGCCACCTTAATCGAGCCGGCAGCCATCATGAATGCGCTCGCGGTGCGCATGGTGGACCGCTTCGGCATGTCGGCGAGCGCCGTTTGGAAAGTGAACATCACTGAAACCGGCTTTGAGCTTGGAGCCACGGCCGGCACGCTCGACCTACCGCCCGACCTGGGAAAGGCACGCGTGCCAGACTCGCTCCTGGGACGCGCCTTGGGCGAGCGGCGTCCCCAAATACTTGCGGAGGAGGACGGCACGAATGATGAACTGGCAGCCTGGGCGCGGAAGCACGGCTTGCACTTCGTCGCCGCTTACCCGCTCTTGCATGCTGCGCAGGTGGAAGGCGTTCTTCTAATCGCCGCCACGGAAGCCCCGGCTGAAGACCGGCTGGCACTTTTCCGGGTTCACGCAAGGCTTGTCTCAACCGCCTTGCGCGACGGCGAGTTACTCATCTCCACGCGCCATTCCCTGCACAAGCTTAGCATTCTGGTAGAGGCCAGCAAGGCACTAAGCTCCACTCTGGACCTTTCTGAATTACTGGGCCGCATCCTGGACGTGGCCAAAGCGCAGGCGGAAGCCGAGCGAGGCAGCCTTTTCCTGGTGGACGACCAGACTGCGGAAATCTGGTCGCTGATCGCCCAGGGCATGGAGAAACAGGAAATCCGGCTGCCCATCGGACGAGGCATCGCTGGTCACGTGGCCGCAACGGGTGAGATTGTTAATATCCCGGATGCTTATGCCGATCCGAGATTTGATCCGGAAGTGGACAAGCGCAGCGGATTTCGCACCCGCAACATACTCTGCCTCCCCATTCGGAATAAGCCGGGAAAGATTATCGCGGCGCTGCAACTCCTGAACAAAAAAACCGGGTCTTTCACCAACGAAGATACTGAATTCTTGCTCACCCTTTCCGGTCACATGGCGTTGGCCCTTGAAAACGCCCAACTCCATCAGGTCCTCCTGGACAAAGAACGGATGGAGAAGGAATTGGCCCTGGCGCGCGGCATCCAGCGCAGCCTGCTGCCGGAGACAGCGCCCACAGTGGAAGGTTTCGACATTGCCCTGCTTAACGAGCCCTGCTTTGCCGTGGGCGGCGACTATTATGATTTTTTAAGCCTGGGCAGGCAAACGTTGCTTGTGGTGATCGCGGACGTGGAAGGCAAAGGAGTGAGCTCCGCCCTTGTCATGTCTAACCTTCAGGCCACGCTGCGCGTGCTGGTGCTGCACCTCCATTCGCTTAACGAAATCGCGGAGGCGCTCAACCGGATGATGTGGAATGACACGCGAGCGGAAAAATACCTGAGCCTTTTCATGGGCCTCATTGACATCCGCCGCAAGACCATCCATTACATCAATTGCGGGCACGTGCCGCCGGTTATCGTGAGGCCGAAGAAGGATCCCATTGCGCTCACCGAGGGGGGAATGGTCATCGGGCTTTTCGAGAAATCCTCCTACGAGCGCGGCGTGGAAAAACTTCAGCAGGGCGATGTGCTCATCCTATGCACGGATGGCATTACGGAGTCGATGGACGCGCAGCACGATGAATATGGGTCAGAACGCCTGATCGAGCGTGTTGCAGAGGCCGTGGACCGCAAAGCCTCCGGGATCGTCGAACATGTCAGTGCGGATGTGGCGAGTTTCTCCCGCCATGGTACTCACGTTGACGACAAAGTGATGATCGTGATCAAGGTAAATTGAGGGATCGAATCAAAAATTATAAAGGCTGAATGATGAACGAAAAACGAATTACTACTGCACGTTTGATACTGGAAAGTCCAATTTTGAACTCATCGCTTGGAACCCATGCGTTTTCTCCGAAGAAGTCTTTTAACGGGAACCGCGTTTTTAATATAATTTTTAATTTGTAACTCAACTTTTCGCCTACTCACGGAGACTCAATTTAACCGACCGCCCCTCTCCAAATTTTCGCGTCAGCCAGTCCTCCATATCGGCCTGCAGCGCGATGAGGTCTACCCGGTAGCTCGCTTCCAGTTGGCCATCTGCAACCGGCAGGATTTCATCAAACGCTGAGCGTCCGGTAAAGCTCCTCATGCAAAAACTATCCAGCCAGGCAATAGGGCAGGCCTGCGGCCCCTGCGGCCCTATCAGTTCGGCTTTGATCTTCCGCGCAAACATAAGAGGAACAGTTGAAAGTCGAAGGTCAAAAGTTAGAGAATCGCTCCGTCCAACTCTCGATGGTTTAAGAGTAACAACGGGAAAGTCAAAAGTCGAATGACAGCAAGTCGAAAGTTGAAAATCGAAAGTATAAGCCTCTTGTTTCTGAATTTTGACTCTCGCCTTTCGCCTTTTAACTGTTGACTGTAAACTCTCAATTGTTGACTAAACCGGACCGTCTCAAACACGACCGATGGGGGCCACCGATCAAGTGGGTCCTGGCGCGACTGGCCTACCGGGTATTCCCGCGCCTGGCGGCGGGATCGCTTGAACTGGCCGCCTCCAGCCTCGCCGTCCCCCGAATTCCGTTCTTGTTTTCCCGCGGCTTGCGCGAGCTTCATCCTTCATTGAATGACGACCTTCTGGATCTATTCGGCCGCAGCGAACAGATACTCTCAAACCAATTTACTTTTCAGGCCCGCGGCCAAACATTTCAAGAGGAAATCGGTTGGGAGATCCACCCCAGCGCGGCCTGGCGCGCCGAGCTTCACGCTTTCGATTATGGGCTGGACCTGGCGCTGAATTACCGGATATCCGGCGAGGCGAGCCACGCGCGGCACCTCCGCTATCTTATTGCCCACTGGATTGGCGCCAACCCTCCCGGACAGGGTAGCGGTTGGATGCTACGCCCGCTTGCGCGCCGGGTGCGAAACTGGATTTTGGCTGCTGACCTGGCACGCCAGGATTGGGAAAGCGACACTATATTCTTCAAGCTGGTCACCCAAAGCCTGGCCCTGCAAACGACATTTCTCCATCGATACGCGCCTGCCTTTCCTTTTACAGAAGTAGCTTTGGATTCCGCGCGCGCGCTGCTGCTTGCGGGAAAATTCTTTGGAGGTCAAAAGGAGAACGACCTTTGGTCCGCCGGCCGGGGAATTCTATTGGACGAGATCGAAAATCAGTTTGCTTCCCACGGCCGCCCTGCTGAATCACGCCCGGTCTCGCAGTTAAATCTCGCTCAAGCCGTGATGGAATTTCTCATCTTTCCCCCCAAAAATGATTGCAAAGATGAAGATGATGAAAGACGCTTTTTTAAGGAAAAATTGCGGGAGATTCTAAAGTCGATTGAAGGCATTCTTCTTCCCGACCGAACGCTGCCTCTTTTCGGACCCGCTCCCGCTTCTCCCGTCGATGACATGGCCAATCTTTTCGCCATCGCTGCCGTGTTGTTGAACGAACCTGTTTGGAAGAATCTGGCGGGGAAGTTGGGCGTTCTTCCTTACATGCTTTTGGGCGAGAGCGGCAAGACTGATTTTGATAATCTCCCGGAAACTGGGTGGAACGTCGGCACTAGCCTCCATCCTCAGTGTGAGCTCTATCGTTTGAGCAAAACGGATGGGTCTGCCATAGTCATCAACGGTCGTCTGCCCCGCTCGCGAGACGACCATCAAGATGGCCTCACCTACGAACTGGCTATTCGCGGGCAACGAGTGGTGGTGGACTCCGGCGCCTACAGTCCGGGTGACGCTCCCCGGGAAAAATATTTCTCCAGCGCGCGCGCCCATAACCTTTTGCTGGTGGATGGCAAGGGGCCGCGCCACGGCGGCCCTGGTCACTCGCGTCCGCCGGCGGAATTATGGGAGCCTGCTGACGGGACCATGGGATTGCGCCTGGCTCAGCGGGGACTCCCATTCCCAGGCATAGCGCATCAACGGGCGTGGTTCTGCCTGGGCGAAGAAAACTGGGTGATTCTCGATCGGCTGGATGGTAAAGGACGCCACAGTGCCATAAGCCTGATTCATTTCTACCCGACTTTTGAGATCGAAGTTAGAAACAATGAATCTCTGGTCCGCAGCCATTCTCTGACCTTGTCAGTCATTCCGCTCGGCCCTCTCGGCCAGGCTCAGCCAAAGATGGTGGCGACGCGCGGCGATCACCCGGAGGTTCAGGGATGGTACGCCCCCGAAAGCGGAATGAAGTTCCCGTCAAGCGTGCTGCGGCTCGAGTGGAAGGATTTCTCTTTGCCCTTTGTGGGGGGCTATCTCATCGTCCCTGAGACAGAAGCAAGTTTCGAACCCGGCGAAACGGATGCCCTTGCCGGAAGCATCAACTTTCGCCTGGCAGGAAAACAATATGACCTTTCCGTGGGTTAACAACTCGATCCGCGGAGGATGAGGGCCTGAAGACTAGCGTTGCAAGAACGAGAACCATGCGCGCTTCCTTTTCTTGGGACGGACGTCGATGGGTTCAAGTCCCGGCGGCAACGGCTTCCCGTTAATAACTGCTTCCTGGTTTTTGTTCAACAGCAGTTCAGCCACTTCCTTTCCCCGAACCTCAACCAGTTTCTGGTAACAGTCAGACAAAATAGGCGGACGGTACTTGAGGTCGTGGGCATCCGAAGCGAAGAAGTGGACGAGGTTTTGCTCCAGCCAAAGTTCGGCGAATTTCTGCGGGCCGGGGCCAAACCCTCCCGTGTAAGATTTTGCAGTGATCTGAGCCAGGCAGCCTCGAGTGACCCAATGATGTAACAACTCAGGCTTACGAACAAAAACCGGGTTCCGTTCGGGATGAGTAAGAATCGGCACCAGTCCGGCGCATTCTATTTCGTAGAAAACGCCGTCGAGTTGTTCGGGAATGAAGTGCTCCCCAAATTCCACCAAAACGTATTCGGTATGGTTAATGGTGTAATCTCCGGGCTTCTCAACCAGATGCTGGACGTTGTCATACGAAAGGTGGAAATCACATCCGAGCATCAGCTTGGGAATCTCGCCAGCCGCTTTCTGCAACTCCTCAAGTTTTGCCTGATTTGCTTCCGGCCGAAATTCGTAAGTGTAATTGCAATGCGGAGTCGCAACGAGGTGCGTGATGCCGTCGGCCGCCGCCATCTTGATCATCTCGACAGCTACCTCAAATGTTTTCGCGCCATCGTCCGTGGCGGGCAGAGGGTGGCAATGGATATCGATCATCAGGAAACCTCACCTCGTTTGATCAACGCCGAAACAGGTTCATTCTATCGCGACTTGGCGGGCTGCCAAAAAAAATCCTTTGTACCAGCGCCCTTACTGTCTCTTCCAGGTTGATGACCTGTTTAATGCTGCCATTCGTAGTCCCGTCAGGATTTGATCGGAGACTCCCGCAAAAATTCCAGAAATCGAAGGCGGTGTGAGCGTCATTATTGGCAACAGCAGCGTACCTTCCCTCGACAAGTCTGCCGAAAACCGTATTTCAATATGTTAAATATAGTAGTTTGGACGATTACAAACTGTCCGCATATCCGCAACTATTAGTTGCATCTAATTGATAAGTACGCAGTTGGACGACTTATTGCATGGATATTTTTTCTTAACTTTTTTGGCATATGACGTGCTCAAATAAGGAACGAGCTAACACCAGCCTATCTTTGATAGATAGGGGATTTGGGTGCCAGGCTCAAAGATTAGACCCCAATACCCGACGCTTGGAGGGAGGAGTGACATCCTCCCTCTTTTTTTTTGCGTGCCTTCAGTTTTCCCACTTCTCATCATTTCCAAGTTGCATAAGGTTCCCACCGAGGGGTTAGGAGAGAATTTGCCGGTAAAGGAATCTCGACTACGCGGTTGAGCGCCGAGAATTCAGTCGACTCACTCTCTTTCGGTACGACCCGCAAGAAATAGCTGCCGGACTTCAGGTTAAAGTCAGTTTTCATGCTGATGCCCCTGCTTCTCACCCGCTCCAGGGTTTCATTGTGCGTGCGCATGTGAATAGTTTCCTGCTTTCCAGAGACAAGGTTCCCGTCCCGGTCGAAAAGTGCGGCGATAAGAGGAAGGTCATTCACATTCAGGTCGTCCTGCTTGCGAAAGCGGATCGGGCGTAGATCCACCAATGCTACGACGGAAAGCTATGAGTGCAGTTCCTCATTCGTTACTTATTATTTGTCGCCTTTCATTTGTCGTTCGTCGCTGTTCCTCTCGGCTGCTCGCGAGTGAGGCAATGAATCGTTCCAAGCCCCCAAACGAGATCAACCGCGTGGATGCCCTCCACGCGGCGGTCAGGGAAAAGTTCAGCGAGGACTCCCAGGGCGATGCGGTCGTTCGGATCGTTGAAGGTGGGCACGAGCACGGCTGAATTCGATATATAAAAATTGGCGTAGCTGGCTGGCAATCGCTGGCGGTCAAAATAAAGCGGCGTGGGCATGGGCAATCGCACCACTTCGATTTTCGAGCCGTCCTCCAGGCGCATGCCCCGCAGCCGCTCGCGGTTTTCTTCGAGCGCCCGGTAATTCGCATCGCGGGGGTCGTCTTCCTGCGCCAGGACGACGGTACGCGGCCCCACAAAGCGGCAGAGATCGTCCACGTGTCCGTGTGTGTCATCCCCCGCAATTCCCGCTCCCAGCCACAGGATATTCGTGACGCCCAGGAACGATTGGAGCGCCGTTTCCACTTCGCCCCGCGAATGTCCCGGGTTGCGGACTTGCGTCACCTGATCGAGCAAACACTCTTCCGTGGTCAAAAGAGTCCCACGACCGTTGATATCAATCGCGCCGCCTTCCAGCACGAAATCGCGGCCTTTAAAATTTGCGCGAAAAAGCCGGCAGCCCAATTCTTGCGCAACGCATTCCGGAACCGTGATGTCCTTTTTCCAATTAGGATAGCGGGCCCAGGCGTTGAATTGGAACCGGACAATCGCAGTTTCGGCGCGGCGCTTGCCTTTGCGGAGGAAGATGGGCCCGCAATCGCGCGTCCAACCGCGGTCAGTGGGGATTTGGAATATTTCAATCAGGGACAAATCAACGCCCACGCGCTTCAGGACGCGGCTCGCCAGCCCCGCGTGTGAGGAATCGCGCACGAGGAGGCAAACTTTTTCGCCTTGCGTAATCTTCCTTACGATCTCTCCGTACGCCCAGGGGATGGGCGCAAACTTGCCCGGCCAGTCGCTCCAGTTGTGCGGCCAGGCTAGCCATGTAGCCTCATGGGGCTCCCATTCGGCCGGCAGGCTGAACCCCAATGCGGCGGGGTTGCTCGGGTCGAATGCTTCCGGTGACTTCGCTTGTTGGGCGGGCTTTTTCGATGCCGCGGGGGGGCGAGTCTTCATCTAAACTTTATCTCTCCAGGCATCGTCGTCAAGTTGGCGGCGTTCGATGCCGCCATAGGCATCAATCCGCCGGTCGCGCAAGAAGGGCCAGTTGCGCCGAACTTTTTCGATGCGGTCCAGGTCCACCTCGGCAAAAAGAATTTCTTCGCGGTCGGTGGAAGCTTCCGCAATCACAATTCCAAAAGGATCGCAGACGAAGGACGATCCCCAGAACTCAATGCCCTGCTTCGCCGCTGGGTCCGTTGCGCCCTTCGACTGCGGGGTGGCTTCAAATCCGACTCGATTCACCGCCGCAACATAAACTCCGTTGGCAATGGCGTGCCCGCGCTGGACGGTTCGCCAGGCGTCACGCTGTGCCGCTCCGTGGCGTTCCTTTTCGTCCGGATGCCACCCGATGGCCGTCGGATAAAACAAAACGCTCGCGCCGCCGAGCGCCGTGAGCCGCGCCGCTTCCGGATACCACTGGTCCCAGCAAATCAGCGTACCGATTCGCCCCTTGCTCGTTGTGAAGGCGCGAAAGCCGAGGTCGCCCGGAGTGAAATAATATTTTTCGTAGTACGCCGGATCATCGGGGATATGCATTTTTCGATAGAGCCCCACTATTTTTCCGTCGGCATCAATCACTGCGGCGCTGTTGTGATAAAGGCCGGGCGCGCGGCGTTCAAAAACCGGCGCAATCAAAGCGATGCCCGCCTGACGCGCAACTTTCCCCAGCGCTTCGGTGGTCGGCCCCGGAATCGGCTCTGCCAGATCAAATGCGGCCAGATCTTCGCGTTGGCAGAAATATTGAGAGCGAAACAGTTCCGGCAGGCACACGATTGCCGCGCCCCCGCGCGCCGCATCCTCCACTCGCGCCAGAGCGCGCGCCAGGTTTTCCTGGGGGTCGACCGTCATCGACATCTGGACCAGGCCCACGGTAAATTTGCGCGGCGTATCGATGTCCATGCGAGAAAGCTAACATAAAAATGCGGAAGGCTCCAAGAGGTTTGCGTGCTGGGTGGTGGTACAGTTTGGTTTTTGTAGCGGCGGTCTATGCCCGCCGTCGTTGGTTGCCCAGGATTTTCGGCGCTCATAGAGCGCCGCTACAACAAACTGTACTACTGTCGCGCATTGTGTCCGGTTCCGCTTGACTAAAAAAATCCCGCTGGCTACAGTGCCCCTGGGCGGAGCAACGCACCCGCTCGCTTCTTCATCTGGTTAAATGATGAGCAATGGCTGGGCAGACGATTTTCTGAAGCGCAAGGTGCTGGCCGTCCAGGAATTCACCAGCCTCGTCTTCACCTCGCTTCACCTGGCCTTCAGCCCGCCGCGCTACTTTACGGACGCCCTCATGCAGATGGACGTGATCGGTTTTGGCTCACTGCCCATCGTTTTGCTCACCGGATTTTTTACCGGAGGCGTCCTCGCCCTTCAGACTTACCGCACTCTGGGCACTTTCGGCGAGGTCGGCTTGCTGGGTCAGGCCGTTTCTCTTTCGGTGGTGCGCGAGTTGGGACCGGTTTTAACCGCGCTGATGGTCGCGGGACGAAACAGCTCCGGCATTGCTTCCGAAATCGGCTCCATGCTGGTGAGTGAGCAAATTGACGCCATGCGCGCGCTGGGCACCGACCCGCTGCGCAAACTGGTGACGCCGCGCATGTATGCCACACTGATCGCGCTGCCCCTCCTCACCGTCCTTTCTGACTTCTGCGGATTGCTGGGAGGCTTTTTTGTAAGCTACTATACGGCGCACCTCACCTCCGCCCAGTATTGGACTTCCGCGTATCAGGCGCTGGATTTCCAGGACATCATCCAGGGCCTGCTTAAGCCGGTATTTTTTTCCGTCGTCATCGCAGGGATCGGGTGCTACTTTGGGCTGCGGACGAGAGGAGGCACGGAAGGAGTGGGCCGTTCCACCACCCAGGCAGTCGTCGCAGCCTCCGTCCTGATCCTGGTTCTTGATTTTTTCATTACCAAGTTTTTAATTGGAATCAAATTTACATAATCACTTGTCCGTTGTCAGTGGTTCGTTGTCAGTGGCCGGATATCATTGGCCATCGATTGTCAAAACTGAATGATGAATTCTGAATAGTGAAGGAGAAGAGTCGCCTCCGACATTTCTTCTGCACTTATAATTCTTAGTTATTTCTTAACCCTTCTATGGACCTCGTCGCGCCCACTCCGGCCCTCGAATTTCGCCACGTTACGCTCTCCTTCGATGAGAAGCCCGTCCTCTCCGACGTTTCGTTTCAGATGGACAGCGGAGGAACGCTTATTTTGCTGGGGGCCGCAGGCACGGGCAAATCCGTCCTCCTCAAGTTAATCGTCGGTCTCTTAAAGCCGGATTCCGGAGAAATCAAGGTGGATGGCGAAGACATGGCGCCGCTTCCTGAAGCCCAGTTGCGCCCCGTGCGCAAGCGCATGGGAATGGTTTTCCAGGAAGGCGCGCTGTTTGACTCCCTCTCCGTGTATGAAAACGTCGCTTACCCGCTGCGTGAGGCAGGCGAGACACAGGAAGAGAATATCGAGCGGCGGGTGCGCGAGGTTCTGGGTTTTGTTGAGATGGAACCGGCGATCGACAAGATGCCTTCGGAGCTGTCCGGCGGCATGCGGCGCCGCGTTTCTATTGCGCGCGCCATCGTCAGCCAGCCAGACCTTATGCTTTACGACTCGCCCACCGCGGGACTGGATCCTGTGACGGCGCACACCATCACGGTTCTGATTGCGAAACTCCGTGATGTCGGGCACGTAACCTCCGTCGTGGTGACGCATCGTCTACAGGACGGCTACGTGCTGGCGAATTTTATTTACGCGCCGGACACGAAGGCGCTCGCTCCCGCTCCGGCCAACGGCGCAGGTGGTCACACGCCTGCCACGCGCTTCCTCGTGCTGCGCGACGCCGGCATATACTTTCAGGGTAGCGGGCAGGAGCTGGCACATTCTGCAGACCCTTATCTGCACAGATTTCTTGCCTGATGCAACATTGGCTGATGGCATTGATTCAGTTGGTATGAAGATGATATCGGCTCCGAAAACAGTAGTCACGATGCGTGCTTTGGTCGCGTCATTCGTATTTTCGACAATCCTGTTCTTGGTCGCCGGCGCCGCAGCTCAGGACAACTACGAAATCCAGGTATATAGCTTTGACCTTGTCCCGCCGCACCAGACCATGGTGGAACTTCACAGCAACTTCGCCTTTGAGGGCAGCAAAGATATTCAGGACGGAGTTCGCCCCACCGAGCACGCCCTGCACGAGACCATCGAAATTACCCACGGATTCACTCCCTGGTTTGAAACCGGATTTTATATTTTCACCAGCTCCCGCAATGGCGACGGCGTGGACTGGGTGGGCGACCACATTCGCCCGCGCTTTAGTATTCCCGAAAAGTGGCACTGGCCGGTGGGCCTGAGCCTTTCAAATGAAATCGGCTACCAGCGCCGCGCGTTTTCCGCCGACACGTGGACATGGGAAATCCGCCCCATCATCGACAAAAAGTTGGGGCGTTGGTACGCGTCATTTAATCCAGCCTTTGACCGGTCCTTCCATGGGCCGGGCGTCAACAAAGGGTTTGAGTTTTCACCCAACTTTAAGTTCAGCTACGACTTCACTCCAAAAATTGCCGGCGGCCTCGAGTATTACGGCGCGCTCGGACCCGTCACGGGTTTTGATCCACTCAAAGATCAGCAACAACAAATCTTTCCCGCCATTGATCTGAACCTCTCGCCCCGATGGGAATTCAATTTCGGCGTGGGTGTGGGCATGACGCGCGGCACCGACCATCTGATTGCCAAAATGATTTTGGGCTATCGGTTTGATTTTTAACCACGCAATCAGCCGTCCGCGCTGCCCGCGCCAAATGCCAGGTTTACTCTTTCCCTTCCTTCGACATTTCCACGGCAAGTTAGAAAATCGCACGACCGATGCCCGGCTCAGGGCAGCGTCGTCCTCAAATCGCTGAAGTCAAGCTTGGTAGCCGTGGTAATGATGTCTGGAGGCAGCGGCTTCTGCCGAAAGCTGAAGCAGTCGAGCATGTCCTTGGCCGCCTTATCCCGCGTGGCAAGCGACTTGAGACCAAAGCGCTCCTCGATCAACTTCAAGGGCGACGTGAAATCAAAGTGAGTGTGGCAGATGAAGTCGGGCTTTGCGAACGGCGAAATAAGTAACGCCGGCACGCGCGGACCGTAACCGAAACTGTCCACGTCCGGTGGTGGAATGTGATCATAGAAGCCGCCGTAATCATCCCAAGTTAGGATAATCAGGGAATCCTTCCAGTAATCGCTCTGCATAAGAGCATTCACCAGGTTGGTCACATGCCACATGCCCTGGGCAGCGTCAGCCGGCGGGTGTTCACTATCCTCCGCCGTGGGTACGATCCACGAAACCGCGGGAAGCTGGTGGTTTACAATGTCCTTATAGAAGTCGCCCAGCGGCACCAGATGCTGCATGAGTTCAGGATTTTTCTGGAAGGCGACGAAGCCCGGCAGCGGATTCCACAGGCTATGCGCGTGAGGGTTCTCCTTCTGATCGTAGTAGCGCCAGGAGACGTGGGCGTTCTCCAGGAGTTCCGCCATGGTGGGGAAGGTATACACCCCGGGTTCGGTGGCCAAACCCGCAGGCGGATTATTCACCATCCCTCCCGATTGCGCCGCGACGGTGTAAAGGTGATTGGGCTCGCTCGGCCCCATCAGCGAGGAGAAAAAGTTATCACAGAGCGTGAACCGCCGCGCATACTCCCAATAATTCGGAAGCTCATGCCAGTCGTAATAGGAGAGAGTGTTGAGCACCCAGTCGGGCGGCGGGCCTCCAGGCAGCCCGGTTTGTTGGCCGCCGAAGAACTCCCCGCCGCGCTCAGCAAGCGTTGCGCCCCGGGGCCGCTGGCGCTGCTGGCGATTCATCATCTCTGGGGTTACCGGCTTCGGGTGAATCAGGTTGGGATCGGGTTGCGGGACGGGTTTATTATCCCAGTAATGGCGCAGGGCCTGCGGCCATTCCGCCCAGAGGAAGCCGTCCATCTTGCCGCCATCGTATGCAGTGCGCGCCGCCTGCCAGGAGTGCGACAGATCGCGAGGAATGGCCGTCTGATGAAGATGAAAGGGCGCAACCTCCGGCAAGCCTCCCGGTTTGTAGGGGAGCTTTACGCCTTTCGGAATGCCGTTTGCCCCTGGATAAGTCCCGAAATAACGATCGAACGTTTGGTTTTCCTGAATGATGTAAATGAAATGTTTGATGGGGATTTCACTTGGATTCGGCGATCCCTGGGGCGCCGCCGTCGCTGTCATATTAAGAAGTATCGCCAGCCCGAGAATACGAATTCCTCGAAGACACATGACCGTACCTCCTCTGATGGCATCACTTTACCACCTGAAATTGTAACTTCAAGAGTGTTGCGTTGAAATTCGGATGCCGCGATTTCGACCATCTTTAATTGAAGCGGTTAAAGGTGGAAAGAAAAAAGCGGTCCAGGCTGGCCTCAGACCTCAGAAGGTTTGCGCCAGCCAGCCAAGCAGGGCATTGTCAAAAGACTAATATGCGCTACAATCGTCATGATGAAATGGAAATTTTGGGACAAAAAGAACCTGCTTGCCGATTTCGATCCTCACCAGATCGCCTTCGTGATTTTGCAGAGAATGCGTGAGCATAGGTCGCCCTTCAACGAATGGCGACCTGAAGGTGTGGAGATTCCAGTCGAAGCAGATGCCTTTATCGAAATCTCAGTGTGGTCCTACCAACTCACAATCCTCTTGGATTGCATCGAACGCAAGTTTGGTTCCGATACTGCGCAAATCGTCAAATCGCATTTGGTCACGTTGGCTAACAGATGGGATAGGGAGCAGGTAATGAGCAGGTACTTCGATGCTGTCATGCTTGGCAGATCATCGACGGAAAGAGACCAGTTCTTTAAGGATACGGCGGAACTTCAAGTCGATGCCAACATAGCGAAAGCGCTTCTTGGTATTTCCTCTGAGAGTGAAGAAGCAAAGGCTGCCATTTACACGATTCTTGGACACTCGCTAACCTTGGGCAGATTGAGCGCGCAAACCGGTTTTACTGATTTCGTCAGCAAGATCGAATTCCGGCCTGATGCTGTCTTTGGGCTACGTAAGCCGGAGGAAACTCCGATCGATTGGTCTGAAGCACCGGGCTGCTTCGAGCGGCATTTGCAGCGTCGATATAGGAATCCGCTGTTCTCTGTTGAACGGCGCACCATCGCAATTGCGGATGTTGTCACAGCCCGTGCTAGAGATGAAGCTGACCTTGGAGAATTGAACCTGCGCATTAAGGCTCTGCTATGTAAGGTTAGCAGCCTAGCAGGTTGATGAAAAACCCTTTTACGCGTTGGCTAGACTGCTAGCCTAGGCTGAAAACAAAGAACTTACCAGTGCTGAAGTGGGGCCAAGCGGGCCTCTTTTCGACTTTTTCATCAACCTGCTAGCGGCTCAGACTACTTTTCAGGAATGCCTAATTCTGCGAGAGGAAGTTGAGAACCTGCTACTCCGTTGTGCGGAAGTGCGTGCCTCGGCCGCTCAGCGGAAGGTTGCTCTTCAGGAACTGTACGACGACGTGGTGGCCTGTATGCGGCAAGCGTCCCCGCCAGAAGGACGTCAGGCGCTCGATAACGCCTTTGCGGAATCCAGAAGTTTGCAAAGAATGCAATCAAATGAATTTTTTGCTCAACTCACCAGAAGTGATACACCGATTTGCGCGAGTGAGGTGATTCCTTCGCTGCTTTCTGAGAGTGTTGAAATGATACGTATGTACGTTAGCTATTTGGACAAAAGCGACGAAGGTTTAGACGGAGCGGCCATTGAAGAGGCTTCAAAAATCTTGGGACGGGCCGAAAAGGAAGGGTATCCAATAGCGGACGCGGAGCAAAAACTCCAAGCTCTGTACGGCCAAGCCCAGGATGCCGGATGACTCTCTGAATAATCCAGTGAAGCGAGGGCTGGTGGCGCATCCTGGGGACCGGCCCTGGCCGAGCTGGAGATTTTATTATCGCGGCTACGCATCAGTTTTGGCCACGTATCGATAGGCTTCATGCTTCCACCGAAGCCCGCAGGCCTCGGAATGCCTGGGCCAGCCAGCAATGCAGAATTCAGAGTTTGATTTTCCCTTTTTCGATCCAGTCGGGAGGTTGATAGCCGGCAGCTTTAGCCTTTGGGTGACTGGAGAAGATGAGGCGGATCGCTTCGATCGCGCGATAAGCGGATACTATCAAGTCCCTCTGTTTTTCGAAGTATGTCTCATCGTATTTATCCGGGTCGATTGCGTGAGCCGGCCTTTGCCGCTCTGCTCGTATTCTCCTGAGAGCGTTGTAAGGTTCCTCTAAGGCCTTGGGATCTCGCGGGCGGTAGAACTTGGTAAGCCATTTTTCGAGCAGCTTGATAGTGTGCTGACTGATGTCAGCACCTTGCTCGTCTGTGAAAGCTATGTCGCCTTTGAAGAATGCCGCGTTGATGTTCCCAGGAAAAACCTTCTCCAGGGTCAGCACGAATTCATGATAGCTGTTTAGAGTCGGCCGCAAAAGGCGATTGAAGACGGGTAAGTCGTTCGCATCGTAAACCTTCCTGAAAAAATGGGGCTTGCTGATTGTTTTAGAGAGAAGGTTGCCTTGCCTTTGTTCCTCCAGAAACGCCTCGTAAATCGAGCGATTCTCGGTGAACTCAACTCGAAAGCTCCTATTCACGTAATCCTTGTCCAATCGGAAGTCGCCGAAGACTTGATGTGACTCCCACTGCTTCTGGTGGCGCGGAGAGAGATCATGGAGATAGCGCAGGAAAACGAGCACTACTTTCCGTTGGTCACTTGTCCTGTATGCATAACTGAGCGTTTGGATCCCAATCTTGTCTTCTTCAGAAGTCTTCGAATCTAGGCAGTACTCGCTTCTCATAGACAAGCTCATAGTAGTACCGTCATCAAACACTCGGTAGCGAGGATCTCTGGTGTATCGTTCCAATACCGGCAGTTCGAAATAGCACGGATGCATCTGAGGAAACCCTTCTAATAATATTCGGGAGAACCGCCGATCGCGGTACTTCCTAAGCCTTGCAACACGGCGGGCTAATGTCGCACGCGTCGGATAAACGACCAGCCCACTGAGTGGCATAGCTTTCAGGCCTTCGATCTGTTTAGTCGTAGGATCATCGAACGCTCGAATGTGAGGATTTACATAGAGGGAGATCGCCAAGGTGTCGTCGCGAATGAGACCTTCCAATCGGCGTTTAATCTCCTCTTCGCTTAATGCAAATCGTTCAGCCAAGGCTGTCGCGGGAAGGCCATTGAAGTCTCCAGATTCAATGTATTGTTTAACGACTCGCCCGATAATTTCTGCACTCAAAACGTAGGGGGCTAGGATATATTTGCCTCTGTGTGGCCCTTGTACCTTCACAACCATACGCCGGGCCATTCGCACTTTATCACCTCCAGCCGGTGGCTTCGGCGCGATTTTTGTGCCGTGGGCTTTTGGATCGTCCGCATAGGGTAGTCGAAAATATGACGCTGGCGCGGCGAATAATTACACCACCATGGTGCAAGTGGACGATCAGGCAATGGCGGGAAGCGACTGCTATGAGTTAACCCTGGATTGGTAAGCGGCATCAACCGTGAGGGCAAAATCCAGGAGATAGATCGGCCCGGGCCATGCGCCGCCGTTATTTGATGGCACATGGTCCGGGATTGCTTTGGTGAAGGTGCCGTTTCCGGACTCGCGCGTAAGCCCATGAATATATTCATCTAATGATGCCGGCAAAAATATTTACAAAAGTGTGCAATTTTGAACAGACAAATCGAATCCGCCGTGTTAGCCTTTGGAGGTTAATTGTGGGAAGCATCAGACGGACAGGTCTGGCAGCGCGCAATTAGCGAATCTGTTCAAGGGTTGGCGCGGAATGTGTGCAAAGTACGCTTCTCGAGGAACGAAGCCGGAATGTCCTTTAGAATCAAT
>CAAGKR010476660.1_pt1 | contig 19378 bp, 15 predicted proteins | sample 2556971 | NCBI WGS metagenome assembly CAAGKR01 (sample SAMEA5207829, study PRJEB30636) | soil metagenome | biome: forest; feature: boreal; material: soil | place: USA | collected 2011-09 | depth 1 m | reverse complement strand
GTCAGACGGTATCTACCGCCTGGACGGAGGAGCTTTTTTCGGGGTCGTGCCTAAAGTCATGTGGGAGAAGAAACTGCGCGCCGACGAGAAGAATCGCGTGCCCTCAGGATTGAATTCGCTGGTGGTTCGAACGGGCTGCCAGACGGTGCTCATTGAGACCGGCATCGGCAATAAACTCTCCGAAAAAATGATAGGCATCTACGGCCAGCCCGCGCAGTTGCTGGAGAATCTGCATGCTGCCGATATTTCTCCCGAAGAAGTGGATATCGTCATCAACACGCATTTGCACTTCGACCATTGCGGATGGAACACCATACGCCACGGGGATAATGTCGTTGCAACTTTTCCAAGAGCGAGATATTACGTCCAGGATGGCGAGTGGCAGCGCGCGCAAGCACCCTCCGAGCGCGACGCCATCTCCTATATAAGCGACAACTACAATCCGCTGGTGGAAAGCGGCCAGATGCAGCTTCTACATGGGGATCAGGAAATCGTGCCGGGAATCTCGGTTCAGGTTTTCGCGGGGCACACTCGCGACATGCAAGCGGTCATCATCCAAAGCGGCGGGCAAACGGCTTGCTACATCTCCGACCTAATTCCCACGACCGCGCATGTTCCAATCGCCTGGGGGATGGGTTTCGATCTTTATCCGCTCGATGTTATAGAAAGCCGGAAGAGGTATTACGAAAAGGCGGTTCCGGAAAAATGGCTGACGATCTTCACCCATGATGCGACGACGCCGTGGGCTTACGTGAAGATTGGCGCAAATGGGAAGTTAGAGGTGGAACCTGAAGGAATGATTTGAACAAATGATCTACTGATTCACGCCGCTAGCGAGAAATCCGCCGTCAACGACTAATATTTCTCCATTCACGAAGCTCGCGGCGTCCGACGCGAGGAACACAGCCGCGCCCGCCAATTCATTTATGTTTCCAAAGCGTTTCATGGGAGTTCGGGTTAGAAACTCGCGTCCCCGATCGGTGCCGTTTAACAGATTTGCATTCAAATCCGTCTTGAAAACACCGGGAGCGATCGCGTTTACGCAGATTCCGCGAGATCCCCACTCGATGGCCAATGATTTCGTAAGCGACGCAACGGCGGCTTTGCTGGCGGCGTAAGCGGCCACTTCAAAAAGCGCGACAAAGCTGCTCAAAGACGCGATGTTGATAATGCGCCCATATCCTCGCTGCAACATGTGCCTTCCAAATACCTGGGCCGCGCGCAGCGTGCCGGTGAGATTCGTTTCCATGATCGAATTCCACTCTTCTTCTGAAACCTCCAGCGTGGGAGTGCGCTTGGTTCGCCCGGCGCAGTTGATGAGAATGTCGACTTTACCAAACTCGGTAATCGCGGACTTGAGAAGATTTTCAAGGCTGGCTCGATCTTGCACATCGGATGGGCATCTCAAAGAACGGCGGCCCAGCGATTCGATCTCGCTCGCGGCCGAAGCTACGAGGTCGGCTCGCCGTGAACTCGGAATTACATCCGCGCCCGCTTCGGCGAGAGCCAGCGACATTCCATGACCAATGCCCGTTGTTCCACCGATGATGACTGCTGTTCTTCCCGTGAGGTCAAGTGGTTTGAAAGTCATTCTGGTTAGCGGCCGCCGCGATTCGGCGAACCAGGTTCTTCGGCTTTGCTTTTCACGCCAATAGTGAAGGCGTCGAGAGACAAATTCCCGTCGCTTCTCAAGCCCTTCGGTGATTCACTCTGTTTTACGCCCACGCAAAGTAGTTGACAAGGCCCGGTGAGCAATTCGTTATCAAAGCAGAACGCCCAACCGTCTTCGTAGAATTCTTAGGAAACAAGATTTACAATCGTCGGACCTTTATGTCGATGTTCCCGAATGCAAATTAAGCCCAAAGAAAATTGCCGATGGGACCTCGTGAGTCTCGGTGAAGTTATGCTGCGCCTCGATCCCGGCGATTTCCGCATTACGACCGCCCGCAATTTTCAAGCGTGGGAAGGCGGAGGCGAATACAACGTTGCTCGCGGACTGCGGCGCTGTTTTGGGATGGACACGGCAATCGTGACCGCGCTGGCTGATAATCCGGTAGGCCGCTTGATTCAGGACCTTATTTACCAGGGTGGAGTCGATCAATCGCACCTCAAATGGGTTCCTTATGATGGCATTGGACGCAGCGCCCGCAACGGCCTGAATTTTACCGAGCGCGGGTTTGGACTGCGCGCTCCGGTAGGGTGTTCAGATCGAGGGCACACTGCGGTTTCGCAACTGAAGCCAGGAGATATTGATTGGGAACAAATTTTCGGGCAGGAAGGCTCGCGTTGGTTTCATACTGGCGGAATCTTTGCCGCGCTTTCCGAAAGCACGCCTCTGGTTGCCAATGAAGCAATGGAGTCGGCCAAGCGGCATGGCACTCTCATTTCCTACGATCTGAATTATCGCGAGTCGCTATGGAAAACCTTTGGCGGGAAAAAGCGTGCGGTCGAGGTCAATCGCGAATTAGTTTCCAACGTGGACGTGCTCATCGGCAACGAAGAAGACTTCACTTCTGCCCTGGGGTTCGATGTCGAAGGGATGGATGAGAATTTATCCAATCTAAGCACCGCGAATTTCGGACGCATGATTGAACGCGTCCTCGCCGAATTTCCTAATTTAAAGATAGTGGCAACGACCCTGCGCCATGCGAAAAGCGCGACTCGAAATGATTGGGGAGCGGTCTGCTACTACGATGGGAAACTTTATCAAGCCACCTCGCGACAGGACGTTGAAATTTTTGATCGCATCGGTGGCGGGGATTCGTTCGCGTCAGGACTCATCTACGGCTTCTTAACCGGACGCGGGCCGCAATGGGCGGTCGAATGCGGCGCCGCACACGGCGCACTTGCGATGACCACGCCCGGGGACACCACAATGGCAACATTGGCCGAAGTGGAAAAAGTCATGAAAGGCACAAGCGTGCGCGTGGCGCGGTAGATACCTCATTCCGGAGCTTCGTGAAAAAGATAAATAAAGCCGAGGTTCTCGAAAAAATCCACGAGGTTGGCTTAATCCCCGTCGTTCGGGCCGAATCCGCGGAGATGGCGCGCCGTGCCGTGGCCGCCGTTTGGCAAGGCGGAATTTCGATTGTCGAAATCACCATGACCGTTCCGGGAGCGATTGATGTGATCAGGGCGCTTGCGGAAGAGTCCGGGACAGAGACGTTGATAGGCGCGGGGACGGTGCTCGACGCACAGACGGCTCAGAAATGCGTGCAGGCGGGGGCGCAATTCATCGTAAGCCCCGCACTGGATTTAACAACAATCGCGTGGTGCAAAGAGATGGGCATCGCAATGATGGCCGGCGCTCTGACTCCGACCGAAATTTACACCGCGTGGTCGGCGGGCGCCGATTTAGTGAAGGTGTTTCCCGCTGGCGCCGTTGGCGGACCAAGCTACCTTAAAGCTATCAAGGGTCCCTTGCCTCACATCAAGCTGGTTCCCACCGGCGGAGTATCTCTCACGACTGCGGCGGCGTTCATCGAAGCTGGAGCCGAAGCTCTCGGAGTGGGTACCGATCTCATCGATACGAAAGTCCTGAAGGATGGGTTAGACGGAGTTATATCCGACCGCGCTCGGCAATACGTCGAGATTGTGAAGAAAGCGAGAAGCGCCAGATAATCGAAGGTCCGATGGAGAGACGGGCGTCGCCGCCCGTCCAACAGCAAGAGTCATCGCTCAAAAACCGCCCAGATATGGTAGCGATTGCCGATCAAGTTTTTTGACTTCTAGCCGTCACTCGGCGACAGCTTTTCCGAATTTGCGATTGAAGTTCATCGCGGTGTTAACCAGGCCGACATGAGAGAACGCCTGGGGGAAATTGCCGAGGAGGCGCTTTGCATCTGGATCGTATTCCTCCGCAAGCAGGCCGACGTCATTGCGAATCTCCAACAAAAGCTCGATTATGCGTATGGCATCCTGACGCCGCCCTTGCAAGATGTAGTTATCCGCCAACCAGAATGTGCACGCGAGAAATGCTGCTTCTCCGTGCGGCAATCCGTCCACTTTGGGATCGGTAGTGTAACGGGCAACAAATCCTTCCTTTGACGTCAGATGCTTTTCGACCGCGGCGACCGTCCCCATCACTCGCGGATCATCTGCTGGCAGAAATCCCACCAGCGGCATTGTGAGAAGACTGGCGTCCAGATGCTTCGAACCGTAGAACTGCACGAAGGAATTCAGTTCAGAATCAAAGCCCTGGCGGCATACTTGTTCGTGGATATTGTCCCGCACAGCCTTCCACTTCGCAATGTCACCGGAGAACCATCCCTGCTCAACCGATTTGACGGCGCGATCCATTGCAACCCACGCCATCATCTTGGAATGCGTGAAATGGCGCCGAGGACCGCGAACTTCCCATATCCCCTCGTCCGGGCGCTCCCATGCAGTCTCTAAAAATTCAACCAGGGCCTGCGCTACATCTTCGCGCGCCTCTTCCGCAGGCTCGAGACCAGCCTTCCGGTACTGAAAAAGGGTATCGGCGACTTCTCCAAAAATATCCAATTGAAATTGTGTGTAAGCCGCGTTGCCGGTCCTTACGGGCTTCGACCCTTCATATCCCGCAAGCCAGGGAAGTTCCAACTCGGTGAGACGCCGTTCTCCGCGCAATCCGTATAGGATATTCAGTTCAGAAGGGTGACCGGCGACCGCTCGCAGAAGCCACTCGTGCCAGCCCCGTGCCTCGTCGAGGTAACCGGCATCCATCAGCGCGTGAAGAGTGAGGGTAGCGTCGCGCACCCAGCAAAAGCGGTAATCCCAGTTGCGGACTCCTCCAATTGCTTCGGGAAGAGATGTGGTGGGCGCTGCCACAATTCCGCCCGTAGGACGAAATGTGAGAGCCTTCAGCGTGATCAGAGATCGCATTACTGCATCCCGCCACTCACCTTGGTAGGAACACGGTCTGCACCATTCAAGCCACCAGTTCTCCGTTTCTCGAATCGCCGCAGGAACGTCGAGCGGAGCTGGTTCGCGCAGGTGAGAGGGATACCAGGTGAGATCGAAGGCAACTTCCTGCCCTTCACTTACCGTAAATTCCGCCAGCGTCTTAAAGTCTTCGCCGCGAAGCGGGACGCTGGTGCGCAAGCTGACCATGTCTGGCCCTGCGATGGCCGAAATTCCCCTTTCCGTTCGTTTCACCCACGGCACCACCGATCCGTAATCAAATCGGATCACCAGTTCCGTCTTCATCTCTACCTGGCCGCGCTTGCCCGCGATCAATCGCACCAGTTCCGGCTCACCGTCGCGGGGAATCATGCAGTCAATGAGAGTGGCGGAGCCCGTGTCGGTCTCAAACTCAGTTTCGAGAATGAGAGTGCCCTCGCGGTACTTCCTTTTAATACTGCGGATTTCCCCGGCTGGACAAATCGACCAGTGACCGTTGTCGGGGGTGCCAAGCAGGGCCGCAAAGCACGCGCCGGAATCAAAGTACGGCAGGCATAGCCAATCAATCGCGCCCTGTTTTGAGACTAAGGCAGCCGTATGGCAGTCACCAATCAAAGCGTAGTCTTCGATGCGAACGGACAAAGAACACTCCCAAAAAGCAGTTGCGAATCGGCGCGTACCGCGCTATCTATTTGTAACAGACTGTTAATCCCGATCCTCGGAGCCAGGACGCTACATGCTTCCTTTCAAACTTGTTTACAGCGATAACTACTACCTCCCGATTGGCACGCATGTTTTTCCCGCCGAAAAATATCGATTGGTGCGGGATCGCCTAATCGAAACAGGCGTCGCCGAACTCTCCGACTTCATCGCTCCCGAACCTGCTGCCGATGAAGACATTCTGCTGGTTCATACGCCAGCGTACGTACGAAAACTCACCACCGGTACACTCTCCGCGCCGGAAGAACTGGAGATGGAAATTCCATATTCACGGGAGTTGGTGCAGGCATTCTGGCTGGCTGCCGGCGGATCTATACTCGCGTCGAAATGCGCACTGCACAGTGGCGTCGGCATAAACATAGGTGGCGGCTTTCACCACGCCTTCCCCGATCATGGCGAAGGCTTTTGCATGATTAATGATGTTGCCGTGGCAATCCGGACCATGCAGCGGGATCAAAAGATTCGCACCGCTATGACCGTGGATTGTGATGTTCATCACGGAAATGGGACGGCTGCGATCTTTGGGAGCACGCGCACTTCGAGCCAGCCATTGCCTTCGAAATCGGCGCCGGTTGTTGGCTCCGGAGCATCCCCAGAAATGCCCCAAACTCACGCGCGCGACGTTTTCACCATTTCGCTTCATCAGGAGAACAATTATCCTGCTCTGAAACCAGCGTCATCCATTGACGTAAACCTGCCCGACCGCATCGGTGACGATGCTTATCTGGCATGGCTCGATAACACTTTAAGCTCGGGACTGCGTCAATTTTCGCCGGACTTGATTTATTACATTGCCGGCGCCGATCCTTATCGCGAAGATCAACTTGGTGGATTGAGCCTGACGATTGAAGGGCTCAAACGGCGCGACCTACTGGTATTTCAGGTAGCCAAGGCCCGGGCGATTCCAGTAATGGTGACCTTTGCCGGCGGATATGCCCGCCGCATTGAAGACACGGTGACAATTCATTGCAACACGATAGTTGCGGCGAACGAGGTCTTCGCATTTTGAATTTGTTGGCGGTAATTCTGGCTTTTGTGATGCGACCTCAAGAGAAGTTGCATTAATGCCATACCTGCTATACTTCCACCCGCATTTGACTGTTCTCGAACTCCGGCTACCTAGCGGGGACAACTAGCCAGCTTCCGCCGAAGTAAGCACAATCAGATAGATCATTTCGAGGCTACTCGCTTGAAGAATATATTTGTCGGAAATTTGGATTTCAACACATCAGAAGACGACTTGCGGCAGCTATTCGCCGCCTACGGACAAGTGGATCGCGTAAGCATTATGACCGACCGTGACACCGGCCGCTCGCGCGGTTTCGGATTCGTGGAAATGACGAATCCCGAGGAAGGCGAGAAGGCAATCGCCGCTCTAAACAACAGCCAGGTTGGCGGCCGGGCATTGAACGTAAACGAAGCGCGTCCAAAGGTCGAGCGTGCCGGCGGCGGCGGAAGAGACCGAGGAGGCGATCGCGGCGGCGGCGGACGGGGTGGGGATCGGGGAGGACACGGCGGCGGCGGCGGCCGCGGACGTTATTGAGTTGGATCCTCGGCTGGATCAGGATCGTTTCGACCAAGCTACTGGTTTGCCAGAAAACCAATCATGTCGTCCCTCGTGAAGCCTGCTTCCCGCAACAAAGAGAGAAGGGTTCCCTTGGGCAAATCACGATTGTGGCGCGGAACTACCGCGCGGCGTTTTGAATCCGGGTGATAAAAGATGAAGTGGCTTCCGGAAACATGATCGAGAACGAAACCCTTGTCCTCCAAAAATCTGATGACCTGGCGAGAAGCAACAGCGGGTAGTCTCGGCACGATATATTAAAGTCCGCACGCTAATTTTTAGTACGAATACTCCAAGTCCAAGGAGGCAACTAAGGTTTCGTCGTCGGTGGGAATCGGCTCCTTGTGCTTTCTTAGGCTCTTGATGTAGCCGGATATTGCGTCCTTCGCCATTTTTCGGGCCTCAAGCAATGTGCGCCCGTAAGTAACACAGCCTGGCAGAGCTGGCACAATGGCAGTAAATCCGCCTTCGGGCTCGGGCCGGAGCATAATGTTGTAGTGGTAGCGGACCTTGGCCATTGGATTAACATTGATTCTAGCTTGGGGACAGAGAAGAGGTCAAAGAGCGCGACAGCCCGGAGACGTTCTAGGCAGGGTCCTCTAGGGAACATTAGGTGTGGCGCGGGCGGCCCTCGCCCGCGGAAATCCAATGCGTTGTACTGGTCGCTAATCGGTGAGCCGTGCTCTCACCCGCCCAGACCGGGACGTCTGGGCCTACGTGGGCATTACCGCCCGGAGAGTCTGGTTCTCTCGCCAATCATTTACAATAACCAATTCCTTCCAACCTAGGACTTTTAGCCAATGCATCGATGGTCACAACTCTTTATCCCTACCCTCCGCGAGGCGCCTGCCGACGCCGGAGTTGCCAGCCATAAATTCCTGGTGCGCGCCGGATACATCCGGCAACTTGCCGCTGGAATTTATTCCTATCTGTTTCTTGGGCAGCGGTCGTTCAACAAGATTGTCGCCATTGTCCGCGAGGAAATGGACAAAGTCGGACAGGAATTCTGTCTGCCATCCCTGCATCCACGGGAGATTTGGGAGGCTAGCGGGCGCTGGTCGGTGATGGGCGACAATTTGTTTCGGTTGAAAGACCGTAAAGGCGCCGATCTTTGTTTGGGCATGACCGAAGAAGAAGTGATGACTGAGATTGCGCGAAAAGAATTGCGCAGCTACAAGCAACTTCCGCAAATTTGGTACCAAATCGCGCCAAAATTCCGGGACGAGCCGCGTCCAAAATCAGGGCTGTTACGAGTCCGGCAATTCCTGATGAAGGATTCGTATTCTTTCGACATCGATGCCCCCGCCCTCGACATTTCCTACCAGAAACATCGCGCCGCCTACCATCGCATTTTCGACCGCTGCGGGTTGAAGTACATGGTCATTGACGCTCACTCTGGGGCGATGGGCGGCTCGCAATCGGAAGAGTTTATGGTTCGAACTCCGGCTGGCGAAGATCAGATCGTTAGTTGCGACAACTGCGGTTACGCAGCCAACCTGGAGAAAGCAACGTCTAAACTCGATGCCGTCGAGGATTTAAAAGCCGAAGGTGATGGCAATCCGCTTGAGGTCCACACACCCGGTCAGAAGACCATCGAAGACGTGGCTCGGTTTCTCGGTGTGTCCCCGAAAAATAAAATCAAGACCCTGGCCTTCATGGCGACCGAGATCGATGCGAAAAGTGGAAAATCAAAGCTCCGTTCGGTCGTCTTGCTGATGCGCGGAGATCATCAGATGAACGAAGCCAAGATGTCCTCGGCGTTGACTGGAAGAGACACTCGTCCGATGGAAGCCGTCGAGATCGAGCAGCTTTTCCATTCACCAGCGGGATTCCTGGGTCCAATTGGAATTCAATGGGCGAAAGATTTAAACAGTCCGGACGGCTCTGTTCTGATTGTTGATGAGGCGCTGAAAGGCCGGACAAACCTAATCTCAGGGGCTAACAAAGAAGACTTCCATCTGAAGAACGTCACCCCGGGCGTGAATTTCCAGCCGACCGCCTACGCCGACCTGCGGGCCGTTGCGGTTGGCGAAGGATGTCCTAAGTGCGGCTCTCCTCTGCGCATCGACACGGCAGTTGAGATCGGCCACATCTTCAAACTCGGATACAAATATTCCGAATCCATGGGAGCGCGTGTCCTCGACAAAAATGGAAAAGAAGTCACTTTAATTATGGGAAGTTACGGCATAGGCATCGAGCGTATCCTCACCGCCGCAATTGAGCAAAGCAACGACGAAAACGGCTTCTGGCTGCCGCCTCAGATTGCTCCCTTTGAGATCGTGGTTACTCCGACCAATGTATCCGACGAAAAGCTGTTGAGCGCCGCAGTAGATATTGCCCAGCGTTTGGAGGCCGCAGGTTACGACGTGTTACTGGATGACCGGGACGAGCGCCCGGGGGTGAAGTTTAAAGATGCCGACCTGGTGGGCATTCCGTATCGAGTCACGGTGGGAAAGAAGGTTACCGAAGGTACTGTCGAGGTCGTTCTACGCTCGACACGCCAAATCCAGGATGCTAGCATCGCCGCAATAACGGATTATTTCGAGCAGAACTTGCGGTCTGCGCGCTGAAGCTGCTGATTGGCGTGCGGCCATAGCGGAGTGCATATGGGAACTATCAAATTAATCTTCGGGATTTTCGTGATCGTGGCTTCGATTTATATGGGTATCGAGTTGGTGCCGCCTTACTATTCAAACTACGAATTTCAGGACGCAATAAAAGCTGAAGCGCTCACCAGCACCTATACCCCCAAAACTGAAGCCGATATTCGCGATTCTGTTTTCAAACTCGCACAGGGTTATGACGTCCCGCTGACTAAAGACGGTATTAAGGTGCAACGCACGGGAATTCAGAATGGCGGCATGATAACCATCGACGCTCCCTATACCGTCCATTTGAATGTTCCTGGTTACCCGTTCGACCTCCATTTCGACCCCAGCACGGAAAACAAGAGTCCTTTCTGAGCGCCGTTCCTGATTTAGAATAGCCGCAGTCGCTGCCTTGAGATCCTGATCCATCTCTCGTGGATGCTGCTTTTGAGCAGCCCGATTGGCGGCAAATGTATCTCAGGCAGTATGCCGTCCCCTTTTCAAAGTGGCCATTAAACTCAAGTTCCCGAAAAAGAAAAAAAACGGGAAGTCCGGCTCACAATTCCTTTCCCATGATCCCGTCATAAGGATTGCAGTCTCCATCTTCGTGGTTTTGGCGATTGCTATCAGCGGGCTTTTTTCCTATTACTACGTGAAATATGACCGCATCATCAGCCGTCGTTTTAAGGGCCAGGTCTTCAGCAATTCCGCGAAAATTTATGGCATACCCACCCGGCTTTACCTTGGGGAAAAGATTGAGCCGCGGGAAATCGCGGCACAACTGCGGCAAGCTGGATACGCGGACAAGAATGGGAAGTCGGCAATTGGAAATTATCGCCTGCTAACAGGTAGTATCCAGATCGAACCCGGTCCGGAGTCCTACCACAGCCCGGAAACCGCGACGATCCGCATTAGCGACGGCAAAGTGGACAGCATCGCTGGACAGTCCGGCGAGCTCGAAGCGTACGAACTCGAACCTCAGTTGATCACATCGCTATTTGACTCGGAACAGCGATCCAAACGACAAGTCGTGAAGTACGGCGACATCCCAAAAGTGATGGTGGACGCCGTGCTGGCCATCGAAGACCGCCGTTTCTTCGAGCACAGCGGGGTGAATTTCGTTCGCATGGTTGAGGTGGCGTGGATTGATTTCACTCACCAACGCTACGCGCAGGGAAGTTCCACGCTGACCATGCAGCTTTCGCGTGGCTTCTTCCTTACCCCCGAGAAGACGGTCAGGCGCAAACTGACCGAGATGATGATCGCCGAGGAACTGGAACAGAAGTTTACCAAGCAGCAGATTTTTGAAATCTATGCGAACTGGGTGGACCTGGGCCAACGGGGGTCGTTCGCCATCGGCGGATTTGCGGAGGCTTCGCGCGCGTACTTCAATAAGGATCTCAAAGACCTCACTTTGCCCGAAGCCGCGCTACTGGCGGGAATCATTCAGCGGCCGAGCTACCTGTCGCCGTATCGGCATCCGGAACGGGCCTTGGAACGGCGGAATCTCGTGTTGGATAGCATGGTTGAAACGCGGGCCATCACAAAAGAGCAGGCAGAGCGCGCAAAAGCCAGTCCGTTGAAGCTGGCTCCTCCGAATGTGGAAGCCAGCGATGCTCCGTACTTTGTCGATCTGGTTCGAGACACGCTCATCAGCAAGCTCAATGAACGCGAATTGAACGACCAGTCGTACCGCATTTACACCACGCTTGATCCCAACCTTCAGAATGTCGCCGCGCAGGCCGTGGATGCTGGGATGAAGCTGGTGGACGAGCAAGTCAAGAAGCGTCGTACCAAGCGAGTGAGAATCGGTAAAAATAAATATGAAACCACCGTCGAGCCCGGACCGCAAGCACAAGTGGCTTTAATCGCCATGGACCCTCATACCGGCGAAGTGCTGGCGCTGGTCGGAGGACGGAATTATGCATTCAGCCAGCTAGACCATGCGGTTGCAAAGCGTCCGACGGGCTCTATTTTTAAGCCATTCGTCTACGCAGCCGGAATCAACACGGCGCTGGATGGCGCGAATCCGGTGCTCACGCCCGCATCCATCGTGGTTGATCAGCCGGGCAGCTTCGCCTATGGCGATCAAATTTACGAGCCGCGGAATTACAAAGAGGAATACCACGGAGAAGTCACCGCGCGATATGCACTCGCCATGTCGCTGAACAATGCGACCGTGCAACTCGCGCAGCAGGTGGGCTTTGACAAAGTAGCGGATTTGGCCAAAGCTGCGGGCATCACATCGGCGAAGGCGACGCCCGCAATGGCGCTTGGCGCCTACGATGCCACACCGCTGGACATGGCAGCGGCGTACACGGTGTTTGCGAATGGGGGCACCCGAATCTCTCCGGTAATGATTAATTCCGTGCGCAACTCCACGGGCGACGTCGTTATGGATTTCCAACCGGAGAAGCGGCAGGTTCTCGATCCCAGAGTCGCTTTCGTAATGACTGACATGATGTCGGGTGTCCTGAATTTTGGGACGGCGTTCGATGTGCGTGGCCGTTACGCTTTCAACGCCCCAGCAGCAGGGAAAACTGGAACTTCCCATGACGGATGGTTCGCGGGATATACCAGCAACCTGCTTTGTATCGTTTGGGTGGGGTACGACGATTACAGCGACATCCGCCTGAGCGGTGCGCAAACGGCGCTCCCCATCTGGGCTGAATTCATGAAGAGGGCTACGGCTTTGACGCAATACTCCGATGTAAAGCCCTTTAGCCAGCCAAGTGGCGTGGTGGATGTTCAGCTCGATAAAACGACAAATCTGCTGGCAACGCCCGCATGTCCTCAAACCTACACTGCGGCTTTCATCGCCGGGACAGAGCCGAATATGACTTGCGATCAAGCCGGCGCTCACGGTTTCTTTTCAAAGATATTTGGTTTGGGCAATGATAAAGCCCTTCCGCCGCCAGGCGGTACAACGGCCGCCGCGGCGGATCCGAACTCGGCTGCGGCCGACGCAGCCAAAAAGAAAAAAGGCCTTTTGGGCAAGATTACGGGTATCTTTAAGAACGACAAAACAGCTGACCCTCCGCCCAAGCCGCCTGACGGCAACGAAGCCAGCCCTCGTTGAAATGAGAATTTCGTTTCGCCCTAGGCAACGCGCAGCGTAAGGTTCAGCTCGGATATTTAGAGGTGAGTTATGCACCGTAGAGCGCCGGTCTTCATTCTGCTCTCTTTTCTTCTCACGCCGGCATTTTTCCCGCCCACCCTGATAGCGCAAACTTCACCCTCCGAGGAAGTCCAGGTCGCTCCTCCCGGTCGGGGCAGGACTCCTTTGGCTTCTGCGTCCGCGGAACAGTTAGAACAAATGGCGGATCTTATGCGGGCCAGAAAATCGTACCTCGATGCGTTGGATTATTACCAGGCCGCGATCGCAAAGAGCCAGAATGCTTCGCATCTCTACAACAAAGCCGGCATTGTGGAGCTGGAAATACAGCGATATCGCGAAGCCACAAAAGACTTCACTCACGCCATCAAAGCTGACCGCAAGTCTGCCGACGCATACAACAATCTCGGCGTCGTGGAATATCTGCAGAAAAGAAATGGCAAAGCGCTGAAGCAATACAAAAAAGCCATCCAGATCAATGGCGATTCGGCATCGTTTTACAGCAATCTCGCGGCGGTGTATTTTGCCCGCAAGGAATTTGAAGCGGCGAGCGTGGCGTATGCCAAGGCTCTTCAACTGGATCCTGAGATTTTTGAGCACACTTCCGTGAATGGCGTGGCGGGACGAATATCGTCTCCACAGGACCGCGCACACTACGACTACGTGGTAGCGAGCTTATATGCCAAGATGGGCAACAACACCCGTTCGTTGGAGTATTTGCGGCGCGCGATGGAGGAAGGATACAAAGATGTTCAGGACGTTTACAAAGACCCTGAGTTCGCCAGCTTGAGAAACGACGCGCGATTCACCGCTTTAATGGCATCGCGCCCGACTGCAATTCCAGAATAGCGGCTAGTGTAATTTTCTTTAGCGCAAGACTTTTCCGGCGGAGTTGGGTTCGACTGAGCGACCGCTCCTGAAAACACAGGGTGAGTAAGGAGACAAAATCTGGCTAGTTAGCCCGTTTCGCAGGCGGGGGGTTGCTTGCAAACTGCCCAACGCTAAGTGCTGACCGCCGCTTTTTTCGGGCTTCTCTGCCCAATGTAAACATCCTGCTGTTATGACATGGATAATGATAGATAATGTGCTATCATTAATGCAATAGGATTTACAGGAGAAGAGTCTGCCCATGCCCGAGGTCCGCAGGAAGGAATATCAGAACACGACCGTTCGCCTTCCGAGAGGCATTTATGATCAGACCAAGACAGCCATACAGAGATCAGAGGCCGCCTCCAGCTTCAATGAGTTTGTGGTGCAGGCGATTAAAGAGAAGCTGCACAAGGTTACCGAGTCTGAAATTGACGCAGCCTTCGCCGGGATGGCGAACGATCCGAACTATCGGCGCGACTCGATCGCTTTAGCCGGGGAGTTCGAGCGGAGCGACAGGGAAGCCTGGCACGCGACCGACGACGCCCATGAGCACTCCAAAGCCAGTCCTTCCAAAACCCGTTCGCGGTGATGTGTTCAGCGCCCGGCTTGATCCCACCCAGGGCAGCGAACAGGCGGGTACTCGGCCCGTCGTGGTATTCAGCAGGGATTCCATTAACGCGAATAGCCCGGTGGTTGTTGTGATTCCAATAACGGACGCCTCAAACGTAAAGAGAATCTATCCCAGCCACACGCGTCTACCGAAAGGCTCGGGCGGGCTGAAAATGGATAGCGTTGTCAAAGCGGAACAGATTCGGGCGATCCAGGTGTCGCGGTTCGTGGGCTACTACGGCCGGCTGGAGAAGGATGTCTTGGCGCGGGTTGAAGAGGCGATCAAGATCACCCTAGCGCTGAGGTGATCGCCAAAGCGCAAGCTCGGGAGCAGTTCGACCGAGATCGCGTAGCGATGTCCCATCTGCCGAGCGGAGGGCAAGCTCTGCAACCGTGAACGATGCTAACCGGCCCAGGTTCAGTTCGTTACGGACGAGCAAGCCACAGAACCTCAACCCGGCGTCCGAGTTTTTCAAAGTCCCGGTCGGAGGTGACGAGAACGGCCTGACGTGTCTCCGCCAGTGCCGCCGCGATACAGTCGACGTAAGGGATTTTGTGGCGGGCCTTTATCTCGGCCGCCTTCAGAGACTGGTGCAGATCAACCGACACGGTTTCGATTGGAAGCCCCGAAAGATTTCCGATTGCCTTCCGTGCTGCTTCTTCGCCCTGCTCCTGCCACGAGTGATAAAAAACTTCTCCCAAATTCAATACCGACATGAGAAGTGGGGTCTCGCGGTGAAGGGCATTCTTCAGCAATAGGCCCACGCGTTCGGCTCCAGGACCGTCTTCCAAGTAATCCAGCACAGCGTTAGCGTCCAGCACATAAGTCTTATCCACGTGCCCAGCGATCCTTCTCTATTCTGTGCTCGCGTTCGCGCGCCTCGACCAGCGAGGTTTTACCCTTGCAACTGCCGCGGATGCTGTCAATGAATTTGTCGGTCAGGGGTTGGAGGATCAAGTAATTATTTTCGCAGCCAATTGCGATCCGCGTACCAGCTTCAATGCCGAGTTTTTTTCGGAGAGCGGCTGGGATGACGATCTGGCCCTTAGAGCTAAGCGTAGTAAAGTGAGTTGCCATTTGGCTTACATGATATCAGAATGTAAGGCTCGCCGAGAATTGTGGGGATCCCGAGTTGTAGGCGAACATTTTACGAAACTATGCTTCCCGCGTAAAATACTTTGGTGTCTTTCCCTCCCTCAGCCCTCGATTGGGCCCATCCTCTCGTCCGCGATTGGTTCGTTAATCGCTTCGGCACCCCTACCGAGCCGCAGGAACAGGGTTGGCCCCACATTCTTGCGGGACACACAACTCTAATCTCCGCCCCGACTGGCTCTGGCAAGACGCTGGCAGCGTTCCTCGCTTGCATTGATCGCCTCGTCCGCAAAGCTTTGTCTGGAGATTTGCAGGATCGGACGGAAGTTCTCTACGTTTCTCCGCTGAAGGCTTTAGGCAATGACATCCAGAAAAATCTTGAAGGGCCTTTGGGCGAGATTCTTCAGATGGCGGGTGAACGCGGACTGCTGATGCCGCAAATTCGCACTGCGGTTCGCACTGGAGATACGCTCGCGCATGAGCGCCGTGCGATGTTGAAGCGGCCTCCGCATATATTGGTGACCACGCCGGAATCGCTTTACATTCTGCTGACCGCGGAAAAGAGCCGTGCCATTCTGCGCGATGTTGAAACTGTGATCGTGGACGAAATTCACGCCGTGGCCGACGACAAACGGGGTGCGCATCTAACGTTGTCGCTGGAACGACTGGAAGCGATTGCCCATCGCCCCTTAATTCGTATCGGCCTTTCGGCTACTCAGAAGCCAATCGAAGAAATCGCTCACTTCCTGACTGGCAACTCCCGTCCTGCCCCCGTGATCGTAAATGTTGGCCACAAACGCAAGCTCGACCTCGCAATCGAGATTCCTGCGAGCGAATTGGGAGCGATCGCCACCAACGAAATGTGGGACGAGATCTACAACCGCCTGGTAGAGCTCGTCGAGCAGCATCGTTCGACACTGGTTTTTGTGAATACGCGCCGGCTTGCCGAACGTCTATCTCACCATCTTGCGGAACGGATCGGCGAAGACAAAGTTGCCGCCCATCATGGAAGCCTATCGCGCAAGCTGCGGCTGAATGCCGAAAAAAGGCTCAAAGATGGAGAAGTCAAAGTACTGGTAGCGACCGCGTCGCTAGAACTCGGTATCGACATCGGCACCATTGATCTTGTCGTCCAAATCAGCTCTCCGCGGGCGATTGCTGTCGCATTGCAGCGCGTGGGGCGCTCCGGGCACTGGCGAGGCGCAATTCCAAAAGGACGTTTCTTCGCCACGACTCGCGATGAGCTTCAGGAATGCGCCGCTCTGGTGCGCGCCATAAAGCACGGCGATTTGGACCGCATCATTATTCCGGACGCGCCGCTGGATATTCTGGCCCAGCAGATTGTTGCGGCTTGCGCGTCAGGCAGTGACAATGTGGCGCGGACACTCCTGTCCGCGAATGTCGGTAGTGAAAGTTCCGCTGCAACTACGACTGAAGAGCATTTATCCGAATCTGCCGGCACGCGGACAGGCGTGTCCGCGCCCCACGATCTGTCTACCCCAAACGAACATGGATGGGATGAAGATGAACTGTTCGCGCTGGTTCGGCGAGCCTACCCGTACCGAGATCTTTCACGAGAAACCTACGATTCCGTTCTGGAAATGCTCTCCGAAGGAATTGCTGCCCGGAGAGGCCGCTACGGCGCATACCTGCATCGAGATCGAGTGAATCGCAAGCTGCGAGCGCGTCGCGGAGCGCGTCTTGCCGCGATTACCAGCGGGGGAGCGATTCCAGAAACTGCGCTATTCACGGTTGTTGCCGAGCCGGAAGGAATTGTCGTCGGGACCCTCGACGAAGATTTTGCCGTGGAAAGCAATGCCGGCGACATCATGCTCTTGGGGAACACATCGTGGCGTATTCGCCGGGTCGAAGGCAAGTCGGGCCGAGTGATTGTGGAAGATGCCCATGGCGCTCCGCCGAGTGTTCCTTTCTGGCGGGGCGAGGCTCCCGCGCGCACCGAGGAATTGTCGCTGCACGTTGCCGATTTCCGGAGACAGATCAGCGAGATGCTTCCGAGCACTTCGCCGATTGGAGTTTCCCAGAATCAGCCGGAGGTTGCGGCCACAGTTGCATGGTTGAAAGAAGAGTGTGGCCTCGACGACTCCGGCGCCGAGCAGGCCATTCAATACGTGCTCGAAGGCCGGGCCGTCCTGGGTACGGTTCCGACTCAAGACACCGTGATTGCGGAGCGATTTTTTGATGAGAGCGGCGGAATGCAGCTTGTGATCCACGCACCATTTGGCGGACGCATCAACAAGGCCTGGGGATTGGCTCTGCGCAAGCGTTTCTGCCGCAGCTTTAATTTCGAGTTGCAAGCAGCCGCCACCGACAATGGACTCAACATCGCGCTGGCCGAGCAGCACAGCTTTCCTTTGGCCGACGTTTTTCATTTTCTGAACGCCGAGACTGTGCAGGAAGTTTTAATTCAAGCCGCTTGCACATCTCCGATATTTGCCACGCGCTGGCGATGGGACGCCAATCGCTCGCTGGCCCTGCTCCGCTTCCAGGGTGGAAAGAAAGTTCCGCCCCAAATTCAGCGCATGCGTGCGGATGATCTGCTGGCCTCGGTTTTTCCTGGCGTGGCCGCCTGCCAGGAAAATATTGTGGGAGATATTCAGATCCCTGATCATCCGCTCGTCAACGAAGTCATGAAAGACGTTCTTCATGAGGCGATGGACATCGACGGGCTGAAGCATTTGTTGGCGGGAATGGCGGATGGGCGAATCCGCTGCGTGGCCGTGGATACGCCAGTGCCGTCGCAGTTCTCGCATGAAATTCTGAATGCGAATCCTTACGCATATCTAGACGATGCTCCCCTTGAAGAGAGGCGGGCGCGGGCCGTCGAGATGCGGCGAATTCTGCCGGAGTCGGTGCTGGAGGAGGTAGGCAAACTCGATCCCGCAGCGATTGCGCAAGTGCGGGAAGAAGCGTGGCCGGATGTGCGGGACGCGGACGAGTTGCACGATGTTCTGCATACGCTGATCGCGTTGCCGGTCTCGGCGGGAAATGGCGTCTCACACCGAGCTTCGCTCAGTTGGGCAGGCTCGGACGTCTGCCCCTACGTGGCCGATGCTCATCCTGAATGGCAGGGTTACTTCCAATATTTACTCGATCAAGGCCGGGTCACAACCGCCCAAGCCGCTGATCGCAGCTATTGGGTTACCGCCGAGCGCGCCAAGTCTTTCGCTCTGCTCTTTCCAGACGCGACGTTCATCCCACAACCGGCCGAAATTGATGGGACGCTGCCCATCCGGGAAGATGTAACGCTAACGCTCGTCACTGGATGGATGTCGCATATCGGTCCAGTCACCGCAAATGAGCTTGCGTCGTTGCTGGGGCTGTCGTTTGCTGAGATCGAACAATCTCTGCTTCGCGTGGAAGCCAGTGGCGCGATCCTTCGCGGGAAGTTTACCGATGATGCGTCGCGGGCAAGAGTCCCATTCGACTTCGCTCAGGGCAGGTCCGCGCCACACAAACAAGAGCTCGAATGGTGCGATCGCCGATTGCTGGCCCGAATCCATCGCCTTACCGTTGCGACGCTGCGCAAACAGATCGAGCCGGTGACAGCCGCGCAATTCATGCGCTGGCTGCTGCGCTGGCAGCGCCTCGCTCCCGGTTCTCAAGTACAAGGTTCGCAAGGTGAACGCGCGACCCTTGAAGTGTTAAAGCAGTTGCAAGGTTTTGAAATCCCGGCGAATGCCTGGGAGCGGCAGGTGCTGGCGAGACGTATCGCGAACTATGACCCCAAATGGCTTGACCAGCTTTGTCTGACCGGAGCAGTGGGATGGGGCCGTCTGTCTCCGCATCCAGCGACGATCGATTATGGACCCGATCCCAACCCTGGCGCGGACTCCGAAGCCCCGCAGCGAAAGCGCCGGGTAATCCCAACCAGCGTTGCCCCAATCACGTTCTTTGTTCGCGAAGATGCGGATTGGATG
>CAAGKR010387989.1_pt1 | contig 19383 bp, 16 predicted proteins | sample 2556971 | NCBI WGS metagenome assembly CAAGKR01 (sample SAMEA5207829, study PRJEB30636) | soil metagenome | biome: forest; feature: boreal; material: soil | place: USA | collected 2011-09 | depth 1 m | reverse complement strand
GTTCAGGTCTCGAGTTCGGTCCTGGGCAAAAGAAAAAGCCGGGGGGAGCCATCAGACTCGCCGCCGGCCTGCAGTTCTTAGCCCGTCTTGGGCTTGGTGGGGTAGGTGACCTTAGTGGTGCCGAAGAACGCACGAAGCTCGGTCCGGAGCTTGGACTGGCGGGTCTGCTGCACGGGGGTGAGTTCCCAAATTAGCCGGCTGAAGACGGAGCCACCTCGATGGCGGCGAGCAGAAGCCCGATCAACAGCCACGTGACCATGAGCTCAAGAGTCTCGGTGGCCGTATTGGTCATTGCGAGCACCAGCATCATTGCTCCCAAGCCGAGCACGATGGTGTCCTTTCGGTATCGCCACACCGCCAGGACGATCGCGATGCCGAACAACCCGAAGAGGAGCACACCGATTAGGCCCGTATCGTTCAAGACCATCAGCTCCAGGTTTGCGAGGTGCTGCGGGACACCGTTCAGCACGTGGCGCGCCGCAAAGCTGTTGGTGCCACCTCCGACGACTAAGCGCAACTTCCCTCCGAGGTCGGCAAAGACGGGCCCAAGCTGATTGAGCCGGCCGGTGACGTCGGTTCCATTGCCCAGTGCGGAGACGACGCCAGTTGCGGCAGGCGAGTAGTTGCCCATCTTGTCCGTCGCGACAACGACAACCGACAGGACAGCCGTCGCCGCTGCGCCGGCGCCCAGAGCGCCGAGATCGATGCGGCGTCGCACCGAGGTCGCCAAGCTGAGCGCGAACACGATGATCACGGCCAGCCAGGCGGCTCGCGCGAAGCTGACCACGCTCGCTGCCAAGCAAAGGGCGACACCGAGCCAAGGGTGGCCGAAGTATCTCCTACCCAGGTACGCCCATGCCACCGCTCCCGCGCCGCAGACGGCGCCCAGCACGTTGGGTTCCCACAACGTTCCGAACGCTTCGAGATGCCCGCCTGCGGGGTTGATTGCCAGCAAGACGGTCGGTCCGAAGAGGTGAAGAAAATAGGTTGCCACCGCGTAAATGCTCTCCACCGCGAACCCGAGCAGAAGCAACGCCACGACTCGTTCCAATCGGTCACGGTCGTCCTCGAGGAGGCGACGCGGGAGGAAGAGTGCCAGGGACGAGATGACCAGAAGGGCTAGGACCTTGAGGCTCGTGCCTCGGTCCGGTGCCGCAGTCAAGGAGCTGACCAGTCCGATAGCGAACCAGGCCAACAAGGCTGCTTCGGCTAGGGTCGGACGTAGCCACCCTAATGCGCCCTCACGAAGCCGGTTCGCGACAAGCGCAACCAGCGCGACGATGGCCGCTACCTGTTCGGGGCGGATATTGAATCGGCCGACCGCGAACGTGTGGCGGTCGATCATGCATGTCAGGATCAGGAGAGCGACCAGGCCGACCCGCCAACCAAGCAAAAGCACGAACGCGACTCCCGTTGCCAGGACCGCTGCGACCATGGCCGCCGCCGCCCAGCCCACGTGTGAGTACGCGAGCAACTCCGTCGCCAGTCCCAGACCAACGCTGATGGCGCCCAGGGCGGCTGTGAGCGGCGCTCGCAGTGCCGGAGCACGGTTGGCCAGTTGGCTCGCCATGCTCAGTTCAGTCCGGCGATTCGCTTCTGCACCACGCACAACTCTAGGCGCGTGGCGTGACGGTACGACCCGCACGAAACAAGGTAAGCGCCTTCCTCGACAACCTGTAAGTTGCACGAGTCGCCCGGTTTTGCGTCGGGTAAACCAGGGCGCCGATGACCAGCAGCGCTACCCACTGCCTCTGTTTACCCTCTGCCCACGCTCTGCGGATACTGTCCGTCAGGCTCGTTCGAATGCCTGCGCTCACAGGTCGGTTCAAGACGCAGAAGACGAACAGAAACTCGACGCTCCACACCAGCCTTCGGACAGGCCCGCCCGGTGCCAGCCATATCGATCGCAGCATCTCGACAGTCATACAACTCCAGCACGCCGAGATAGATCGCTGCTGCTCGGCACCCGCGAGGCCTGCGGCGAGGTCATCCTGGGTCTTGCTCTCAAAGAGGCGGTATGAGAAAAGAGGTTCGGGAACGACCACAACGGCACCGCGGAGGCAAAGCTCTAATAGCACGACGACATCGAAGCTCCACGTCGGAACAGCCCTCCTTGTCTGTGCCAGCACGGTCGTCCTGATCAAGCCGAAAACGTCGAACCAATGCTCCGCGATCGCGAGTGCGTACAAGCGCTCATGCGCTGACGGCCGTTGGGACGCAATCCATATCGATGAACTGGGACCTGGATTTGCTGGCCGCCCTCATCGATGAACCCGACTCCAGTGCAGCAAAGCACGGCTTCCGGGTTTGATTCGAGTTTTGCAACACAGGCGCTGACGTAGCGAGGGGCACGAAGATCGTCAAATGCCGCCCACATGAAGTACTCGCCGCTCGCCAGCTCGAAGACACGGTTGCAATTCCACACTGCGCCCAGGTTGGTCGGAGCTCGGTAATACCGTAGGCGTGGGTCGAGGAGGCCGTACGTCGGACCCATTGTCCGATACGATCAATTCCAGGTTCGGATAATCCTGACCGAGAAGCGAACCAAGCTGCGTGTAGATCTCCTGTGTGGCATCCGCTCTGCGTTGTAGACGGGCAAGCCGATGCTGACCAGCGGCCGTGGATCGATCCCGGTTTCCGGGCTGCTCAACTCACGCTCGAGTCGCTTCATCTGCGAAGGTTTACGACTCCTCTCACCTGTAGCCAGGCAGTGCTTGCTTGAGACGACCATGTCTGAGATGTGGGGGCACCTTTCATCGTCAACCTAAGAGTGTCGCTTAGTCTGCGAGTCAGAACCTGTGTCTAAGCATCAGCCACGCCAGCCTTTCCTGGTCCTCGTGAAACAGGCTGTTCTGACAGCGACCTTGGCCGACGGTGGGAGCAGCGTAGGGCGAGGTATCGACAGATCGCTTCGTGGGTGTCGACCGCTCCGACCAGGTTGTGCCTATGTCGCGCTCACGAGTCATGTCACCAGGGCCAAGCCTGTTGGGCGCCCGGCTTAAGCGCACCCTGGTTCACAGAACTCGAGCCTTTCGCATGATCAACGCCTGCCGCAGGCGCATCAAGGTGTCTCGCAGGTCAGGTCCTATTAGCAGGTAGGCACCTGACGCGAATGCCGCCGAGCCTGCGAGGTAAGCGAGCGCTAGCGGGAGCAAGGAAAACGAGAAAGGGGCGGCAATCAGCAGCCAGCCGAGCCCATAAGCGATCAACGCCAGGCCGAATGCTCTGAGCACTTGTGTGTACCACCGCCATGGGTTCATGTCCAGGCACTCTCGGCAAACCCTTGGGATCATGTACGCCCACGCGAACAGGTGGTAGAAGACCCACGAGAAGCCTGCACCAGGCAAGCCGTACACCAGGATCAACGCCGCGGTCACTGGCAGCACGACGACGAGCGCGTACATGTTCATGCGGGCTGCAATCTTCGGCTTGCCCATCGCGATCGAGAGCATGTAGGGCATGTTGAGCGTCCCGTTCATCCATGAGCCCAAAGCCAGGAATGTGGTTGGGAGGAGGAGGCGCTGGGCCACCCCCGCGTTGAACACGAACGTGTACACAGGCAGCGCCGCGAAGCAGATGCCAGTGAAGAGCGGCAACGTCCCGTAGCAGACGAGGTCCTGAAGCTTTCGATACTGCTGCAATAGAGCGAAGCGTTCTCCCGCGGCGTGGAGGTTGGAGAAGGACGGGTACGCGGCTTGGGCTGCGGCGCCGGTAACGAACGTCGCCCGATTTACGGTCGACGAGGCAAAGCCGTAATAGCCGAACTCCGCGATCGGCAGTAGCTTGCTCACGATCACCTGCGCGGTCTGGGTGTGGACCAACGACAGGATCGAGATCACCATCATGTGGCCGGTGAAGCCGAGGTTCCGCCGGATCACCGGCACAGAGAACGACGGCCTCATTGCACCCCAGCCAACGAGCCGTCCGGCCATTACCACGTAAGCGGTCACGCTCAGGAGCGCGCTCACCGAGATCCAGCCTGCGACTATGTAGACCCGGCCGCCAGCCAGCAGAATCAGAAGAATCCCCGCCTGCTGGCTGAGGGCGGCGCCGACGTCGATCGCGTTATTCAGGTGCATCATCTGGCGGCCGCGGAACAGGCTTGCGTAGAGACTCCGGGGCAGCGTCACTAGCGAGGTCCCGCTCATGAGCCGCAGCATCATGGCGGCGGTGCCGGTGTCGATCGTCTTCAGGTTCACCCAGTGGCTGACGAGCCAGGGCGCTGCAATCCAGATCACGACCACAAGGAGAATCCCGGCCGACCAGTACAGTGTCGTGGCGGTACGGACTAGGGTCCGGACGTAGTCCGGCTCGGACTCATGCCGGCCGGACACTTCGCGCACTAGGGTCGATGAGACACCAAGGTCGAGCGAGCTGCTCAGCACGGTCGTCAGGACGATGTTGAAGAAGATGATCCCGAACACGTCGTCGCCCAGGCGCCGGAATATGAAACGGACTGCGACCAGGCTGACGACGAGGACCAGGCCCTGGCCCGTGACGTTGTAGATGATGTTCTTGGTGAGCCGAGTCATCTCAACCGACCATACCGTCTAGCGGCCGCACCGCTAGGTTCGGCGCTTCTTGACCCGCTTCAAGAAGCCGCCTGGGCAGTGGGTGACCTTGAGCCGGTTGTAGTACGCGTCGATCTCGAACTCGTCGGTCTCATCGAGAAAGCCCTGTACGGCGTGCCACGGGTTGTCCGTAGCCCAGTCGGGCGAGCCGCCCGGCGCATCGGTCAGCACCTGCATCACTCCGTCGAAGACGACGAGGTAGCTGTCCGGGCTCACGAGCGGTGCGTAGAGCTGCAGCTCCTTGGCCACGTGCGCAGCCGTGTGGTTGGAGTCGAGGGTGACCATCACCTTATCGTCGAAGTGGATTTGCTGCCTCACCTCGTCCAGTGTCTTCTGCTCGAGCGAGCTGCCCTCGATTAGGGTGAACCGCCGGCTAAGCGGATGGCTTTGCAGGGCGAGCCGGTTGTACTTGCGGATCTCGACGTCGACGCCGATGACGTGGCCCTTGCCGAGCAGGTCTAGGATCGAGGCATAGAGCACGACGGCGCCGCCGTGCGCGACGCCGCACTCGACGATGACGTCCGGCCGCACCTTCCAGATGAGCTCTTGCATCATTACGATGTCCTCGGGCGTCTGGATGATGGGGATGCCCAGCCAGGTCGGCTCGTAGCTGATCCTCTGCTGCCAGCCGGAGCGCGTGAACAGGTTGGACAGTACCTTGAAACCCTCGGGCGAGTAGATGTCGAGCTCGCGCGGGCCCTCAGGGGTGCTGACCTTGATTTTCGGGTCCGGGCTCCGGTCGAACAGCTCTGGCGTCTTTGTCATTGGGCTTCCTTCCACCATTCGATCGTCTGGGCAAGCCCCTCGCGCAGCTGGTAGCGGGGCGACCAGTGACCTTCTGTCCGCAGTCTGTGGTTGTCTCCACAGACGTACAGGGGATCCCAGTCGCGGTTTGGGAGTGCACCCCGGCGAATCAGCTCTGGTCGCCCCAGTAACTCGCCCAAGGTCTGCATGAGCCCGGCAATGGTAACAGGCTCCCCCGAGCACACATTGAACGCGCCGGTTGCCCCATGCACGCTGAGCGCGACCAGGCCAGAGGCAACGTCCTCGATGTGCAGGTAGTCACGGATCTGCTCGCCGGACGTGGTCTTGACCTCTTGACCAACGGACAGGGCCTTGATCGTCGCGGGGACAAGTCGCCGCTCGTCTTCGAACGGGCCGTAGAGATAGAAGAGGCGCGCCCATGCAAGTCCCATGCCGAGTTGGGTAGCCCTCTGTGCCGCGACCACATGAAAGGCGAGCTTCGCGGCTGCGTAGAGGGTGAAAGGCTTGGTGGGCGAGTCCTCCTTCAGCGGCGTGGATCCCATCTCGTACTCAAAGCACGTCCCCACGCCAACGACGTGCTTGCAGCCCGCCTTCCCCAGCTCCTCGAGCAGCGCAAGGCTGGAACGCAGCGAGTCGAGGTTCTGGGGCGAGTCAAGATACTTGCCTGGCTCCGCGTACCAGCCAGCGTGTATGCATCTGATCGGCCGCATGCTTGCGAGCTGCGCAGCGATTGCCTCGGTGTCGGCGAGATCGGCCTCGAGGAACTGGACCTTGCCTTCGAGTCCGCGGAGCCGCTGCCGCGGGCTGTCAGGCCGGACCAGGGCGGCCACGTCCGAGCCAGAAGCGACGAGCTGCCGCACTACCTGCGAGCCGACGAAGCCGGCCGCACCGGTGACGAGTACGGTCACCTCTCCTTCACTGACCAGTCGTAAGGAATGTGGTTCTTGTGCGGATCGATGCGGATGGACTCTGCCTGCTCGTGCGGGATGTCGATGAGGTCGGCGACGATCGCGGTTGTATCGCCCATGCCCTTGAAGCCGTTCCACAGGTCGGGTGGGATGACCACCAAGCAGTAATTGTCCTGACCCAGGAACAGTTCCATGAGCTGGCCCTTGGTTGGCGATCCCTCGCGCTCGTCGTAGATCACAAGCTTCACGCGGCCATGCACGCAGGCGTAATGCAACGTCATGTTCTTGTGCCGGTGCCACCCTTTCACGACGCCCGGGTGCACGGTCGAGAAGTAGATCTCGCCGAAGGCACTGAAATGCGGGTCAGTCCGCTTCAGCATGTGGTAGATCGTCCCGCGCTCGTCGGCGATCCGCTTCAGCGGCACAACCTTGACCCCCTCGATCATCACTTCGCTCAAACGATCGCCGGCTTGGGTACGGGGACGATGAACTTGCCGCCCTGCCGGCGGGAGGCCGCCTGCTGCTCGAGGATCTCGTCGGCGAAGTTCCAGGTGAGCAGCAGCACGTGGTCCGGCTGCTCCGCCAGAAGCGCCTCGGGCGGCTTGACCAGCAGATGTGTACCCGGGGTGTAGAGGCCCTGCTTCACGGTCGACCGATCGGCGACAAAGTCGAGCGTTTCGCGCCCGATGCCGCAGTAGTTGAGTAACGTCGAACCCTTGGCCGACGCCCCATAGGCGGCGATCCGGCTGCCACTGGACTTGAGGTCGTGCAACATCGCAACCAGCTCCGCCTTCAAGTGGCGAACCTTGTCGCCAAAGTCGAAATAGAACTCACGCCCGTAGACGCCGGCCGCGCGTTCCTCCTCTAGGAGCGTGCACACACGGTCCGACGGCTGGCCGGAAAGCGCCGCGTGCACCTGCAGCGAGCCACCGTGGAGTGGGATCTCGAAGACGTCGACGATGTTCATCCCGTGTCTCTTGAACAGCGGCTGGAGCGCGGTCAGGGAGTAGTAGCAGAGGTGCTCGTGGTAGATCGTGTCGAACTCCAAGCGCTCGATCATCGGTTTGACGTGCGGAGCTTCGATCACGGCCACCCCGTCATCCTTCAGCGTCAGCGCGAGGCCGGCCACGAAGCCGTTGAGGTCGGCCACATGGGCGAGCACGTTGTTGGCGTGGATTACGTCCGCGCGCCGGGCGGTGTCGCGCAGCTCGCGGCCCAGCTCGTTGCCGAAGAAGCGGGGGAGAGTGGGAATGCCGCGATCCTCCGCCACCTTAGCGATGTTGGCAGCGGGCTCGATCCCGAGCACGGGCACCCCCGCGCGCTTGTAGAACTGCAGCAGGTAGCCGTCGTTGCTCGCCACCTCGACGACGAGGCTGTTCGCGTCCAGTCCGCGCTCCGTGATCAGCCTGACCGCCAGCTCGGCCGAGTGCTTCAGCATCGTGTCCGAGAACGAGGACAGGTAAAGGTAGTGTTTGAACAGCTGCTCGGGAGGGACCGTCTCGGTGATCTGGACGAGCGCGCAGTTGGGGCAGAACACAAGGTCCAGCGGGAAGGTTGGCTCGGGGTTGGACAGCTCGTCCTCTTTCAAAAGCGCGTTGGCAAGCGGCGTGCGCCCCAGGGACAGCACCGGGTCCAGCTGCTCGGCGCCGCACGAGCGGCAGCCGGTCACGTTCGGGCTCCGAAGAAGCTTCGATACCACTCGATCGTCAACGGCATGCCTTCGTCCATTTGAAACAGGGGCCGCCAGCCCAGCTTCTCTCGCGCCTTCGCCGCCTTCAGGTATTGGCAGCGGATCTCGTTGGTGGCCTCGTTGCGGACATCCGGCTCGAGGTCGGATCCCATCAGATTCAGGACGAGCTTGGTCAGGTCGATAACGTTGATGGGCTGCTCATTGGAGAAGTTGAAGGCTTCGCCTGCGAGACTGTGGTCGGCCGCCAGCTTCTCGGCGCTGAGCATGTATGCGGCCGCGCCGTCCTCCACATAGAAGTAGTCGCGAACGAACTCGCCGTCCGAGCGAATGATCGGTCGCTTGCCGCGCAGCACCGAACGGACGGTGCCAGGCACGATCCGGCTCCAGTTGAGGTCGCCTCCACCGTAGAAGTTGCCGCAGCGGGTGATCAACACCGGCAGTTGGTACGTGGCAGCGTACGACTGCGCTATGAGGTCGCCGGCCGACTTGCTGACGTCATAGGGATGGCGGCCGGCCAGCGGCATCGTCTCGTCGTACGGGAGGTGCTCCTGCTCGCCATACGACTTATCCGACGAGGCGACGACGATCTGCTTCACCGCGGGGCTGCGGCGGCAGGCCTCCAATAGCGCCCAGGTGCCCGCCACGTTGGTCTCGAACGTCGAAACTGGGTTGCGGTTGGCGATGGGTACGATCGTCTGCGCGGCCAAATGCAGAACGGTGTCGACTTCGTATTCGCCGAGGACCCGCTCCAACATCCGCTGGTCGCGCAGGTCGCCGCGCGCTGTCTTGACACGCTCGATGAGTTTCGAGCTCAAGAGCTTGCTCTGCGGCACCCAGTCGCGGACGAGGCACACCACGTCGGCGCCCGCTGCCACGAGTCGCTTGACCAACCAGCCGCCCACCAGTCCTGACGCGCCAGTGACCAGCGTCGGACGATCGCGCCAGAAGTCTGAATGCGCAGTCTGCGCGGGCGACCTACTCATGGGGTTTCACTCCCACGTCATCCACGGGGGCTTGCCGCTTTGCCACAGGGCCTCGAGCACCCTCACGTCCCGCAGTGTGTCCATGCATTGCCAGAAGCTGTCGTGCCGGTAGGCCATCAGTTGCTTGTCAGCAGCCAGCCGCTCGAGGGCGTCAGCTTCGAGGCTCGGGTCGTCTGCCCCGAGGTACTGAAACACGCCAGACTCTAGAACCATGAACCCTCCGTTGATCCAGCCTTCCCCAATCTGGGGTTTCTCTGTGAAATTGGAAACAAGGTCTCCGTCGAAGATCAGTCCGCCGAAACGAGCCGGTGGTCGAACGGCAGTGACCGTGGCCAACCTGCCGTGGGAGCGATGAAACCGGATCAGTTCGTTGACGTCGATGTTGCAGACTCCATCGCCGTAGGTGAGCATGAATGTCTCGCCCTCAAGCCATGGCTGCAAACGCTTGACTCGACCGCCGGTATTGGTCTTGAGGCCAGTGTCGATGAGGTGCACCGTCCAGTCTTCGGGAGTCTCGTCGTGGAAGTTCGATTGCCCTGTAGCCAGGTCAACAGTCACATTCGCGCGTAGTCGGTTGTAGTCAAGGAAGTAGCGCTTGATCTCCTCGCCTTTGTAGCCGAGGGCGACGACGAAGTCGCGAAAGCCGTAGCCGGCATAGTGCTTCATGATGTGCCAGATGATCGGGTGGCCCCCGATCTCGACCAGAGGCTTCGGCCTGAGTTCGGTCTCCTCCGAAAGGCGTGTGCCGAGGCCACCGGCGAGGATGACTACTTTCATTCGACCAGACATGTTACCCATGGGGCGTGGGACTACCCTGCGCGGTCCCACGGTTTGCAGCCTTCGCCAGCACCTCGCGATACACCTCGATCGTGAGGTCGGCGCACCGCGGCCAGCTAAAGCGCGCCGCCCTGGCCCGTCCGCGTGCGACGAGGTTCCTTCGTAGGTCGTCGCGCGTGAGCGCGGCTTCGGTGGCCGCAGCGAACGCCCTCACGTCGGTCGGGTCGATGAGCAGGGCGCCATCGGCGAGGACCTCGGGAAGGCAGCCGGCCGTCGAGGCCACGACGGGCGTCCCGGCAACCATGGCTTCGAGGGCTGGAAAGCCGAACCCCTCATACAGGGACGGGTAGACGACCAGATCGGCCGAGGCGACGAGGCCAGGCATTGCCTCGGCGGGCACCTTCCCGAGCCATTCGACGCGGCCTCTCAGTCCCAGTGTGTCGATGAGGGCGACGTGGTGGCGGAAGCGATCGGGGCTGGTCCCCGATATCTCCAGGCGTGCGCGCTCGAGCACCGTACCGGCGGGCGCCTGAGCCATCGCATTGAGCACGAGCTCGAGGTTCTTTCGTCTGGTCGGGGCGCCTGGGAACAACATGACGGGAGGGTTCGCAACCGGCGCCGGCGCGTCGACATGCCTGGCGAACCGCTCGGCGACTCCATACGGGGTGACGACGATTCGCTCGGGACTGACCCCGAGGTCGCGGATGATCTCCCGGCGGGTGTAATCGGTGCCTGTGATAACGCGCGCGGCCGAGCGCGCCCGCTCAGGCAGCATTAGCCGTGAATAAGCCCGCCACTCGAGTGGATGGTCCTCGGGGAACATCTCGGTCGAGGTGTCATGGACTGTGAGGACAAAGGGCACGCGGAGGCGCCATGGAGCGACGAAAGCGGGGCAATGGGCCAGCTGTGCGTGAGTCTGCGCGACCGCGCGACGCCCCCCTCGAGTGAGCCATCCCATCGTCCCCGTCAACCCGCCACCGGCGGCAGCTGCGACGGTCGTCACGATCACGTCGTCGCGACGCGTCAGATGCTTGAGGAGCTCGTTCGCATATACGCCAGATCCAGCAGGGTTGCGGTTCGGGAAGGTCATGTCGAAGGCGATAGACGGCGGCGCGCTCATCTTGAGAAGCCGCACGCCTGTAGGATTCGCCTTTCCACCGCGCGAATGTTCGTTCGCGCGTCGAAGCGCCGCACCGCCTCTTCACGAGCGCGGTGGGCGAAGTCGCGGTGAAGGTTCTCGTCGCTGAGCAAACGCACCAGCGCGGCCGCCAGTGCTGCAGGGTCACCCTCGGGCACGAGCAATCCGGTAACGCCGTCTTCGATGAATTCCGCGATGGATCCCGACGGCGTTGTCACGACAGGTACGCCGCAAGCTAGCGCCTGTATGGCGCTCATGCCTACCTGCTCAGCCCACTTGCGGGTAGTGCGCGACGGAGCGGCGAGCACCGCCGCGGACCGCAGGTGAGCAGAGACTTCCTTATTCTTGATCGCTCCCAGGAAATGAACGTGGTCTGCGATGCCGGTCTCCCGCACTACGCGTTTCAAGTCTTCAGCGTCTGGGCCATCCCCGATGAAGACCAAATCGGCGCTCACGCGCTGGAGAGCCTGTGGCATGGCGGCGGCGAGGTCGAAGATTCCCTTACCGCGCTCGAGGCGACCCAGGAAGACGATTGTGGGCGCGCCGCCTGGCAGGTTCGCCCGCAGGCCGTCAGGCGAGAATTCCGATGTGTCGACGCCCCACGTCCCGTACATCATCCTGGCCAGGCGCTCGGGTCTTGCGCCAGCCCATCGAAGGTTGTCCTCAGCGCCTGCATTGGCGCCGATAGCGAGGCTTGCCGCACGCACATACGGACGGATGGATGCACGCATGGCCGCCGCCCAGGCCGATCCGTACTTGCCTGCCGGTGGCAGGTTCTCGAGGCTCGGCACGATGAGCGGGCGCCGATGTGTCTTTGTGTAAGCCAGAACGGCCAACGCGTTGGGGACCAGACGCCGTACGAACGGCTCACCTCCTTGGACTATCTGAGGGTCGGCCCGCCTCAGCTTGATGTAAAGGTCGGCCGGGTTGCGAAAGTGATAGGTCCCTGCCAGCTCCGCCGCCGTCATGTCGCTGTAGGGCGCATGTTCGAAGAAGTGGATGGGCCGCAGCACTTCGAAGAACCGGAGAGGGTCGTGAAGGTCCCGGCGGATGCCATGGCTGACGATCGCGAATGAAATCGACTCTGAACGCCCTGCCATTTTCAGGGTGTGGACGCCAAAAGGAGCCCGCCGGCGATCAGGCGATGACCGAACGCGTCCAGCTGCCGAGCGCGCTTCATCCACATGTGCTCCGGGTCAGCGCATTCACAAACGAGCAGCATCACGCGGTGCCGGGTCATAGTCATGCACTCTAGAGGCCTCAGGAGCGCGCCTTCTCGTACACCGCCAGAGTCAATTCGGCACTCTTGGTCCAGCTGAACTGGCGAGCACGCGCGCTGCCGGTGGCACTCAATCGCTTTCGCAGTTCGGCGTCAACGACGATGCGGTCCACCGCGTCGGTGATCGCCTCGACGGAATGCGGATCAAAGAGCAAGGCGGCATCGCCGCAGACCTCGGGCAGGGAGCCTGCATTGGAGCAGGCGATCGGAATGCCGTGAGACATGGCCTCCAACGCTGGCAGTCCGAAGCCTTCGTACAGCGACGGGAAAACGAATGCCGTGCAGCACCGGTAGAAAGCCGCAAGCTGCCGGTCTGTGACGTAGCCGGTGAATCGAACTCGTTCTGCGACCGATTCGCTCGCTGCGATCGTGTCCTCGGCGCGAAAATGGCGAGGCCCGACGATGACGAGGTCGAGGTCGTGACCGCGAGCTCCTACCAATTCCTTGAAAGCCTCGAGCAGGCGCACCAGGTTCTTGCGTGGCTGAAGGTTGCCGACCGCAAGGAGATACGGGCGTTGTGAATCGACGCCCATTCCTGCGAGCTCTGCGCGCGCCTCTACGAGCGAGATGGGCGCGGCTGCCGGGCCGGGGCCGATTGGAATCGCTGAGATCTTGGACTCTGGTACGTGATAGTGCTCGATGATCTGATCTCGGGCGGACTGTGAGTCTGTGATCACCTGCTCGGCTGCCCGGATAGACCGCGGCACGTTGGACGACAGCACTCGAAGATCGCGCTCCGAGAACCACTCGGGATTCGTCGCATAGCAGATGTCATGAACGGTGAGAACCACAGGCGCCGCCGACCAGACCGGCGAGGTGTACGTCATATGGAGAATGTCGAGGCGCTGCGTGAGCGACCTCAGGGGCAACTCGAGGCCCAGGCGCATGTAGGGGTTGGCGCTGAGCAGCCGCTGGAAACGTATATGCGGGTAAGCGTCCGTCCACGGCCGGCCGACGTTGTAAGCCAGCACCTCAATGCTCCCGGCAAAGGCCTTGAACCCGTCCACCAGTCCGCGGACGTACGTCTCGTTACCGGTTTCGTGCCCGCCGACCATGTGAGCGTCGATTCCAACGCGCAGCATTCTCGTCACCGCAGCATCCTGCGATAGGCGGTCACGGTCGTGTTGACTGCCGATTCCCACGTCAGCTCTTTGGCGCGCTCGAGACCTCGGCCGCGCAGTCTCTTGTGGAGGTTGGCGTCGCCGACCACTCGCCGCATGCAATCCGCAAGGTCGATCGCTGATGATGGGTCGAAGGTCAGAGCAACGCCGGCCGACGTCTCGTGCATGACGGGCAGATCGCTGTGAATGACGACCGCTCCGGCAGCAAGCCCTTCGGCCACTGGCAGCCCGAATCCCTCGTCCAGCGACGGGATGATGAGCGCGGTGGAATTCCTCATAAGGTCGGCCAGCTCCCCTGCGGGGACGAAACCAATGTGGCGTGCGCGGCTCCCCAGGCCGGCGACAGCGAGCCGGGAGTTGAGCGCATCCACTTGCTTAGGCAGCCAGTGGCCGGCGATGCGCAATTCCTCGGGCAAATCGGTGCACAGTGCCATGGCGTCGAGGATCACCGTCAGGTTCTTGTTCGGATTGGGGCCGCCGACGTATAGAAAATAGGGATTGCCGGGAAGGGGCTGCCGACCGTCAGAAGGCGGCAGGTCAACGCCTGGCCGCGCGATCAAAATCCGGTCGCCAGGCAGGCCGAGCAGTTCGACGAGATCGCCGGCGGTCTGGTCGGAGATGGCGAAGAGCATGTCCGCGTACGTCAGCGCCTTCAGATATGACCGGTAGCCGGCGTGCGCCACTACGCGACGGCGCTCCTGTGGCTGCTTCAGCGGAATTAGGTCATAGACCGTCGCCAGCAGCTTGCGATTCGGCAGCCTGATAAGCGCGTCTGGGTCGGTCACATGCACGGCTCTAACCTCGCTCCTGCGAGCGCGGAGACGCATGGCCAGCTGCGCGAAGAGCCACGCGGCTCGGTACTGGGGAGTGGGGGGCTTACGGAGGAACACAGCTCGGTGGGGAGCGGGCACCTCGAGTTGGTCATGGCCCGCCCAACCCCAGAACTCGAGCGGAATCTCCGACTGCGCGGCGAGCCCGTGCGCGAGGCCACGGACATAAGTCCCGATGCCCCGGTAGCGGTGGGCGTTCTGCAGCGGTGTAACGTCAAAGGCGATGGCAGGAGAGGGCAATCGAATTCTGACCGACCATAGCGCAGCGGTCAGCCTGGGCGTCCGGGCCGTTAACCTAGTGCCCATGGCTCGTCGCGGCGCGGAGGTCCGCCCAGCGCCGACACCCCCGACGCCACCGAGCGTCACAGTGCAGGCTCCGGTGCCCGGCCGCCTGGCTCTGCTTCCGCCGGACTGGCTTCCGATTGCCCTCCTTGTCGGGGACGGAGTCATCGCCGCGATCTCGGTACCGGCCGGTTACTGGATCAAGTACTACAACGCCCCGCAGGTTCTGCCATTCGCGCCATACCTTGCTGCGATCCCAGTAGTCGTGTTTCTTTACTTGTTCGCACTGGCCGTTACCGGCCAGTACCGGTCGTGGAGGGGGCGCACGCTGGTCGACCAGCTCTTCGCCCTGTTCACGGGAGTTGGACTCGCCGCGGTGCTGATCTTTGCCGCCATCGAACTTGGAAACCTGGGGCAGAGCTATTCACGACTAACAATCGTGCCCGCCGTGCTGCTGGCCGCGATACTGATGACCCTCGAGCGCTACCTCCTCAGGCAGTATGAGACGAGGCTGCGGCGGCGCGGTATCGGCACAGAGCGTGTGCTGATGGTCGGTGCGAGCGAGGGCAGCGAGGCCCTGATCCGCCGCATGAACATGTTTCCGCAGTACGGCTTTCAAGTCGTGGGTGTCGTCAGCGACGATGTCTCTACAGCGGAGTCTTACGTCGGCGTTCCCGTTGTCGGCCGGGTTGGCGATCTGCCCGAGCTGGTCAAGGAGCTCAAGGTTGACCAGGTCTTTCTCGCCTTACCGGCCTCGCAGCGCGATCGTCTCCTTCATCTGATCAGGCTCTGCGAGGATCAGAATCTCGAGTTCAAGATCGTGCCCGACCTCCTCGAGATCATGAGCACCAGAGTCGCTGCCAACTCGATTGACGGCCTACCGCTCGTTGGCATCCGGCACAGTCAGATTCGTGGTGGAGCGGCGTTAACTAAGCGCACGATCGACATGTTGATCAGCGTGGTCTTGCTTGCCTTGTTCAGCCCGGTGCTCCTGGTCATCGTGATCATGATCAAGCTGACCATGCCTGGCCCGATCCTCTTCCGCCAGGAGCGTATCGGCCGTAACCGCAAGCCTTTTGTCATCTACAAATTTCGCTCCATGATCCCTGACGCGGAAGCCAAGACAGGACCAGCCGTCGCCAAACCTGGCGACTCGCGCGTGACGCAACTCGGTCGCATCTTGCGGCGCCTCAGCCTCGACGAGCTGCCGCAACTGTTCAACGTCGTGAAAGGCGACATGAGTCTTGTTGGACCACGACCACAACCTACTTTCTTCGACGAGCGTTATAGCGGCGAGGTGCCTCGATATCTCGAGCGTCAGCAGGTTCGCCCGGGGCTAACTGGCTGGGCGGAGGTCAATGATCTCCGGGGCGCTGCGCCAATTGGGGATCGGACGATGTACGACGTCTATTACATCGAGAACTGGTCCCTGATCCTCGACCTCAAATGCATCGTCCTGACTGCGATGCGGCTGTTCTCGCAGCACCACGCGTACTGAACAGGAACCACACCACGCGCCCTGTGCGGTAGCCTTCCGACACGCATGGATTCTCATCCGATCAGCCCATGGATGGAGGGCTCTGAGCACTGACCGCGCCGTCAAGTCAAGGCCCGCATGCGTTTCGTGTCACGGTGCTATGCGCGGCACTGACATGCGCCTTGGCGCCGGCGTACACCCTGCGCTGGCATATCGCGTTCTATCCAACGACAGTCCTCGAGGTCGCGATCGTCATCACCTTCGGTGCCTTCGCGGTCGAGAGCTGGCGCCTTGGTGCCGTGCCGAGCCTTCGATCACCATACCTGCTACCAGTCGCAGCCTTCATCGTCGCGGGTGCAATTTCGGTCGCCGTCGCACCGGACCGGCGCGCCGCGTTAGGAATCTACCGTGCATCCCTCATCGAGCCGATCGGTTTCTTCTTCGTGCTCGCTACGGCCGTCCGAAAAGTGAGGCAGCTTTCATTGATCTTGGGTGGGCTGGCCCTGGCGGGCGTGGTCGTCAGCATCGCAAACACTGCAGTCGTCCTTGACGCGATTCTGCACCACACGCTGAACCCCGCCGTAACAGGGCCGGTCGTCATCTACACAAACGCGAACGACGTGGCCCTCTTCCTGGTGCCCTTAATAGCGGTCGCCGGAAGCATCTGCCTTTATGCTGCGGACCGACGCCAACGCCTCGTGAGCGCCGCCTTCCTCGTCGTCGCTACGGTGGCGACGCTATTGAGCTTTTCTCGCGGCGGCTACCTTGCTCTGGCTGCGGTCACAATCGGCCTGGCGGTTTCCCACCGCCGGCGGTGGTGGCTCCTCGCCGCTGCCGCGGCGGGCGCACTCGTCTTGATCCTGATTCCACCAATCAATCATCGACTCGCTGTAGAGGTGAACTTCTCCAACGGGAGCAACACACTTGTTGGCCGCTTCGAACTATGGCGAGTCAGTCTAAAAATGCTTGAGCAGCACATCTTTTTCGGAGCTGGCCTTTCAGGCTTTGCGCAGACAATCGCGCCATTGTGGAATCCGACCCACATCGATCGATTTATCTACCCCCATAACATTCTTCTGACGTTTTGGAGCGAAACAGGCCTGCTCGGGCTCGCGTCATTCGCAGGGATCATGGTGACGGCCTTCGTGCAGAGCTGGAAGGGCTGGCGCGGAGGTGATATCGATTTGGGTCCAATCGAGCTTGGAGTACTTCTCGCGATGGTCGCGGTCGTAGTGCATGGTTTGGTCGATGTCCCGTATTTTAAGAACGACCTCAGCCTCGAGTTCTGGGCGTTGCTTGGACTGGCTTGGGCCGGCAACAGGCTGTGGGCAGCTACGCCCGCGCGGGGGCCCGTCCGGGTTCGGGCCTAGGTAGTGGGGAATAAGGTCGGATGAACGGATGGCCCAGGGCGCTTGCGCGCGAGCACGAAGGTCGCCTGGGCGAAATTCAGACCGCTCAACGAATTTATCAAGCGGTACGCCCCAACAAGGGTCTCTGATCGCTTATCGGGAGATGGGTAATGGTCGTCGATCGTAACGACCTCGACTCGGAACCCCCGCGATCGCAGGGCGTTCGAGAGTACCCGGCTCGTGAATTGGCTGAGGTGTACCTCCGCGTGTGGCTTTAGAGGTTCATAGCGCGGAGCCGGCCGCTTCCGCGCCATCCACGCCTTGGTTCGGACTAACCAGGCCCGGGCATCGTCGTCGTTTGGCACGGCTATAGCGAGTAGCCCATCCGGTCGAAGAAGGTCGTGGCAGAGTTTCAAGGTTCGCGAGGGGGATGGAACATGCTCCAACACGTGCCAGAGAGTTATCACGTCGAACGCGCCCCGCGGTAGCTGGATCTCCTCCATCTGTCCGACCAGTAGCTCAAGGTCGTACTTCTCGCGGGCAATGCTCACGGCCGACGTTGATATCTCCGTTCCAGTGACCGCCCAGCCGCGCCTGGAACGAGCAAGGGATAGGAACGTGCCTATGCCGGCACCGATGTCGAGCAATCGCACGTCAGAGCCTGCACTCGTCAAGAGCGCCAACCTTTTGGACCAAAGTCGCGCTCGGCCTCTCTCGGCCTCGATCCACCCATCGTAAAAGTCGGGCTCCGAATATGATCCAGCGATCTCGGCCTGTGATGGACGCGGGCTTACGAAGCGATAACCGCATCCAGCGCACTCGAGCACTCTGGCATCTGAAGATACGATCACCAAACTTGTGCCACCGCACAGATCACATGCCGCCAACTCTTCCGTAAACGAGAATGCGGATGTCATCGCCTCGACTGAAATGTAATCACATCGTCGGAACGGGCCATGCGCACCATCGCTAGGGGCCGCGCCGTTCCTTTGCGACTGGGCGAGATAATGCCGGCTATGTCAACTACACCGGAGCTCGCCCCGATGTCCGGAGCTCCGACAGGTTGGCAAGGGTGGCTGACTCGGCCAGCCCACGTACTGACGGTGGCGGCTCTTTTAGGGGTGCTCGCATATTCACTAGGTTTGCGTACCGGCTTCGTGTCGGACGATTACGGCTGGCTGCGCCACGCAGCCCGGGGCGAGCTCGGCTGGGATGCTTCGTTACGGTTCGCTGGTCACAGCAACGCTCTTCCATTGGAAATCGCCCTCTACCACCTGAAGTTCACGCTGTTCGGCTTCAATTCCGGCGCTTATCACGTGTTCTCCGTCGTGGGCCACGTAGGCAATGTCCTGCTGGTGTACCTCCTGGCACGTCGGCTGGCTTTGTCGGCCTACGTCGCATCGCTCGCGGCGGTCATGGCGGCAGTGGTCGCGGCGGGCTCCCAGGCCGTGTACTGGATGTCCGGTGATCCGCATGTGTGGGCCACGCTCGCGACCCTCGCGGCGGTGATCCTCTATATCGACTACCGAGAACAAGGCGGTTGGTGGAGGTACGGCTGCGCCGTGGTCTTGGCTCTGGCCGCCCCATTGGTCAAGTCGGAGGGCGTTGCCGTTGTCGCCGGAGTTATTGCCTATGAACTCATCCGATCACGTCCAGCCTCGTTTGGTTGGAAGATCGCCCCGTTCCTGCTTGCGCCGATCCCATTCATCGTCTGGGAGTGGACGACCCAAGATCAACTGCGAACCCAGCGCGGTCTGGGTCTCAACGTCATCCAAAGTGGAGTGGACTACTTACGGCAAATCTTTTTGCCGATTGATCCTGGTCGCTTCTTTGCTGGGGGAGGAGGTTTGCTGCATCACCTACTCCGCTGGACTTTGGGCGGAACGCTGTACGCCGAGGGAGCTGCCCTCGCATTGCTATTGATTCTTGGCCTATGGAGACGGCCGGCGGCGGTGGTGTTATTTCTTGGCCTGGCTGGGACTGCACCGGCGCTAGTTGTAACCCTCGGCACGCAGTCACGCTATGCGTATCTCGCAGGGCTCCTCGCGGCATTGATCGCCGCGATGGGGGCCGGGCGACTTTATGAGTGGACACGTGGTCGCATTCCGCACCGGTGGTTGATGTCCTTTGGACTAATCCTGGTGACGGCGGTCGTCGGAGTAGAGATGTGGAAAACGATTCAGCAATCTTCAGACCTTCGCGCCGCTTATGCG
>CAAGKR010177595.1_pt1 | contig 19393 bp, 13 predicted proteins | sample 2556971 | NCBI WGS metagenome assembly CAAGKR01 (sample SAMEA5207829, study PRJEB30636) | soil metagenome | biome: forest; feature: boreal; material: soil | place: USA | collected 2011-09 | depth 1 m | reverse complement strand
GGCTTGCATTGCGGCCGCCTCCTCCGGCGTGGGCTTGCCTCGGTCGGATACGCCAACGTCCGCACGGCCATCCTGCCCCAGATCGCCGAGAGTCTAGGCGCTGCGGCTCTGGCGAGGGATGGCCTCAGCCCGCTGAGTTCTGCGATGCAGGATGGAGCGATCCGCACCGCCGTCGGCGTCGAAGCGAAGGTCTTCGGAGCTACGGCCCGACACCCTGCCACTATCCGCACCCTCCGCCAGCTGTTCCAGCGCTTTCGCGACCTGGAGATCGATGACGATGCTCTGGCCGGGATCGGCAAGTCAGGAGAGATGGCGCGCGCGTCCGTCGCGGTCTATCGGCGTTATCGCGAGCTCGTCGGGCAAGCGATGGCATCTGACCGGACGGACTTGTATGTCAGTGCAAGCCGAGAACTCGACGCAGCGTCTCAGCTGTTAAACGAGTGGGGAGATCTTGTCCTCTGGTTCCCCACCGAACTTGGATCTCCCGCTAGACGATTCCTCGAGGCACTTGCCGAGAAGAAGGACATTCCATTGGTCCTGGCTCCCACCGCCGATCCGGCGGTGCGAGCGCATTTCGCCGAACAATGGGGGAAGGCCGTTTCAGCCCTGCCGACAGCTGACCTGCCTATGCCTCGCATGATCGTGGCTCTTGACGCGTCGGAGGAGGTCACCTCCGTCGCCCGTGAGATCGTGGCGAACCTTGAGTTAGGTGTAGCCCTACACCGGACCGCGATCACTTATCGCCAGGAGGATCCGTACGCGTCTCTCCTGCGCGACACGCTTGGCCGGGCTGGGCTACCCTTCTCCGGTTTAGACGGCAGGCCTTTGTCGCAGAGCATGCCGGGCAAGGCTTTGTTGGCGCTCTTGAAGATGCGCGAGCGTGACTTCGACCGACCCAGCGTCGTCGAGTTCCACGGTTTGCTCCCTCAAGGTGGAGGGCAGGATGTGCCGCTCGCCGACTGGGAACGTCTGTCGCGGGACGCCGGAATAGTGGCCGACGCTACCGAATGGGGCAAACGTCTCGGGCGCCTTGCCGCCAGAACCCGCACCGACCTGGAGAAGCTGCATGCGACTCCAGACCCGTCAGAAGGCAATATGCGCCGCTTGGAGCGGCGGCTTGCACTCGTCGACCGGATGGCGGCTCGGATGGCTGACCTTGCCGAACGCATCGCGCCGCCAGATGACACCTCATGGGACGCCTTGTGCGCATGGGGGGGTCAGGTCTGTGGCCGCTTCATCGTGGCGCAGCCAGACTGGGATGAGCGCGAAACAGAAGCGCGCGAGCTCATTACGCGCGAAATCGAGAACCTGCGCGGCGCGGGGTCGATCGAGCCCGAAACTACCCTGGCGACTTTCATTGAATCGCTGACCGCTGTCCTCGACAGCACGACTCAGTCCGAGGGGCGGCTTGGCATCGGAGTCGTCGTAGGCTCAATCCGAACGATCGTCGGGATGAGCTTCGATCGTGTCTACGTCCTTGGCGCAACCGAGCGCGGGTTCCCGAATCCGGCTCCGGCCGATCCCGTGCTCCCTTTAGGCGAAACGGACGATCTGCTTGGCTTGCGCGCTACTCAGCAGGCGCTGGAAAGGCTCCATTTCGAACTAGCCCTGCGCGCAGCGCCCGCCGGCGGCACGGCGATCACTTTCCCGCAATGGACGGCCGGAGCTCGTCCGGCGTACCCGTCCCCATGGCTGGTCGAGCTCGCAGCCGAATCCGGCCGGGCTCCGAAATCGGCCGAGCTGAGAATGCCGGCTGCAGGCAACGGGCCCGCATCGTATGCACGCTCCCTCAATTCCGCCGGAGTGCCTCTGAGCCTTGCTGACTTCCGCCTCATCCACGCACCGTCAGGCGACGAGCTGCTCACATCCGGACTGGCAAGGCGGAACGACCTCCCCTTGGCAATCAATCTGCGGACCCGCAGCGCGAGACAGTCCGACACGCTGACGGAATATGACGGCTGCCTCGCGGATGCGAGTGACACATCGAAGAAGGTCGCGAGTGGCTTGAGTGGTATCCGGATATCACCGACCGCAGTCCAGGAGTGGGCCGAGTGCCCCTTCCGGTATTTCCTGGACAAATGGCTGCGGGTTTCTGCCACCGAACTTCCGGAGGACGACCAGGACTGGTCCCTGTCGGCTATGGAAAAGGGATCGCTGATACACACAATTCTCGAGAGGTTCTTCGGCGCGATGAAGAACCAGCACGGCATGACAAGGGGCTACTCATACTCTGACGCTGACCGAACATTGCTCGACAGCATCGCAGCGGAGGAGATCAGCGCCCTGGAGGAAGCCGGCGATACTGGGCTGGCTCTTGCCTGGGAGAACGAACGCGCCGCCCTCGTGCAGGACCTTCGAACGTTTCTTCGGAAGGATGAGGAGGAGCGTGGTGAGGGCTTCGTGCCGCAGTTCCTTGAGCAGGGGTTTGGCTTCGATACGGCTGACTCTTGGCCGCCAATTGCAGTGAAGCTCCCAAGCGGGGAGGCAGTTGAGCTTCGCGGCCGAATCGATCGTGTCGACGCTCGGAAAACCGGTGGGACGTTCGAGGAGCTCAAAGTACTCGACTACAAATCCGGAACAGCGGCCAAGCCGCCGTCAGCCGCTGACCCACTGGTTGCCGGCAAACGCATCCAACTCGCCGCGTACACCCGGGCAGTTGAGACGTGGCTGCTGAGTCGGGGCTTGGAACCACCTCAGATTCAGGCGGCGTATTGGTATATCAGCCGCAAGGGCAATTTCGGGCTCCTAAAGCAGACGCTGAACCCGGAACTCAGCGCCGCCTTCGACGAGGCAATCGCCGTCGTGGATGACGGAATGCGGAAAGGTTGTTTCCCACAGGTGCCTGGTGGCGAAACCATGCGGCCCGGTCGGACTACCTGGGATAACTGCGTTTGGTGCGCATATGACCGCATCTGTCCGGCGTCACGTGACCAGTTGGCTGAACGTAAGAAGGGCGACGAGGTCGCCGCTCTGCACGCCCGTCTCGTCCCTGAGGTCGACACCCAATGATCGGGCTTGCCCCGGCCGACGAGGCCGTCCGCACTCGCCTGCTTAGCGATCTCGACAGCACCTTCTTTGTCGAGGCCGGAGCCGGCACCGGCAAGACCACGATCGTCGTACAGCGCATCGCTGAGCTCGTTGCCGCGGGACGGCTTGAGATCCGAGGACTGATCGCGATCACGTTCACGGAAGCCGCCGCGGCCGAATTGCGGGTGCGAGTTCGGGAGGCGCTGGAGGATGCCGCTCGAGACAACGACAGGGCAGCCGAAGAGCGAGCCCGGTGCCAGGCGGCGGTTGATTCGATCGAAGACGCGACGATCGACACCATCCATGCCTTTGCTGCAATGATCCTGCGGACCTTTCCGCTCGAAGCGAGGCTGCCCCCGGGTTTCGACGTGATGGAACCGATCGAGGAGCAGTTGGAGTTGCAGGACCGGTTCCGGGGGTGGTTCGATGGAATAGCCGTCACGCCCCAGCGCGAAATCGTCCGGCGCTGTCTCCTCCTCGGTATGCAGCCGAAAGAGATTAGGGCGGTGGCCGGCGCACTGCAGGGCCAGTACGACCTGCTGACCCGGGGAATGACCTGGCCAACCGCAAGCCGCCAAGACGCGCTGCAGGTCGCTCACGAGGTCGGCCGGGAACTCGCCGAGGTCGAGAAACTAGTTAAGCACGGTCCCGATGACGACTTGGCGGTGAAGGCGGTTCTCCAGATCCAGACAATGGTGGAGCGTCTCCGTGCCGCGGCCACTGAAGACGAGGCGCTGACAGCTCTTGCCGAGACCCGCTGGGTTCCTCGAATAGGCAGTAAGGGGCAGGTGGCCAGATGGGACAAGGACTCCGCGACAGGCGAGAGTGTCCTCAAGGGGATGCGCGAAATCCATGAGGCTGCGCTCGACGAGGCGGCCGAGGTCGTCTCGGCTTATCGCGGCGTGGCGTTCGCTGCCTTACTTGGCCTTCTGACCGACTTTGCTCTGGACTGGGCAGCGACGCGGAAGGTGGAGGGTCGCGCAACATTCCACGACCTCTTGACCTGGGCCCGAGACGTCGTTCGTACCAACCCGGAAGTGAGAGGAAAACTGCAGGCGAGGTTCACCCACATCTTCATCGATGAGTTCCAGGACACCGATCCGCTTCAGGCCGAACTCGTGATGTACCTGGCGGCACCACCAAGCGACGCCGTTCCTGAAACATGGCGGGAAATCAAGCCGGTGCCTGGCAAGTTGTTCGTCGTCGGCGACCCGAAGCAGTCCATCTATCGATTCCGACGTGCCGACATCGCGCTTTACCAAGCGATCCAGAAGAGCGTGGGCAATCTCCAGAAGTTGACGAGCAACTTCAGGTCTGTTCCCGACGTCATTGATCTGGTCAATCACCACTTCTCCCGCCGCATAACACACGTTGTCGGCGCACAGCCGGAGTACTCGACGCTCGCCGCCGAGCAGCCCGCGGCCGGACCGGCGGTCTGGTCCTTCGGCGAATTCGTCGACGGCCCGCAATCGAGCATTTGGCAGGCCGAGGCGAACGGACTCGCCCGAATGGCCAAGAAGGCTGTGAGCGAGGCGTGGCAGGTCTCCGCAAGGGAGGACGGCAAGCGCGTTTTGCGCCCGGCAGGCTATGGCGACATCACCATACTGATCCCGTCACGTGGGAACCTCGGCCGTATCGGTCGCGCCCTGGACGAGCTTGAGGTCCCGTATCGCCTGGAAAGTGGCGAGTTGGTGCTCGCCACCCAGGAGGTAAGAGACCTCTTGTCTTCCTTGCGGTCGATGGATGATCCCTCGGACCAAGTCGCGTTGGTTGCTGCGCTCCGTTCCCCCATCTACGGCTGCAGCGACGTTGATCTCCTGCGATGGACTGAGACCGGAGGGCGTCTCACGTACGAATACGACACTGGCGGAGCCGAGGGCGATCACCTCCGGCTGGCACTCGCGGACCTCGCTGGATGGCACATCCGACGGCATCAGTCCACGGTGCCGGCACTGATCGAGAAGTTCCTCGACGATCGGCTGCTTTCGGTCGCTGCCATGGCCAACCGTCGACCCGAGGACTACCTGCGTCGTTATCAGCACGTGGTGGAGCGGGCGCGCACATTCGCAACCACTGGCCGGTCGACTTTACGGGCGTTCCTAGACTGGATGGACGATCTGCGGGACGAAGGTCAGCTGGCCCTTCCCGGTCCACCTTCCGGTGGCCCGAGCGAGGCGGTGCGGATCATGACCGTGCACGGAGCTAAGGGCCTGGAGTTCCCGATTGTCTTGATGAGTGGCTGGCATTCAAGGCGAGCGTTCACGGCACCAATAGCCATCCCCGATCGCGTCCACAGTCGTCTGAACGTGGCCACTGGAGCCGAGAAGATGTTCAGCACCCCGGGGTATGACGAGGCGATGAAAGCCGAGAGCGCGCTGAATGATGCGGAGCTGATACGAATGGCTTATGTCGCGGCGACAAGAGCGAAAGATCACATCGGAGTCAGCCTTTGTCGTGGCAAGGACGAGAAGAAGGCGAAAGAAGCCGCGCACCTTGCGGACTCACTGGAGACCTTTGAATCGAGCACCCACGTCGCCGATGAAATTGTTATCGCGACCTCTGTAGGCACGACCCGCGACGAAGCTCCGGCAGGCCTGAGCGACTTGTCAGACGAAATCGCCCAAGAGGAGGCGTGGATTGATCATCGGGCGGCACTGCTAGCGGACTTCGGTGGGCTGAGGCTGACAACCGCAACGAGTCTCGCGCATCTTCCTGGCGCAACCGAGGAGTCGGCAGCGTCGGCGGGAGAGGTGGCAGCACTTCGCCGCGGCCGTGCCGGCACCTCGTTAGGCCGAGCGGTTCACGCGGTGCTTCAGGTGGTCGACCTGGAGAACCTGACTGGGTTGGAAGACCTCAGCCGATCTCAAGCCGCGGCCGAAGGTCTGCCGGATCGGGCTGATGAGGTGGCAAGACTAGCCCGCACGGCCGCTGAGAGCGCTCCCGTGCGCAGAGCCATTGCCAGCCGCTCATACTGGCGCGAGGTGCCAGTCGGAGTGACCCTAGGTGACGCGGTGATGGAAGGCTACATCGACCTCGTGTTCGCTACTGATGAAGGATTCGAAATCGTGGATTACAAGACTGACGCGGTGACCAGCGGCGAGGTTGCAAGCAGGATGACTCAATACGAACTGCAGGGTGAAGCCTATCGGCTCGCTATCGAGCTGGCTACCGGTAAGCAAGTACCCGTGGTCAGCTTTGTGTTTGCCGCGATCGGAGCGGAATCCGTAGTGCTCCCGGATGCAGCGCGTCGCCGCAAGTTGATGGAGTCGGTCGCCTCCTGATGGACGATTTCCTGAGCGACAACCTTCGCCCGTCTGACCAAGAGAGGATCCCGTTCGCATCGCTAGCGGATCGTTCATCAAGTTCCGCGGCACCGTCGAGCCCGGGAAGGACCCGGGAGTTCTGGTGGGTAAACCAGTCCCCAGCGAGTTGGAGCAACGAGAAGGCTGCTGGCATCCTGAAGGCGGCAAAGACCAGCCGCGACGGAAGCAAGGGCCACTGGAGTTGGATTACTGTCGGGGAGGTTGAGCCAGGAGACATCATTTTCCACTGGTCTGCCCAGGCGCTCAGAGCCATGAGCGTCGCCACGTCGGCACCTCGCGAGGTGGATCTGCCGGCCGATGATCCAACCTTTTCAGCGGAGAGTGGTCGCACGCTATATGTTGTGGACGTTCAGTACCACGAGCTTGCCGTACCAATCAATTCCTCAGACATCCCGAACCAGCTGAAACAACTGCCACAGAGTCCTTTCAGCACGGTCGGCAGCCCGAAAGAGGGCTACCTGATACGCACCAGCGATACCTTCGCGTTTGCGCTGATAAATGAGTTTCGCGACCGTCTTCCGAGGGAGATCGTGGGTGGGCTGGAGGCGAGCGACGTTGCAGCTTGGGATGGGTTCTGCAGTTGGGCGGCGAAGTTCGCTGGCACCGAGGGCATTCTGGAGGGAGAGCGGTCATACAAAATCGCGATCGGCGAGAAGCTGGATCTCGTAAGAGATAGCCTCGGGACCGACGGTTGGCCCGACCTGATGAAGAAGGCACTGGCCCCGCCGAACAACCTAATCAATTACCGATCCGCGAACACATTTCGACGCTGGTGTATTGAAGAACCAGTCGCGGCGGCGGCCGCTCTGCGCCAAGCCTGGCGGGATGAGTCGGACACAGCGTCAAGGATCGGCGGATTCCTGGAGTCGTTACGTAAGGATCACCACAAAGGGATGGGGGTGGACCTTGCACTGGCGTCGATGCTCCAACTGGCGATTGATCCACCGGATTTACCCCCATTCCGGGCGGTACCTTACGAGAAAGCCACCAGCCTTAGTAGATGGAACCGGTCCAAGAGCGTGGGGTCTTCAAGTGCTTTGTACTCGGAGTTCCTATCGTTCCTAGACAGGTTCATGACCGAAGCTAAGGCCAGAAGCCTGGTAATTCGGGACCACCTCGACGCGCAAGCCTTGATGTGGTACATCGCAACAGGGCCGGCGCCGGATGAGTGGACTGAGGAGGATCGCCTGGCCCTCGAAGCGTATCGACTGGGCGGTCCTCCACCTCGTCCGGCAGAGTCGACGACTCTATCCAAACTGGCCGACGAACTGCTGATTAATGTCGGCAGCCTTCGGACAGTCGAGAAGCTCCTGCTCGACAAGAGACAAGTCATCTTCTACGGACCGCCCGGGACAGGCAAGACCTTTGTTGCGCGCGCGCTCGCCAGGCATTTCTCGCAGCACGGTGACTCGGTTCGGGTTCAGTTTCACCCCTCGTATTCGTATGAGGACTTTGTCGAGGGCTACCGTCCGCAGATCGTGGACGGACAAGCCGGCTTCCACCTAGCCGAAGGGCCGTTGAAGAATCTGGCATCGAAGGCACGCGAAGACACCTTGGGCACATACGTCCTTCTGATAGACGAGATCAACCGCGGGAACGTCGCGAAGATATTCGGTGAGCTGTACTTCCTCCTGGAATACCGCGACGAACAGCTCCACCTTCAGTATTCAGACGCACCATTCTCTTTGCCAAAGAATCTGTGGGTAATTGGAACGATGAACACGGCCGATCGATCCATCGCGTTGGTAGATGCAGCCCTGCGGCGGCGATTCCATTTCGTGCCATTCTTCCCAGACCAACCCCCGATCCAGGGACTGCTTCGCCGGTGGTTGGTTCTGAACGCTCCTGAGATGATTTGGGTCGCTGATGTCGTCGACAGAGCAAACGATCTGCTCGACGATCGGCACACCGCTATTGGGCCAAGCCATTTCATGCGGCTGCCACTCAACGAGGAGTGGGTTGAGCTGATCTGGGACTACTCCGTGAAGCCGTTCCTTGAGGAGCAGTTCTTTGGCAATGACGACAAGCTTGCCCTTTTCGATCTGGCGAAGCTCAAAGTGGGGCAACCTCTGAGCTCAGGCGACGTGGAGGGCGCAGCACCAAACGGACAAACCTCGGTCTCTGAAACAGCGAGCCTCGATGTCGACGGATCAGATCCTTCTCCAGGAGCATAGGACCAAAGAATCGGTCGCTCTCGCGCCCGAGGACTTGGCGGCGTTGAGGGAGAGCTACCTGGACCTACAGATCACGCCGGCCGCCGAGGCCGGAAGATTCGACATCAGGCCTGGCAGCACCGTAGGCACCATCCTGATGAATGGCCGACAGCTGGTGATTCAACCCAAGCTCGAGATCAGCCAGGTCTTCTTTCTCATCGCATACGCCTCCGGCCTGGTTTCTTGGAAAGAAGACCTGGCCCTCCTGCCGCCCCAGTCCTCATTGCTCGAAGCATTGATACCCATCTACTGTGCGCACCTGGACAGAGCATTCAAGCGCGGATTACTCCAGGGTTACCGGCACGTAGACGAGGCGCTGATGACGATTCGCGGCAGGATTGATTTCAAGGCGACCATCCAGCGGTTCGCTCTGATCCCGCCAATCGACGTGAGCTATGACGATTTCACCGTAGACACTGACGAGAATCGGATGCTCAAGGCGGCGATCATGGCTTTGGGTCGACTCCCTATCCGGGACGAAAATTCCCGTAGAGGGCTGCGCCGATACGCGGTCAGTTTGGCTGACGTTGCCGATATCAACTACGCCACGGCGAAGCTCCCAACCTTCACCTACACGCGCCTCAATGATCACTACAGACCGGCACTAACGCTGGCTAGGTTGATCCTCCTTGCGACCAGCCTGGACCTGGGCGCGGGTGACCAGCCAGTCATCGCGTTCCTGGTCGACATGAATGAGGTCTTCGAGGCATTCATTAGGGAGGCGCTCCGAGATGCCTTGAGAACGGACATCAGGAGCTTTCCAGCCGCGGCCGCCGGCCGCGGACTGCGCCTGGATGTGGTCGGACGCATCACGTTGGAGCCGGACTTGAGTCTTTGGCGGAATCGGCAGTGCGTCTTCGTAGGTGATGCCAAGTACAAGGTCACGTCAGACGGTCTTGGACCAAATTCGGACCTGTATCAAATGCTTGCCTATGTGGTCGCGACCGACCTCGATCAGGGGACGCTGATCTACGCTAAGGGCGAGGCCGTGCCCGTTGACCATGATGTTCGATTCTTGAATCGCACGATTCGGGTCCGAGCGGTTGACTTGGCCGAGGAACCAGACGCAGTACTGCGTCAAATCGCCGAGATCGCCTCGGATATTCAAGAGTCAGCAGCTCAAGCTGCGGCGTGCTATCCGCTAGTGGTGTCGCCAGAGTAATGGGTCCCAGGCATGAGTCCTTTGAAAGAGGTCTGATTTGAACCGATCTGCGCAGACCATACTGAATGAGCGGGCGGCAGCGCTCTACAGATGGCGGGTGGAGGACGCCGCCGACCTTGCCACGGGGACACCCAGAAAGGCATTACTTAGGCTGGCGAAAGCGATCAAGGCGGCGGCCGAGGATCCGGCGGCGGCGACGTTGCCGTCCCTCCTCCTAGATCGCGAATTGTGGCTGGGGATCAATGCGGACCGGCTGCTTCGAGATCGGCTGACCAACCAGTTCGTCCTTGGGGTGGGTGAACTTGGCGCACCTGTCATTGTCATGGGCACCGAGGCTGCCGATGATCTAAGCGATCCGATGACGTTCGCGGATCAGTGCCTCTGGCCGATCATGGCTCTGACAGGGCTGCGGGAAGATATAGCCGGATCGATTCGAGCCATGGAAGGACGGCCAGTACCAGGAGGCCAGCGCTGGCCTTTCGACCTCGCTCCGTGGGATTACCTCTCGCGGCTGGGGTCAGGCGCGACCTGGCGCTACGTGGCCCGCGCAGTTTCGAGTCGCCCGGCTGAAGACCTCATCGGACGGTCGCGCTCGGACCTGGGGTTGGGCGCACGGTGCTACCAGATAGAGCGCAGCGCCGCGAGCGCCCTCAGGGCCGGCAGCGGAGCTGCCCCGAGCCCGGAGCGCGTCGAGTTCCTCTGCCACACGTTCCTGCCGGAGGTTAGGACGACGGCTCGCGTACTTCTGATGCATGGCTGGGGCAGGCCGTGGAGTGAGTTCAATGAGCGCACCAAAGCGGTTGCTGAGGCATTCCTCGGTCAGCCGGTCAACTTCCTCTGGCGCCGCCGCCGCGACAAGTCGTACCTCGAAGTCCACAGGGCGACGGACGGGCGCCTCGTCATATGGTGCTCAGCTCTTAACGGGCGAACCCGACCCCCGGTGAATATCGAAGAGATCCGGGGTTTGGTCCTTGCGGCGGCGCCTGAGACCTGATCCGTGGGGAGATTGGGCGGAATAGCGCCCGATGAGGTTCTTCGATAGAAAGCCAGCAACCAAGTCGCGCCAGCACTGATCGCGCGACATACAGGTGGCGCGCGGGTCTCGGAAACTGAGACCATGAAAACGAAAGAAGAAAACAAGCAGCAAGTCCAGGTCACGCTCCAGCCAGCCCGTGACGCCATCGCACGCGTGGGCGGTTGCGTCCACGTTCAGGTCACCGTCGACCCGCCGCCGCAGGAGCCGGTCCCCGAGAGTAAGGCCGTGGCGCTGGCGCTGGTGATCGATCGCTCCGGTTCGATGGGATCGCCGGCGGCGCCGGCAATCGACCCCTCGGCTCCGCCTGCGGGAGGGGACGACTCCGGCATGCCGGACAAGATGTCCTTTGTTAAGCAGGCGTGCCTGCGGCTGCTGGACCTCGTCCGCGATGGCGACCTGGTCTCATTGATCACGTTCGACGACCAGGTCCAGGTGGTCAAGCCGATGATGCGCATCGACGGCAGGAGCCGTCCGGTGCTGGCCCAGGCCGTGACCGAGATCAGCCTCGGTGGCTCGACCTACCTGGAGGGGGGTATCCGTGCTGGCTACGCGCAGTTCAACCGCGCCATCCAGGTCGCCCACAACTGCAAGCTGATCCTGCTGTCAGACGGCGAGGCCAACGTCGGCGAGCAGCAGCCCGCGGTCCTGGGCGAGCGCGCGGCCGGCGCTGCGCACAACCGGGTCGTCACCTCAACACTGGGCGTTGGCTTCGACTACAACATCGGGCTGATGACCCACCTTGCCGAGGTCGGCAACGGCGACTTCACCCACGTCGAGGACCTCCAGCAGCTTGATGCGCAGCTGCGCGAGGAGCTAGCCGGAGCCGCCGAGGTGATGGCCAGGGCGGTGACCGTGAGGGTGGAGGTGCCCGAGGACGTCTCGGTCGGATCCAACCTCAACGGCTATCCCCAGACCACCGAGACCTCTGGGTTCAAGGTGAACCTGGGAGACCTGGTCCGCGCGAAGAGCTTCATCTTCGAGCTGACGACTCCGGTGGAGCTGACGGCCAAGATGCTGAAGGTTGGCGCCGAGGTGTCCTACCAGGACGCCGACGGCAAGGACGCGATCGCTGCCGGGACGGTCGAGCTGCAGGTGCTCACCCCCGAGCAGATTCCCGGGGTGGAGCCGGACGTCGCCGTAGTCAAACGAGTGGCCACCATGATCGCGGCTCGGGCTACCGGCGACTCGCTGGCGCTGTATGACGCCGGCGATCGCGACGCCGCCGTCGACGGGATCATGAACTTCCAGGCGATGATCGATCGTGCCGCTCAGGCCTATGGCGATGCCGCGGCCCTGGCTGCCGGGGTCGCGGACTTGAAGGACCAGCTGGCCGCCATGTCCGCCGAGATGGACGGCGGCCTCATGGATCGGCAGACCACCAAACAGGTCCACATGGAATCGTTGATGACTCGGCGCTCCCGTCCACCTCGCGAGCTGTGAGTTCCCCGGGAGAAGGGCGGACAGAGGACCAGTATTCGACTCGACCTACCGATGAGTCCGGTCAGTTGGCATGAAGCTCGGATGAAAGCGGAGTCGGCCGCATGATCAGCAGTTATGCCTGATAGCTCGAAGCCGCTGCCGGGCGGCGCCCATTTACCATCACCGAGCCTTGAGCAGCTGACTGAGCTTGCGTTCGACGCCTTCCATCAAGCCAGCCGCGAGCTCGGCGCCGTGGTCGTTCAACCAGCAGTGCCGATCCTGTTCTTCGGTGACCTTGCCAAATACCGCGACTCGCCCCTACGAATCATCACCGTCGGTTTGAACCCATCCAACGCCGAGTTTCCTGATTCCGGTCCATGGTCCCGATTTCCTGAGGCGTCCGAGCTGCGAAGGGCCCGTTCTCCTGCTGATCACGCCCGATATGTCGCTGCGCTGAGCGGATACTTCCGCGAGGACCCCTATCGCTCGTGGTTCAGCAGCTACTCGCCTCTGCTCGAAGCGATGAATGCAAGCTTCTACGACGGCGCACTCAATACCGCGGTACATACCGACATCTGCAGCCCGGTGGCCACCAACCCAACCTGGAGCCGGCTGGCCCCGCTGCCGCGCTCGGTGTTGATCTCTCCTGGGCGTGCCTTGTGGCATGACCTTGTCCGATATCTCCGGCCTCACGTGATACTCGTGTCGGTGGCGCGCGAACATCTGGACTCAATCACCTTCGTGGCCGCCGGAGAGTGGCAGGTCCTGCTTGAGGTCCACCGGGTACACCCCTACGCTGCGCTGTATCGGCGCTGTTCGATCAACGAAAGCGACAGCGCCCTGGTCGTCTTCGGTAGGGCTGCTCAGACGCCATTCGGGCTGGTTGGGGCAAGCAACAAGCGACTAATAGGGGCTGCGGTAAGGAAGGTGCTAGGTGGCTGACCAACTAATGTTTGTTCAGTTTCCCCACCCAGGGCCGGAGCACCGGCCTCGCGGAGGACAAATGCCGTGGAACACGACTGATCATCGCCGCAAGTTCTTGAAGGCTGAAGGGGAGTACCTAGCTGAAGGTCAGGTTCGCGCCGGGGAGTTCGCATTCTGGGGTGAATGGGAGCCGCCATCCGACGTCATTCAGACCTACCCAGAAAACAGAGGGGAGCTGCCGCATTATCTGCACGACCCGTTCTGGCACCTGCCGACGGCCCGGACGTGGCGGCAGAACACCGACCCGCTTGTCTTCGGAGACAGGTTTCTGTACACAAACTGCCGCCAACAACAGAACAAGGAGCTGCTCGAGCTCTCGGACGGGTCGGTCATCCTTTTCGGATCCCAGAAGGGCCGCGGCGTTGATGCGCGCTTCGTCCTCGATGCCGTTTTTGTCATCGCGGGCCACGATGACTTTTCCCTTGATTCGTCGTCACATCTCGCCGGCGCAGACTGGGTGCAGGCAGTGGTGTTCGAACCACTCCGGTTGGGCGGAGGACCGCCGGCAGATACCTACCGGGCGTACCGGAGCAGGACCTACGGGGAGGCTCCGGATGGTCCCTTCAGCTTTGTGCCGTGTCGTCCTATTGGTGCTGGCGAGGTGCCTTTCACACGCCCCACGATCCGGCTAGATGACAAATGGATTACCCCGACCCTGGCCATGAACGCCCGGCCAACCCAAGCCAGTGAGCGGGAAATCAGATTGCTGTGGGAGGAGGTGGTCCATCAGGTCGTAGACATCGCAGGCCTCAACCTGGGAGTACGCCTCGAGGTCCCTGATCGGAGAGAACCCGTGCTCGTCCGCGAGGCGGAGTCGTGATCACTCATCATTCCTTGGCATTCCGGGTGTGATCAGGCCACTAACTTGCCCTGGTGGGTCTCGGACGGCGGCCCTCTAATGGACGGAGATATCGAACGAATTGCTGAGTTGATCCGGGTGAAGAACGTGGCCGACCAAGCAATTGCGGATCTGATCGGGCGGCCCGCAACCCCCGGGAACATAGGCGAGTTCGTGGCTTCAAGAATCTTCGGAATCGATCTCATGCGGGCTGGCAATCACCCCGGGTTCGATGGGGTCTTCGCACGTGGGCCGCTAGCCGGCAAGACCGTCAACATCAAGGCTTACTCGCGGCAAGAGCGCATCCTTGACGTCGGGCGACAGCCCTGTGATTACTACCTTGTGCTCACAGGACCAGATGCACCGAGCAAGGACCTGCGTTGGGGCATACGGTCGGTCTTCCTCCTCGACACGCCGGAACTACACGCGAGCATCCACCGGCGAGGGGTCCAAATCAGCGTGGCCACTAGCGTCCCCAAGTCCGAATGGGAGACGGCGAGGGTCTTTCCCGTCTGGGCAGGTTCGCCCCTGGCCCTTTCTCCGGCCCAGGTCCGAATGCTGGAACTCCTGTCCGGTTAGTTCTTTCGGACGCTCGACATGGCGCTCCGTCAGAATTCGATCTCTCAGCCTCAAGGAGGGTAGGATGATGCCCGCTTCGTCCGAGATGCACCTAACCATGCAGTGGAGCAGACTTAATCCGATCGAGCTGGAAGCTGGCGACAAGCTCAAATTCGGCAAGATCCCGGCGGCGCCTGGTGTGTACCGGATTCAGTGTCAGATGGGCCAGAAAATGCGCGTCTACATAGGCGAGGCAGGAAACCTCAAGAAACGTATCGACACCTACGGCCGCGTGTACAACATCTCAGGCGGTCGAGTCCCTCCTAACCGACGTCTCAACCGGAGACTGCAACGTGCTCAGCAACACGGGCGGAGAGGCGTATGTCCAGGTCGCTACTCAAGCCAAGGTGAGTGTGGGGGTAGGTCGAACCAAGAGACTCAAGATGGTGAAGGAATTTCACCGCCTTCTGGCGGAGGGGGCTTCCATCGTTTACGAGCTGATGTATACGGACCACATCGTGCTCAACGCCGCGGCACCAGACGCTGTTCTCAGCTAGGTCAGCGCTCGCCGACTGCCGACGCGTCATGCGATCCACATGGATTCGTCCGCCGGCGATATGCTCGCGTGCTCCACTGGTGAAGCCATAAAACAGATACAAGGCTCGAAGACGATCGGCGAGTTCGCAGATCTTCTTGAGTCCGGCCGGTTGGACCTCTTCCCGTTCTTCCGTCGAGAGAGTGCCAAAGAACCAGAACCTCGGTGGACCGTTGGAGAGCGCCGGCTGTTAATCCAGGAGTTCCTAATGGACGGCTTCGGTGCCCGGACTTTGGGGGACGAGATCTACTTTCACCGCCGCGACGATGGGGCTGTCAATCCTACGTATGAGGTCTTCCACAACCACCGCTTTCTTGAGACCCTGCTCTCCTTTGTCCTCAAGGAACCGCTCGCCAGGGAGACTGAGCACGGCGGACGACAGAACCGGTCAGCTGAGGGGTCGGGATTGGGGGAGATCTCAGAGGAATCGAGAACCGCCTTTCTTGCGACGAGCCTCCCCACGATCGAAGTCGTCGACGTCGATCGCGCTGCACTGGTCGGTTGGTACGAGCACCTTTCCTCTCAAAGTCGAGTCTTCCCGGTCGAGCGCCGGTTTGAACAGCTGACTTTGGATCGCACACATGGCGCGACGATTCTCGCTCGCAAGGCCCTGCGCATTCTCAACGCCGTGCCAAGAAATGACTGGGCCACGTTCGCGCCGCGGCTCGTGCTCGCTCGGCCATCGATGCCACTGATAGGCATCGCTGTGAGTCTTGCGGTGCAGATCGGCGATCCAAAGACCGTCATCAAGCGGTTGGACCGTGAGCGGCGGAAGGTGGCGGAGAGAGCTGCTGAAGCACTTGTCGGATACACCTCTGGAGTAACCATCAGCGATAGCTCAGCTGTTGCTAATGCGCTGAGATTGTCTGCAATTCGCACCATGGAGGTTGTGGTCGCCGGCCCAGCTGACGAGGGCCATGCGATGGCCAAGATCCTGCGGCGGGCGGGGATGTCCGCCAAGGCGGTTTCCGTGAGCGACTCGGACGCGGCCATTGGTCTAGTCGGGTGCGATGCCCTCTTCACGGATGGCAGTTTCGTCAACCGGCTCGGGACGGCGGAGCTGGCAAGACAGTTGATGCCGCGTGTGCTGTTGGTGCTCGTCGAGTCTCTCAAGCGAGTGGACGACGAAGCGCCTGACAGCTGGCCTGAACCTGAGCTGTTTGAGATCGTCCAGCCGGCGGCGAATATTCAGATTCTGTCCCCGGACTAGAGCGGATTGATAACCGTCACCGGTGACGACTCGGCGGGATCACGCGGTTCGGCCTCGCAGGAGCCACGCTGCGGCAAGCTGGTTCAATGATGTGGGCTGGTTGTCGAGATCGGCTCCACACCTTGAGGCTCGGGCCGATGACGGACAGAATGGAAAGAGCGGGCAGGGCGTCTCAGTTCCGCGCGGGATCAGGCGGCGGCAACCAGCCTAATAGTGGTTTACTCACAGCGAGACGTTGACAAAGGTGAGCCGACCTCCAGCAGAATCGGGAGTCCGCAGCGACCCGCCGGTCCAAGAGGACATCGAGAGCGTGGTGCTTGCTCTGCGGGAAGAGGAGTCCCAGAGAACTGGCCACAAGCCGACTTCGTCTGAGGTCATCCTCACGGCCCTCAAGGCCTTCCAGGCAAGCCGGATGAGTGATGCCCAGCGGGCTGCGGTGGTCGTGGCATTGCTTGATTTCGGAAAGGAGCTCTGGGCAAGCGAGACCTTTACCGAGGACCCGCGAGCCAACGAGCTACTTAGCAAGAATGGCTTTGCGTTTCTGCTGGCCGTGATCTTCAATCAGGGGATCAAGGCTGAGCGGGTGTGGGCGGTTCCCTTGGAGCTGGAGCGCAGGCTTGGTCACCTCGACCCTGGCCGCGTCGCTTCCGAGAAGAAGGCGGTCGCCGAAGCGATCAAAGGGCCGCCGAGCTTGCACCGCTACGTGAAGAAGATGCCGGTATGGGTCGCTGCGGCGGCTGATAGGGTGCTGCGTCAGTACGGGGGTCGTGCCGAGGCCATCTGGGAAGACAGCCCGTCGGCACAAGAGCTTCATCGACGATTCGATGAATTTGAAGGGATCGGTCAGAAGAAGGCGGCGATCGCTGTTGAGATCTTGGAGAAGCGGGGAGTATCCGTGACGCAGATGGATGGAAGTAACGTTGCGTACGATGTCCACGTTCGCCGGGTTTTCCTCCGCACCGGCTTAGCCCTCTACAACGATCCTGATCACATCATCGCAGTGGCGAGGCAACTCAACGCTAGTCGTCCGGGGGCGATCGATTTGCCGACCTGGAGCGTTGGCCGGAACTGGTGTCATCCAGGCCCGAAACCTGACTGTGACCACTGTCAATTGCGGGAGCCATGCCCGAAGCTGATTGATCGGGCCATTACCGTACGGGGCGCCTAAACCGAGACCGCGAAGCAACTCGGTTGAGTGAAAGGAAATCACCCGTCGGTCAGCGCTGCAACCACTCGGCGGAAGTTGTCGGCCCCGAGGTTGTTTGGAGACAGCCAAGGGTTCTGGGGATTCCGCAGCATCGTCGGTCGCGCTTGATCAAGGGTAGGTACCGAGAGGCGCCAGCGGTTGGCAGCCCGCATGATGACCATTTCGGCGCCGCGCGCCGCAGCCTCTCGCACAACGTTGAAGGTGTACAGCTGCGACGGCAGAGTTTCGTCCATTCCGGTAAAGGACTCGGAATGGTAAGGGAACCACTCCACACAGGCGATGTTCTGGATGACATGCTGGCGAGTGGTCGCCTCGATCAGCCAGCGCAGCTGCTTCATCCACCATTGCGTACCCGCGGCAAAGGCAAATCTGGGGTGCGCAAGAAAGAATCCGTACTTGCCCTGATGTAGCAGGCTGCGTCGCAGTTCTGTGCGAAACTCGGCAACTCCTTCGTCCGCCAAGTCCTGCGCCCCATACCCGGGATTCAGATTGAGCAGCAACACCCTGGCCGTGGTTGGGTTGCCGATAAACGGCACCGGGTGGAGTTCCAGGTGGAGCAAAGAGTTGGCGGCGGGGTTCCGATCAAGGATTGGTCTGTCGATTGGCAGTGAGTAACTCGGCTTGGCGGGTAATCCAGGCCAGGGGTTGCCCTGTGTTGGGGCTGTCATGCGCGCGGGCGAGGCGGCTGGCCCTGCCTTGTACTTGATGTACGCCCCACCGTGCGCGGTTCGGACTTCGCCCGTCCCGTCCACTAGTGGGTGACTCTCCTGAAACGCCCAGTAACCGTTCGGACGCTGGGTCATGAGAGCGTCCAGGAACGCCTGCCCTTCAGACGGAAGCACTCTGCGATCATGTGCGTAGTCGTAGACGCCCTGCATCATGGTCTGAGCGATGTTCGCCTCTCCGTCGGTGCAGTCAGGGAGCAGAGTCAGAACGACCCTTCCGTCCACGACGTCGTACCTTGCGCTGTCCACTGCGGGCTCGGAGTTCGTCAAGTTGAAATTGACGAGGTAGACAGAGCTCACGTCGTCGCCCGCCCGGGCATCAACCTGGCACGGTCGCTTTCGGGATCGAGACTTACTTGCACCACGCGTCGACTCATGCTTGCAGAACCCTCTCGCTTGTGGCCACGCTATGAAGGGCCCCTGCCCTCAGATTGCCTCGATAGTGCTGGGGTCGACGATCTCCCCGTTGACTTCATGACGCATCCAGGATCCCCAACGCGTAGTTACCCGGAGGCTCCGTAGCTCGCCGGTCGTCCAGAGTTCACGGGGCTCGTCCGCGTCGGGAAGGACCCGGGCCTTGACCATGGTGCCGTCAGGCAGAAGGGAACTATCGCTCGACTTATCCATCTCAGACTGCATGCTAGTGCGGCAGGTGGACATGTGTCTGTCGCAATCGGCGATGTCGTGCTCCTGATAACCTCGAAGCAGCCGCCCCGAAGGAGCGGCCGCCAGGGGCCGACTGACGATCTAGCCAATCGGACGAGGCGAAATATCAGATAGACATCGGCCCGTTTTGGGCCGGATCTGAACTCAGCAGCAGGGCTGTCGATTAAGAGTCAACTGCTCTACCAACTGAGCTCAATGGGGACTCACTCACCGGCCTTGAGCGAGACCAAGCCGGGGCGAAATATAGCCAGCGCCAGCAGGAGTACCACGTCGGCCACCTCGCGATTGAGGTGCCAGAGGTCCAGGGCTATCAGGACCATGAGCCCGATGCGCCCAGCCCACAGCGCAACGCTGAGCACCACGGTGCCGACAATCGCGGCCAATGCCAGATAGCTGCGCAGATACCAGGGTGAGACCAACCTCACGGAAG